>Ga0194061_1001805_pt1 | contig 12102 bp, 8 predicted proteins | sample SepL2221m_MetaG_FD_163423 | JGI IMG/M metagenome (GOLD analysis project Ga0194061, IMG submission 163423) | Anoxic zone freshwater microbial communities from boreal shield lake in IISD Experimental Lakes Area, Ontario, Canada - Sep2016-L224-21m | ecosystem: Environmental > Aquatic > Freshwater >...
TACCGCCAAACCTTGTTAGATAATAAATAACAATGCATCCCACAACAGAGGCAGCTAGTGCATCCCAATGATCACTAATAAATGTTATGATTTTTTTTGTCATTATTTTTTTGCAGTAAGCAAAGGAACGAATTTTGAATTCCTTAAACTAACGCATTATTGATAAAACAACAAAATCGAAAGGATTGAACCTGAATGAAAGAATCAAGAAGATAAAGTTGCCGAGCTATTGCACTATTAATCTTTTTGGGAGGTCAGGATATTTGGACTCTAAATCTAAATACCAGGGATGTTTACTAAATGCCTGCGCTTCTATTAAATGCCATACCCCTTGATTTTTTTTATAGAGCGCTTCTACCCGACAACAATTTGAATTGTTGTCAATCATCCTGATATTTTCTCCGTCTTTTCTTTGTGCTTCCCCAACAAACCAACTATAATTTTTCTTAAATGAAACTTCCTTTACCACAAAAACAAAATCCTGTTTAAAGTCGGTATATAAATCAGCCCTTAAGATATCCAACAATTCGATTACCTCTTTTTTATTAGAATCAGTTTTTACTCTATCTTCTAATGTGTTAGATGGGGTAGATGGGGAAGTTTTCAGTTGTGCGGACGCATTGAAAATGATAAATAAAGTAAAAATCGATATTATACTCTTTTTCAATTGTTTCTATTTAAGATAAAAATGTCCTTAATGAAAGTACAATTATAAATCATTGAAAATCAAAGTGTAACAGAATAGTCATGATTTTATTCAAAATCCTTGTTTCTTGGGGCTGTTTAATAGGTTTTGACGTATTTGGAGATATAATTAAACAAAAATGCCCCTCCAAATTTTGGAGAGGCACTAATTACACTCAAAAACTATTTTAATTATTCCGCTTCAGCTACTACTTCTTTCACTTCGGGAATCATTCTTTTCATCATTCCTTCAATACCTGCTTTCAATGTAATCATAGAAGAAGGGCATCCACTGCAACTTCCTTGTAACATCAGATTTACAACACCATCATTATAGCTCTTAAATTGAATCGCACCACCATCCATTTCAACAGCTGGCTTCACATAATTCTCTAATAACTCTTTCACGCGTTTTACAATATCATCGTCATCTTCAGATACTATATTCGTAGATTCCTGTTTTACTTTCGCTACTTCATCATCATTTACCACCACACCACCATTTTCCAGATACTCTTTCAAAAAAGCTTTGATGGCTGGAATCACATCTTGCCAATCATCCGTATCCGGTGTTTTAGTAAGTGTAATAAAATTACTGGCAATAAATACACTCTTAATAAAAGGAAAACCAAATAGCTCTTTTGCTAAAGGTGATGGCGTTGCCAAAGATTCATCTGCAAAATCAATACTCTTTCCGGGATATAAAAGTTTGTTGGCTACAAATTTCATTGTTTCCGGATTCGGTGTCATTTCGGTGTAAATGCTTATCACCGGATTGCCTGTTTGGATCATAATTTATATATTTTCTATTCGGGCATAGCCTAAATAAATACTATTGCAAATTTAATCAAAAGCGAACAGGGTTTGCCTATTAATAGACCTAGCAAAGTCTTAATAGCCCCTTTTTTTCGGATATCGAAAACTAAATGAAGATTAAAAAACTGTTTTATTAACAGATTCAATCAATATTTCAAGTGTATTTTACGTTGATACCTGGAAGTTAAACCTATGCGATCATTTCTTTTATTAAGTCTTTTTATCACCCTCAGTTTGAACAGTATTGCTCAAACAAAAGGAATTCCTTTTGGTATTAATATCTGTGGTGCTGAATTTGAAGAAAAAACCCTACCGGGTATTTTGAATCAAGATTATGCCTATCCTTCAGAAAATGATATGGAATATTTCTATCAACAGGGATTTCAATTAATGACCATCCCATTCAAGTGGGAACGCGTACAAAATATTCCCGGCGGAGATTTGAATCAAGAAAATATAGACGAGATCAGAAGAGTGCTTTTGTACTGTGCACCAAGGAATATCAAAGTTATTTTAACCATGCATAATTTTGGCCGCTACAGAATTGCTGAAACAGATCATGTAGTTGGGGGCAAAACTGTCACCAGAAATCATTTTACCGATTTCTGGATGAAAATGGCTCGCGCACTTAAAGATGTAAAAAATATTTATGGCTTCGAAATTATGAGCGAGCCACATGATATGGGTGAATTTGATTGGTTTACTACTGCACAAGAAGCCATTAATGGTATTAGAACGATCGACAAAAAAACAGCTATCATTATATCAGGCGATAATTATGCCAATGCAGAAAAGTGGTGGCAGTATAGTGATGTGCTGAAAAATTTAACCGATCCCAGTAATAGTATTATCTACGATGCACATTGCTATTTCGATAAAAATTATTCTGGTAGATATGCTGAATCTTATGAAAATAGCGGAGTAGATGAATACACTGGAGTGATGCGGATCATGCCTTTTGTTCGTTGGTTAAAAGACAATAATAAACAGGGTGCTATTGGAGAATATGGGATACCCGATAACGATTTGCGCTGGTTGAAAATACTCGATAATTTTCTAAAATACTTGAGCGAAAATAATATCAATGGATCTTATTGGGCAGCAGGTTCCAGGTGGGATAAATATCCATTATCTGTTCAACCAATTGCACAAGAAGATCGGCCACAAATGGAAGTTCTTTTGAGATACAAAAAAACCAACCCTAACCCTAATTCTTCTTTCTCTTTTTTATTACCAGAAACATTTTTATTCCTGCCCAATTCTACCTTATTACCAAAATCAAAAGGGGGGGTGTATGCTCCAGCTTCTGTTGAAAAAAAATTAAAGACCAGCAAGCATAATTAATCCACAATACGCAGCTTCGCATAATTCAACATGATCTTTTTCTCTCCGTTCATTTCAAACTGAATAGTTGCAATTGGATTATGTGCAGATCCTTCAATTTTGCCTACGATACCAAAGCCAAATTTTTGATGTTCTACTTTTTGGCCTGCTGCTAAATGACTGGTATCACTTGCTACAAAATTTCCTGATGGCTGATGCTCTACCACTTTTGACGATGGTGGAACTATGGGTAAATATTCTGGTTTCGTTTTTCCTGTTTCTGGTTTTTTAGCAGGTGGGGGGCCATATCTTTTTTCTGCGGATGCTGCATTTCCATATCCGCCACGCTGCATACGTTCAAATGCAGTACCAAACTGCGTTCCAGCGTTATTTCTGGCACCTCCGCCAGCATAACTTTTATCTACATAGTCCTCCGGCATTTCTTCAATAAACCTACTCGGTTCATTCTGTACTAACTGTCCAAAACGATACCTGGAATTCGCATAAGTCAACCATAAGTGTTGCTTCGCTCTGGTTATTGCCACATAAAATAATCTCCGCTCTTCCTCTAACTCTTCACGTGTATTAATGGCCATCGCATTAGGAAATAAAGTCTCTTCGATACCACCCACAAAAACACAACTAAACTCCAATCCCTTCGCTGCGTGAATTGTCATTAATTTCACAACATCAGTTTCCTGCTTATTATCATCCGCATCCGTTACCAAACTAATTTGTTGCAGATAAGATCCTAAACTTTTATCACCCAGCTCACCATCATCATTACTCGGACTTTCCGTCCACTCTTTAATAGAGTTTAAAATCTCTTGAATGTTTTCATAGCGGGCTAAACCTTCCGTGGTTTTATCGCTAAATAATTCTTTTACAATATTGGTATGCTTGCCCACTTGAATAGCCAGATCATAAGCATTTTTTTCTCCCATCAAACTCTGAAAATAACGGATCATCGTTACGAAGTTTTGCATGGTTTCCAGTGTGCCTCCTTTAAATCCAAACTCACCGGCTCTAGCCAATACATCGAACATCGAAATATTCAAATCATTTGCAGCGATTACTAATTTCTCGATACTGGTCTTACCGATTCCCCTAACTGGATAATTGATAATTCTTTTTAAACCCTCCTCGTCTTTCGTATTTACAATCACTCGCAGATATGCCAAAAAATCTTTGATCTCTTTTCTTTGATAGAAACTTACGCCACCATAAATCCGATATGCAATACCCATTCTTCTCAAACTCTCTTCATAAGCACGACTCTGGGCATTGGTTCTATAAAGAATAGCAAAGTCTTGGTTATAAAAATGGTTACGCAGTTTTTGTTCCTGGATGGTATCTGCTACAAATTTTCCTTCATCATTATCCGTCATGGTTCGCACCAAACGAATCTTCTCTCCTTCATTATTATCTGTCCAAAGATTTTTAGGGATCTGACCCTGATTCACTTTAATCACTGCATTGGCCACATGAATAATGTTCTTGCTGCTACGATAGTTCTGCTCCAGCTTTACAATTTTTACATCATCATAATCCTTCTGGAATTGTAATATATTTTCTATCGTGGCGCCTCTAAAACTATAAATACTCTGTGCATCATCTCCCACCACACATATATTTTCATGCACAGCGGCTAACAACTTCGTGATCTCGTACTGAACTGGGTTGGTATCCTGATACTCATCAATTAAAATATACTTGAACTTGTGCTGATACTTATAAAGTGCTTCCGGGAAGTTTTTCAAAAGTTCGTGCATCTTCAACAACAGATCATCAAAATCCATCGCGCCATTCTTGAAACATCGGTTCGCATATGCCTGATAAATCTGAGAGATCGCCTGACGATTTGCCCGCATGTCTTCCTGCTGAATATAATAATCCACTGCATACTCTGCCGGACCCACCAACGCATTTTTAGCCTGAGAAATGCGGTTACCCACCACATTGGCTTTATAGTGCTTATCATCCAGATTCAACTCGTTCACCACCGTTTTGATCACCGACCTACTATCATCAGTATCATAAATGGTAAAATTGCTGGGGTAGCCCAAACGATGTGCTTCAGCTCTTAAAATTCTGGCAAATACTGAGTGGAAGGTTCCGATATATAAGTTCCGGGCCTCAGAATTACCTAGGATCTTTTCGATCCTTTCCTTCATTTCGGCTGCCGCTTTATTGGTAAATGTAAGAGCGAGGATATTGAAAGCATCCACCCCATTCGCCATTAAGTGCGCAATCCGGGTAGTCAACACCTTCGTCTTGCCACTTCCCGCACCCGCCACAATCATGATGGGACCTTTTATATATGTCACAGCCTCCCGTTGAGGCTCATTCAATCCATTCAGATACTCCTGCATGTATGCAAGATAAAGAGATGGTTTGTTGAAAAACAGAACGTGGAAAACAATTCTAAAATTTGCATAAATAGCCCAAAATACGTTAAACCTTGCCTAAGGTTTTTGTAAAAAATAGCTGGGTAATTTTTGGTAGCTTAAATTTGCCGCTCATTTAGAACATCAGATATGCGATTGAATCATTTTAAAAAAATGAGGGTTTACCTGATCCCTGTGGCTATGCTGATGGGCAGTTTTGTATTTGGAAGTGCTAAGTCAAAATCAATGAGCAAAATAGCTCCTATTACAGCTGCAGCCCCTAATAAAGTTTTAGACAAAAATGCTTTCTTATACGATTCCCTTCAATTATCAGATCTGGGTTTATCAAAAGCTGCTTTCCAATACGCATTAACAGGTTACAATACATTGATAGAATCTGGAAGAATTCAGAAGGATAATATTTTAACCATTATCGACTTTAGCCTGCCTTCCAGCAAAAAACGATTATTTGTGATTGACCTAGTCAGTGGCCAATTATTGTTTAACACTTTTGTGTCTCATGGAAAAAATTCTGGAACCGTTATAGCCACAAGATTTTCAAACGCTTTCAATAGCATGAAAAGTAGCTTAGGTTTTTATACCACTGCAGGTACTTATCTAGGTAAACACGGTTATTCACTTCGCTTAGAGGGACTTGAAGCTGGTATTAATGACAACGCTTTTAAACGTGGTATAGTTATTCATAGCGCAAAATATGTGAGCGAAAATACGGTAAGTTCAAAAGGTTTTGTAGGCCGTAGTATGGGTTGCCCGGCAATTCCAGAGTCGTTGAAAAAGCCTATTATCGAAACCATTCGCGATGGCAGTTGCATATTCATTTATAGTACAGATCGATTTTATGCTTCACATAGTAAATTGTTGAATCCAACTATTTCTTAGATTTTTCCATTTATTTTTTGCTCCCAGGATATTTTTATTAATCTGATTTCAAATCATTTTATGTTGAACAAAATATATCCTTGCCTTTGGTTTGATGGTCAAGCCAAAGCAGCAGCAGAATTGTGAAAGCGTATCAATTCATACTTAAATCGTTATAAGAGAGGTTCTTTCTAATATAATACTATTTTTTTTGAATAACCATGACGCTTGTCATGGTTATTTTTTTGTCCTGTTTTTAAATTTATTATGTCAAATATTCAGGATTTGACTTCATCAATTTCTTCATTCTAAAAACGATTGCAATGATAACAGAAGCACAGCATCTGGCACTCATTGAAGAGTGCAAAAAATGGAAGCAGGAACTAACAACCTTTCGAGAAAAAATCAACCATCTTAAAAACGAATTGTACTTATTTGCTCCTGGAAAAACAGATCACGAAACAGTTGAAGGCATCGAACATTTTCACAATCAGTTCCACATTCAACTCATCAATCTTCATGATCTGAAACACGAAATCAAACACCATATTTTTGAAGCAGAGAAGCACCCCAACTTCGGACATCGCATTCCCCACCACTATTTAAAAGACAAACTTGATATACTCTTCAATTTTTTGAAGAACCTAGAAAAAGACTTTCATCTATTCATGAATAAATAAAACAATAATGGCAACTTACGATTCAAACCACGTTAAAAATATTGCGCTGCTGGGACATCCCGGCAGCGGTAAAACTACTTTGGCCGAAAGCATGTTATTCGAAGCCGGACTCATTAAACGTCGCGGCTCAGTGCTTACAAAAAATACAGTTAGTGATTACCATGAATTAGAAACAGAACGCGAGAGTTCTGTTTTTGCGTCTCTAATGCATACTGTTTGGCGCGACTATAAGATCAATATCATCGACACACCTGGCTATGACGATTTTTCTGGAGAATTAATTAGTGCATTGCGAGTTGCGGATACTGGACTAATGATTTTGAATGCAGCAGTTGGTGTGGAAGTGGGGACCGATGTGATTTGGGAATACACAGATAAATTTAAAACGCCTACACTCTTTGTGGTAAACCAACTCGATAAAGAAGAAGCAGATTTTGATAAAACATTGCAAGAAGCAAAAAATCATTTCGGTGCTAATGTAGTTGCTGTTCAATTCCCCGTTCAAACTGGTGCTAAATTCAATGCTATCGTAGATGTATTAAATATGGTGATGTACCACTACGGTCCTGATGGCGGTAAGCCTGCAAAAGAACCCATACCAGATCATTTAAAAGAGCGGGCTGATCAATTACACAAAGAATTAGTGGAAACAATTGCAGCAAATGATGAAGGCTTAATGGAAAAATATTTTGATCAGGGCGAGTTAGATGAAAATGATATGAAAGAAGGCCTGCACAAATCAATGATTCGTCACGATATCTTTCCACTGTTCTGCGCATCAGCTGAAAAAAATATGGGAAGTGGAAGAATCATGGGATTCATTGATAATGTTTGTCCCTCTGCAATAGAAATGCCAGCACAAAAAACTTTATCAGGAAAATTATTGCCCTGCAATCCAAAAGGCCCTGCTTGTATTTTTATTTTTAAAACCATTACAGAACCACATATCGGTGAATTAAGTTTGTTCAAAGTTTTTAGTGGTACCATTAAAGCCGGTTGTGAACTGGTAAATGAAAATACTGGTGTTACAGAACAATTGAATCAGCTTTTATTGTTAGAAGGACATAATCGGATTCCAGTGAACGAATTGGTTGCAGGAGATATAGGTGCTACTTTAAAACTTCGTTCTACACATGTGAATAACACACTGCACGAAAAAGGCGCGAACATTGAACTCGAGCCAATTCAATTTCCAAAACCAAACGTTACCGTAGCCATTGCAACAGTTAACAAAGGAGATGATGAAAAATTGTCGCAAGTGTTGCACACTTTAATTAGTGAAGATGCTACCGTACGTTTTGAAGTATCGCCCGAATTAAAACAAATCTTACTACACTGTCAGGGTGAGTTGCACTTACAAGTAATTCAATGGAAAATTGCGCATATCCATAAACTCGATATCACAATCGATAAACCAAAAATTCCATATAGAGAAACTATTCGAAAAAAAGCGGAGTCCACTTATCGTCATAAAAAACAAAGCGGTGGCGCCGGACAATTTGGAGAAGTATTTATGTTAGTAGAGCCTTGGTATGAAGGCATTCCCGACCCGCCAGGTTTACACGTGCGAGGCCGCGATGAAATTAATCTCGATTGGGGTGGAAAACTGGTGTACCTAAATTGTATTGTAGGTGGTGCCATCGATACACGTTTCCTTCCTGCTATCTTAAAAGGGATCATGGAAAAAATGCATAACGGACCCATCACTGGTTCTTATGTTAGAGATGTTAGGGTGAGTGTGTACGATGGAAAAATGCACCCCGTAGATAGTAACGATATCTCCTTTAAAATTGCCGGTCTGCAAGCATTCCGTGCTGCATTCAAAGATGCCGACCCTCAATTACTGGAACCCATTTATCAGGTAGAGATCTCCTGTCCCGACGATCAGGTAGGTGCTGTTATGGGCGATTTGCAAACCAGAATGGCTGTAGTAGAGGGCATGGAAGCAGAAGGTCATTTCCAGAAGATTACAGCAAAAGTTCCACTTGCACAAATGCACCAATACTCTTCATCACTCAGAAGTTTAACGCAGGGACGCGCTCGCTTTAATATGCAATTCGCTTCTTATGCACCCGTTGCTTTTGAGGTTCAGAAAAAACTAATGGATGCTTATAGCAAACACGATGTTGACAAAGAATAGGAAAATGTAAAAGAGGAAGTGTTTAATACGCTTCCTCTTTTTTTACTTTTTACTTATTCATCTTTTACTTCTCTTTTGTATCTTGAGTTATCTATCAATTGATAAACTCATCAATATGCCCTTCAAAAAAGTTCTCACAGTCCTTGTTTTCTCTTTACTTATTTTTTCTAGCAAAACAATACAAGCACAGCCATTTTCAAGTGCCTATTTTAATGCCATGCAATATCGCATGATCGGTCCGCATAGAGGTGGCAGAACAGTTGGTGCCGTTGGTGTTCCCTCTCAACCCAATGTTTTTTATATTGGCGTAAACAATGGTGGTGTTTGGAAAAGCAACGACTATGGTCGTGTTTGGAAACCCATCTTTGATCAAATGCCTACGGGCTCTGTGGGCGATATCGCAGTGTCTGAATCAAATCCAAATGTAGTATTTGTGGGATGTGGTGAAGGTATTCAAAGACCCGACCTATCAGTAGGTGATGGTGTTTATAAATCAATAGATGCTGGAAAAACATGGAACAATATGGGTTTGAAAGATGGTCAGCAAATTGGCGACATTATTATTGATCCTAAAGATGAAAACAGAATTTTTGTAGCCGTGTTGGGGCATCCTTACGGACCCAATACCGAAAGAGGTGTGTATAGAAGTTTGGATGGTGGTAAAAATTGGGAGCGTGTATTATATAAAGATGAAAATACCGGCGCTATTCAAGTAAACTTTGATCCCAATAATTCCAATATTTTATACGCCGACCTTTGGGCTGGCCGTCAGGGTCCTTGGGAAAATGCTGCGTGGAATGGTAAAGAGAGCGGACTCTTTAAATCTATCGATGGCGGAACCACCTGGAAAAAACTAACCAATGGTTTGCCTACGCCAGAGCAGGGTTTAGGAAGAATTGGTTTTACAATTGCACCTACAAATAGTAATCGTTTATATGCTACTGTGGATGCCGGAAAATATGGCGGAATTTATAGAAGTGATGATGCGGGTGAAAACTGGACTCTGGCAAATCCTGATGGTCGTTATTGGGGCCGTGGTAGCGACTTCGCAGAAATTAAAGTTGACCCAACAAATGCTGATATTGTATTTAGTGCTAACGTAGTAGTTTGGAAATCTACCGATGGAGCTAAAACATGGACTGGATTTCGTGGTGCACCTGGTGGTGATGATTACCATAGGATCTGGATCAATCCGAATAATCCACAAATCATGTTGATCGCTCTGGATCAAGGTGGTATTGTAACAGTTAATGGAGGAGAAACTTTTTCATCCTGGTACAATCAACCTACAGCTCAATTTTATCACGTCAGTACCGATAATGATTTCCCGTATAATGTGTATGGTGGACAACAGGAAAGTGGTTCTGTGGGAATTTCTTCAAGAGGTAATGATGGACAAATTGGTTTACGCGAATGGCATCCTGTTGGCGTAGAAGAATATGGTTATGTAGCAGCAGATCCACTTGATCCAAATATAATTTATGGTGGTAAGATTACTAAATATGATAAGAGAACCGGACAGGTTCAAAATATTGCACCAGAAGCAATGCGATCTGGTAAGTATCGTTTTGTGAGAACTGCTCCTGTTTTGTTTTCACCCATCGACTCAAAAACTTTGTACTTCGCTGGTAATGTGATCTTTAAAACTCAAAATGGCGGCAATAGCTGGGAAGTAATCAGTCCTGATTTAACCAGAGAAGCCTGGGATATCCCAACCAGTGTAGGAATTTATACGACTGATGATATGAAAAAAATGCCACGTCGTGGTGTAGTGTATACAGTTGCTCCTTCTTATAAAGACATCAACACCATCTGGGCAGGTACCGATGATGGATATATTCAAGTAACCAGAGATGGCGGAAAAACATGGAAGAACGTAACACCTGATGCTATAACATCCTGGAGTAAGGTTTCTTTAATGGATGCCAGTCATTTCGATGTAAATACCGTGTATGCTGCAGTGAATAGAATTCGTTGCGACGATATGCATCCTTATGCTTATAAAACTACAGACGGAGGAAAAACATGGAAGCTCATCACAAAAGGATTGCCTGCAAATGAACCCATCAATGTAGTTCGTGAAGACCCAAACCGCAAAGGATTATTATTCGCAGGATCAGAAAATGCTGTTTATGTTTCTTTTGATGATGGCGAGAACTGGCAATCACTTAAACTAAATATGCCTGCAACTTCAATCCGCGATCTGGTGATTAAAGATGATGACCTTGTAATTGGAACTCATGGAAGAGGTTTTTGGATCCTGGACGATATTACAGCATTAAGACAAATGAGTGTAAACTTAGCTGCAGAAAAAACAATCCTCTTTCAACCACAACAAGCCATGCGGATTCGCTGGAATTCGAATACAGATACACCGATGCCACAAGAAGAACCCGGCGGACAAAATCCTCCCGATGGTGCCCTCTTTAATTATTATCTATCAGAAAGATCTAGTAGCGAGGTAATCCTTGAAGTATTTGATGCCGCTGGAAAATCGGTACGCAAATTCAGTAGTAAAGACACCCTATATAAAATTCCTGAAGTAAATATTCCATTGTATTGGATTCGTACGCAAGAAATTCTTTCATCAGAATCAGGTGCACATCGATTCCTTTGGGATATGCATTATACTCCTATAAATGTTCCTGCATCATATCCGATGACTGCAATCTATCAAAATACAGCACCTTCAACAACATCACCTTGGGTATTGCCGGGTAATTATACGGTGAAGCTTACTGCTAATGGAAAAACAATTAGTCAGTCATTCTCAGTTAAAATGGACCCTCGAGTAAAATCAAGTGCTGCAGATTTACAAAAACAGTTTTCTCTATCGATGATCTGTTATGAAGGACGCATCAAAGCAAGAGAAATGGGTTCAAAAACATTAGAATCTAAATTTGCAAGTCTATTAGATCAATTACAAGAGACTGAAATGCCTCCCACAACACAGTTAACAATGGCAGTAAAACAAGTGAGTGAACAATTGGGGCAGTTGAATAAAAAATAGAATTAAAATTAATAAGTACCCCTCCTGCCCCGTGAAGCGGGGATAGGAGGGGTGGCTGGAACAGCCGGGGAGGTTCGTCTGATAGGATAAACATTAAAATTTGTCTTGAAGAGAAACCTCCCCGCCCATCGCTAAACCGCTTGGGCTGCCCCTCCTATCCCGAGAATCGGGACAGGAGGGGTA
>Ga0194061_1001806_pt1 | contig 12100 bp, 10 predicted proteins | sample SepL2221m_MetaG_FD_163423 | JGI IMG/M metagenome (GOLD analysis project Ga0194061, IMG submission 163423) | Anoxic zone freshwater microbial communities from boreal shield lake in IISD Experimental Lakes Area, Ontario, Canada - Sep2016-L224-21m | ecosystem: Environmental > Aquatic > Freshwater >...
ACTTAGATGGCTGCGATTAGGTGAATTAGATACACCTTCAGAGATGGCCGGGAGCCCCATTGCGGAAGAAGCTACCTTCGATTTTTCCGATGTAGCGGGGCAGCTAAGCGCGCGAAGTGCTGCGGAAATAGCCGCGGTTGGCGGCCATCACCTTCTCATGGTTGGTCCCCCGGGTGCTGGGAAAACCATGATTGCACAGAGAATGTCATCGATATTGCCAAAACTTTCTCGCGAAGAGTGTTTAGAGGTGACTGCTATTCACTCATTAACGGGAGGTTTCAATCAGCGATCTCCGCTCTCCGTTGAACCACCATTCATTGCGCCGCATCACACAACCACTCGTGTTGCAATGGTGGGGGGAGGCAGCCACTCTATTCGGCCTGGTGCGTGCTCCCTTGCCCACCATGGAGTTTTGTTTATCGATGAAGCACCTGAATGTGGGATTGGAGTTTTGGACGCTTTGCGCCAGCCTTTGGAATCTGGACTTATAACAATTACTCGAGCCGTCGGAAATATCACATATCCATCTCGATTTCTTCTTCTCTTAGCGGCGAACCCATGTCCTTGTGGAAAATTTACTGGACGAGGTCGCAATTGCACGTGTAGTTCTCAGCAGGTCAGGAGATACCTTGGGCGGATTTCCGGGCCGCTGCTAGATCGAATAGACATTCGTACCCAGATTGATCCCGTGGGGCGAGCAGAACTCTTGGATTCACGGTTGAGTGAATCGAGTTCTGCCATTGCAATGCGAGTGACAAAGGCTCGATCTAGGTCGGCGCAAAGATTTCTCAATGAAACGTGGTCTTTGAATAGCGACATACCTGGGCGCGCTCTTCGTACAACGTACCAACCCGATCAAAAAGCGATGGTGTTTCTACATTCCGAACTAGATCGAGAAAATATTACGGCTCGAGGACTTCACAAAGTGATGCGACTTTCCTGGAGTATCGCCGACCTTGAAGGTCATTCCAAGCCAAACCTTGATGACGCGGAGAGGGCGTACTTCTTGCGTGAAGGAAAGCCGATATGAATGAAAGGGAGTCTCGCGCGATTCTCTTCGCCAGTATGGAAGGGGGCTCTTCTTACTGGAGTACTGAAATATCAAGCCACGGAGCGGAATGTGTCGTAGAAAAGTTACGGAATCGTGGATATGACGGCGTTAGATTTGAGAAGCTACTAGATCGGATCGCGATGCAGAGCGCAGAGTCGATTCTGCTGGAGATAGATCGCTCTTCGTCATCATTTCTTATACCTTCTGATGAAGCCTGGCCCGCTTCCCTAAATGATTTGGCCGCGCCACCGATTGCCTTGATCATCAAAGGGGAACCCCGCGCTCTGAAAAGTCCTTTGCTCTCAATTGTGGGCACGCGTAATCCAACTAATTACGGAGTGCGCATTGCCGGAGATTTCGCCGCAAGTTTCGCTGATCACGAATGGGCAATTGTGAGTGGGGGTGCTTATGGAATCGATGCTGCGGCACATAGAGGCGCTCTAGCCGCAGAAGGTTCGACTATCGCTGTCCTTGGCTGTGGGGTAGAGGTCAATTATCCAGCAGCTCACGAACGACTCTTCGCTGAGATCCAGGAAACGGGATTGCTTGTCAGCGAAGTCATGCCGAACGTACATGCAATTCCTTCCCGCTTCTTATTGCGCAATCGAATTATCGCTGCACTCGGAAATGCCACCATTGTTGTCGAAGCGGCATTTAGAAGTGGTTCGCTTAGAACTGCGCGAGATGCCGCCGAATTGCTTCGACCAGTTATGGCGGTACCTGGCCCCATCACATCGCCTACTAGTGAAGGATGCCATCGTCTTATTGGAGAAAGAGTTGCCGAGCTGGTTGCTTCAACAGCAGATGCCATGGAGTTCATCAGTACTTTTAAGTGAGAGACTTAGAACATGGATACTTTCCGCTCTGGGTTTGTCGCAATTGTTGGGCGCCCAAATACGGGGAAGTCAACCCTTGTAAACGCGCTCGTTGGTAACAAAATTGCGATCACGTCACCTCATCCAAATACCACGCGTCATGCAATTCGTGGAATTCTAAACGGGACAGGATTTCAAGCGGTATTGGTAGATACACCTGGAATCCATAAACCGAAGACGCTGCTGGGACATCGACTTAACGCTGTCGTGGGGGAGAGCATGGATTCGGTAGACACGATCGTCATGTGTTTGCCAGCCGATGAGACTTCGAGTGCGGGGGACTCTTTCATCATTCAAGAAATTGCCAAACATCCACGCGCTAGGAAATTCGCTGTGATTACAAAGACAGACTTAGTAAGTAAATCGGCTCTGGCCGCTCGTCTTTCAGGAATCGTTGCATTGGCTCAAGGGTTTACGTGGGATGAAATTGTTCCAGTCTCAGCATCTATCCATGATCAAGTTGATCTACTTTCTCAATTGATCGGGGACACGCTTCCAGTTGGCCCTGAATTTTATCCGTTAGGAATGGTGAGTGATCAGGGGCAAGAGCAGTGGATATGCGAGTTGATTAGGGAGGCCGCTTTGAGGGACGCCCGTCAAGAACTTCCTCACTCTATTGCAGTAACAATTGATGAGATGTCACAAAGGGAAGAAAATGGTACGCGCCCCTTTTATGATATTCACGCAACGATTCATATTGAACGAGATTCCCAAAGAGGAATTTTGCTGGGCCATCAAGGAGAACAATTGAAAGACATTGGGATGCGGGCGCGGGCCGATATTGAAAGAATTCTCAACGCGAAAGTCTTTCTTGGACTACATATCAAGGTTTCAAAAGATTGGCAGAAAGATACGAAGCTTTTAGAGAAGTTGGGTTACGGAGATCATTAGTTTGTAGATTGTTGACTCTTGCTTATTGACAGAGCGTAGGCTGACTCGGTGAGGTAGACGAAGTTGATGCACCACTTATAGCGCGTCCAATAATTACTCGAGTGCTCTTTTGATTGACTTGATTGTACGATGCATCGAGTTGGTTCTGGATGACAGCTGGTGCGTTGGCCCTAAATTGTGCGAAATCGGAATCCGAAGTAATCGCTTGATAGGTGATTGATTTCAGGCCAGGCTGAATCCATACGGCCGAGGAGAAACCGGTACAAGAAATTGAATCTTTTGATTGGGCGTTCAAATCTAATTTATGCATTGCACTGCATGTGAACCATGTATAAAGACCGCGCACCCCCGCGCGCACGCCTTCTCCGAGAAGAGAGGAGGCACAGTAAAGGGAACCGGATGCCGAGGTTCCAAAATTTGTTTGCCAATTTTTGCTTAGCTGCAACTCTGATGTGACTGTTTGAATGTAAGAACTTATTTGTTTTTGCGAGAAATGTCCCACGGTCGCATCCCCTGTGGCGATTGCCGTTGTTTGTGTAAAGAATGTCGCGATGATAATTAATCCGGCTCGAAAGGCCGCACGGTTATGACGTCGGCGGAGAGATGATGATCGTCGCAATGAAATACCAGCCATGCGTTTCACCACTTCCCCTATCAATCTCAGCTACCGCCGTGGCGCGGTTGCTGCCTCACATCTAAAAAGAGCTTTTTAGCCGCAGCAACCTTGAGCACCGGGAATCAATGCCTGATGTACTGCGCTCGAGCGGGAAGTTGAGAATCTGCGTGTGGAAGCAGCATCTGCTGGAGCCACGGTTGCGGCCAAGAAAAGGCCTACTAGGGTAATTGCGATTAGTTTCACGTTCTCCTCCAAAGGTCTTTACTATTTGTAAAGGATGGGAGTAACATATAGCACAATCTTAGGAAAGGGAAGCCTTATGGAATTTGGCGCGAGACTTCGTGAGCTGCGAGAGAGAGTCGGTTTGACCCAGGCCGAGTTGGCCGAGGGCATTGCCGCCTCTAGTTACATATCCCTTCTTGAATCTGGCAAGCGCCAACCTCAGCCCGACATGATCGCTAAATTCGCTGAGCGGCTCGGGGTCGATTTAGACACTCTGTCTATTGATCACAATGCTCAGGTCATCGCCCTCAACCTTAATTCTGCGAAAGTCGCATTGAGCTCTGGAGATTTAGGGCTAGCAAAAGATTATGCCTCACAGGTTTTATCTTCATCGGACGTTCATGATTCATCCTGGCTTGCCGCGTCGGTTATTTTACTCCAAGTAAAGTCTAGAGTCGGAGATTTTAATGGCGTCCTAGATGAGCTAGAGCAATTATTTAGAGCGAATATCGATACGCCTCCGGAATTAATGGCACGTATCGGCAACGAGATTGTTCGCGTCTGCTTTAAATCAGGAAATCTTGGTATGGGCGTTCAGCGAGGTGAAGAACTTTTGCGTGAATTTGCCTCTTCATGGGCAGAGACCGAAGTCGTCGAACTCATGTGTCAATTGGGAAATTGTCATTTTCATCGAGGAGATACTCCTCGAGCAACTGAAGTCGTACGACGCGCACTTGAACTCGCAGAGAAGTGCCGTTCGCCTAAAGCAATGGTCCAGTCTTATTGGCAGTCATCAGTATTGGCTGAGAGCCAAGGCAACTTAACGCTTGCACTTAGCCAAATTAATAACGCGATTTATTGGACAAAGTTGGCAGAACTTCATCAAGTGTTACCAATTTTGAATGACAATGCTTCGAAGTGGATGCTGGATCTTCCAAATCCAGATCTTGAACAGATTCATAATCTTGCCGAAGCCGCATATCTTGATCTCGCTTCACAGAATAATCCTTCCAGCGCTGCGTACACATGCATCACTCTTTCCGAAGTTGAACTTCGTCAAGGCAAGTTGGAGAGCGCCTTGATGTACGTGCGAAAGGGCCTTGCAGAGTTGCCTGCGGGTATTCCGGGACCTCGTACGAGTTTGATGTCACAAGAAGCCAAAGTTCTTTTCAGAATGGGCAATATCGAAGAGTCCAAAGCGCAGCTTGAGAGCGCTGCACTTCATATGGAAACCATGGCTCCCTCCAAGGAGTTGGCGATCCATTGGCGCGACATTGCTCGCGTATTTGTAGAAGTTGGCCTAAAGGACCGAGCTATCTATGCGTTTGAACAAGGCATCGCAGTTTCTGCAGCTTCGCAAGCAGAACAAGATGTTTTTGCTGATTCTTCTATGCAGTAGAAGGCTTTTTCGAAGCTAAATACGAACCAACCAGTACTAACGGTAACCCGACGATCATGCCGGTTGTTATTGGTTCAGATAGCAAAAGCACGCCAAGGAAAACTGCGAACGCTGTGTTGACGTATGTGACTAATGAGGCTCGTGCTGTTCCGATTTCATCGACGATTGCGAAGAAGACAATAAATGCCACCGCAGTTGGGAAGATTCCTAACGCGATCAAAGACAAGAGTGACTTAGTGGCGACATCACCGTGGGGCCATTGCAGGTATGCAAATGGCGCGTAAACAATTGCTGCCATTGTCATTGCGATTGCGTTAATTGCAATCGCCGATACTCCCGGGAGATTTTTGGCAATCGTGTTTGGCGCAAAACCGTAGCCGAGCGCTGCAAGCAGAACGGCAAGTATGGCCCAGATGCTTGAGTGGCCGGTAAAGCTTTCTATTCCCACCAAAGCGATGACCCCAACAAATCCCACGAGGATTCCTATAAGTCGCTTGTGATGCCACACAGTCTTATCTCCTGCGAGAGAGGCGAAGAGAGTTGACCAAATTGGCACGGTTGCGACAAGAAGGCCTGCAAGTCCCGAAGATATGTTTAGTTCTGCACGCGTAATCAAAAACCATGGACCAATAATTTCTGTTATCGCATAAAGGGCGACATATTTGTAACCGCCAAGAGCACGTCTTAACGTGCCCTGCCGCATTGCAATAGGGATGAGAATCAAAGCCCCGATGGCAACTCGACTGAAAACAACGCAGGCAGGGCTGTATTCACGAACCGCTATTCGAATCAGAAGGTATGGGATTCCCCAAAGAAAGCCGCACAGAAGAAACAGAACCCAGCCACGGCGTGACATTAATACCTCATCTTGTGGGAGTTTATTTCAGGAGAGTGGCGTAGAGATTTACTGTGGCAGTAGCGACTGCGTCCCACCCAAATTCTCTTTGAGCGCGCGCACGCCCCGCTGCTCCATATTTTGTGAGCAGATCGGGTTGGCCCATCATGCGAACAATCCCATCTCGAAAGTCATTTTCGAATCGTCGATGGTCAGGAGAGTATTCGACAAGTTCTCCCGTAACGTGATTTTCTACGACCTCGGGGATTCCTCCAACTGCGGATGCAAGAACCGCTGTTGCGCAACCCATCGCTTCAAGATTTACAATTCCAAGTGGCTCATAAATCGATGGGCAAAGAAAGAGATCAGCAGAAGTTAATAGTGCGGTAAGTTCTTCATGAACCAGCATTTTTTGAATCCACCAAATGTTTTTGCGTGTGGTTTGAAGCTCAGCAATAAGGTCCGCTACCTCTTGACCAATTCCGGGTTCATCCGGACTGCCAGCCGCTAGAACGAGCCCGTACTCATCAGGAACTTCTTTCCAGGCGCGCAGTAGATGGGCAAGACCTTTTTGGCGAGTAATCCGACCAACAAAAAGTGCGTATCTTCCCGTTATTCCGTACTTTTCCAAAGTGGCAGGATCAAAATGGGGGATGAACTTGTCTGTGTCCACACCGTTTCTTATGGTGACAACTTTTTCAGGGTCAACATTTGGATAGGAGGCGAGAACATCGGCTCTCATACCATCGCTCACGGCGATAATGCCTGCGGCAGATTCGATCGCGCTTTTCTCGGCCCAGGAAGATATCTGATAGCCCGCTCCAAGCTGATCAGCTTTCCACGGGCGCAATGGCTCCAAAGAATGCGCACTTAATACGTGCGGAATGTCGTACATCGTTCCCGCGAGGTGTCCGGCCATATTTGCATACCAGGTATGACTATGGACAATGTCTACATTCTTCAGGGCATCGGCAATAAGAAGATCGGTAGCGATCGCTTGTAGAGCGGGGTTTGCATTTTCAAATTCTGGGGGCGAGGAATATCCGAATGCATCGTCTCGTTTGCCGCCAAAACAGTGAACACTCAAATCAATCGTGGATTTTCTTCGAAGAGCCTGCGCCAATTGCACGACATGGACGCCGGCGCCACCATAGACCTGCGGCGGCCATTCGCGAGTGACCATCGCGACTCTTATTTCTGGCATTTGTACTGCTCCCTCTTGCGCGAGATATTCTCTATATCCCTCATTGAAAGTCCTAGTCTGCTTGCAGGGAGAAGGCTATCGTTACGCCATGGCAAAACGTGAGCTTCCGCTCGGAATCGTATTAGCGGGCGGTGAAGGCAAGCGACTTATGCCACTGACTGCAGATCGAGCCAAGCCCGCCGTGCCATTTGGAGGCTCCTATCGCCTCGTGGATTTTGTTCTCTCTAACTTAGTAAATGCGCAGATGCTCAAAATTGCAGTTCTCACGCAATACAAATCGCATTCCCTTGACCGTCACATCACTACCACGTGGCGCATGTCGACTCTCTTAGGAAATTTCATTACTCCGGTACCAGCTCAGCAACGCCTGGGTCCACGGTGGTACACGGGCAGCGCGGATGCGATTTTGCAAAACTTCAATTTAATTCAGGATGAGGACCCGGAGCACGTTCTGGTTTTTGGCGCGGATCACGTTTATCGCATGGATCCAGGTCAAATGTTCGAACACCACCTAAGTACGGGCGCTGGCGTAACTGTTGCAGCGATTCGAGTGGCTCGATCGGAAGCGAGTGAATTCGGCGTCATCGAATTAGCTGAAGATGGAGTAACAATCAAGGCCTTTCATGAAAAACCCGTTGACCCTCCACCAATGCCAGGCCATCCAGATCTTTGTTTAGTATCTATGGGTAACTATATTTTTCGCAGAGATGTTATGGAAGAAACTCTAATTCTTGATTCAGAAGATTTAGAAAGTCGGCATGATCTAGGTGGAAATATTATTCCGATGCTGACGAAAAATGGGTCAGCGAAAGTTTACGATTTTGCCGACAACGTTGTTCCAGGAGAAACTGAGCGCGATAAGGGCTACTGGCGTGATGTGGGTTCTATTGATGCTTACTATGAAGCACATATGGATTTGGTTTCCATTCACCCTATTTTTAACCTTTACAATCGCGATTGGCCTTTGTTGACGAATCCACCTTCGTTGCCTCCTGCAAAATTTAGCGAAGGCGGCATCGCTCAAGATTCAATTGTTGGCGCTGGTTCCATTATTGCTGGTGGCCATTTGAATCGCACCGTGGCCTCTTACGACGTAGTCGTTGCAAGCGGCGCTTTTGTTGATGGATCGGTACTCATGCCTTCAGTAAAAATTGGTGACAGAGCCGTAATTCGTCGCGCGATTTTAGATAAAAATGTAGTTGTTGAACCTGGAGCCCAAATTGGCGTTGACCTTGAGCGTGATCGAGAGCGCTTTACGGTGACGGCCAGCGGATTAGTAGTTGTCGGCAAGGGAATTCGCGTAACAGCCTAGGAATAACGAAGTTTCGAGAATCGGATAGGCTTAGCGCCGTCAGCGTTGACTATAAAGGGGTGATTTCAACCCGCAACGAGCGTTGGAGAAAAAATGCGTATAGGTGTCCTTACTGGTGGCGGAGATTGCCCTGGACTGAATGCGGTAATTCGAGCAGTAGTGAGAAAAGGCGTCAAAGAATACGGCCATGAATTTGTTGGTTTTCGTGACGGCTGGAAAGGCCCGCTTGAAGGACTGACAATGCCGTTGGATATAGCGGCCACGCGTGGGATTCTTCCGCGGGGCGGCACGATCCTTGGTTCTTCGCGCACCAATCCTTTTAAAATCGATGGCGGAATTGAACGAATCACCGCAAATTTGAAAGCGACGGGTGTGGATGCTCTGATCGCAATCGGCGGAGAAGACACTCTCGGCGTTGCGACAAAATTGCACGCTCTTGGAGTTAAAGTTATTGGCGTCCCTAAGACCATCGACAATGATTTAAACAACACCGATTACACCTTCGGTTTTGACACTGCGGTGAACATTGCTGTGGAAGCCATTGATCGTCTTCACACAACCGCCGAATCGCACCACCGTGCCCTCGTTGTTGAAGTTATGGGCCGACATGCGGGATGGATCGCACTCCATTCTGGTTTAGCAGGCGGTGCGGCTTGCATCTTGATTCCAGAGCAACCATTTTCTATCGAACAAGTATGCGCGTGGGTTGAATCGCGATTTGAAGTCAACTACTCGCCGATAATCGTTGTGGCCGAGGGGGCAATCCCGCGAGACGGAGATATGTCCGTTAAGGACCAAAAACTCGACGCCTTCGGACACGTGAAATTGGCCGGAATCGGTGAGTGGCTGGCACAAGAGATTGAGCGCAGAACTGGCAAAGAAGCTCGCAATACGGTCTTGGGCCATATCCAACGCGGCGGCACCCCAACGGCGTTCGATCGCGTGTTAGCGACTCGATTTGGACTCCAAGCAATTACGGCGGCTCATGAAGGTGACTGGGGAAAGATGGTCGCCCTGCACGGTACCGACATTGTCCGAGTACCGCTGGATTCAGCTACCGAAAAGTTGAAACTCGTCGAGCCTGCACGTTACAAGGAGTCGGAGATCTTCTTCGGTTAAGTTGAAATTAATCCCAACCCCACCTTCCCCTCTGCCGACCTAAACTAGGAAACTATGACCACACTGGACTCGCTCTTTAACCCCGACCTCATTGCGGCTCAAGCGCCAGTGTGGCCTGCTGACGGTGTCGCGGTGGCATCTGCAATCGCAGAACTCAAAACTTTACCGCCGCTGGTGTTTGCCGGCGAATGTGACAACCTCAAGGCAAAAATCGCCGAGGCGGCTGCAGGTCGAGCTTTCTGGTTGCAGGGTGGGGATTGCGCGGAGACTTTTGCTGCGGCAACTGCCGACTCGATTCGCAATCGCATCAAGACGATTCTCCAAATGGCTGCCGTTTTGCAGTACTACTCTTCCCTGCCTGTCATCAAAGTGGGGCGCATGGCAGGCCAATTTGCAAAGCCACGATCAAATAACTTGGAAACTCGTGGCGAGGTAACTTTGCCGGCCTATCGCGGAGACGCGGTTAACGATTTGGAATTTACGCTCAAGGCCCGAACACCTGATCCACAGCGTCTGGTGAAGGTCTATCACACCTCTGCTGCAACTTTGAATTTGGTTCGAGCTTTCACTCAAGGTGGATTTGCTGACCTTCGCCAAGTGCACGAATGGAATAAAGGTTTTATTCGCGACTCTTCCGTAGGGGAGCGATACGAAGAGATGGCCAAGGAGATTGGCCGTGCCCTTGAGTTTATGCGCTCTGCTGGAGTTGATCCTGCTGCCTTCAAATCCGTGGACTTCTTTGCAAGTCACGAAGCCCTCATTATGGAATATGAAAAGGCATTGACTCGTATCGATTCGCGTACCCAATTGCCTTATGACGTATCTGCGCATTTTGTCTGGATCGGTGAACGTACCCGCCAACTGGACGGGGCGCATATTGAGTTCGCTTCAAAGATTCGCAATCCCATCGGCGTTAAATTGGGTCCAAAATCGACGGTGGAAGATGCGCTCGCGCTTATCAATGTTCTAGACCCAGACCGCGAACCTGGTCGGCTAACTTTTATCACGCGGATGGGGGCGGGAAAAATTCGGGAAATCCTTCCTGCATTAGTCGATGGCGTTACAAAGTCAGGGGCGCAAGTTCTCTGGGTTTGCGACCCCATGCATGGGAATACCTACGAGGCGCCGACCGGCTACAAGACCCGCAGGTTTGATGACGTCCTCGACGAAGTCAAGGGTTTTTTCGAAGTTCATAAGGCATTGGGCACTCATCCCGGAGGGATACATATCGAACTCACTGGTGATGACGTGACTGAATGCGTTGGTGGCGGAGAGCAGATATCACATGAAGATTTAGCAACAAGATATGAAAGTGCATGTGACCCGCGTCTAAATCATGCGCAATCCCTTGAGCTGGCTTTCCTTGTAGCGGAGATGCTTCGCGATCGCTAATCTTGCTCAATGGCTTTACTCCTGACAAGCACAAAGACTCCGATTGGAGTGCTTCACCTTTTAGCCGACGAACAAGTGTTACTGGGCGCTAGTTTTGGCACCGCGGATGGACTAATACAATCGCTGGATCCAGTTGACGCGGCTAAGAGTGTGGAAAAAGCAAAGCGAATAGCTAAGATTTCTGATTTGCTGGATGACTATTTTGATGGAGATTTGGAAGCAATCAATGCGATTGTGGTACGTCAACCGGGTCCGGCCTTTTCACAAGCCGCTTGGAAAGCAATGCGTAAAGTAAAAGCTGGAAAGACAATTTCATACGCTGACCTTGCCGATCGCGCGGGATCTACAGCAGCGGTTCGTGCCGCAGGAAGCGCATGTGCCAAGAATGCAGTAGTTGTTATCGTGCCATGTCATCGCATAGTAAAAACAGGTGGGGCACTTGGTAATTACGCTTATGGACTTGATGCCAAAGAATGGCTACTTCGCCACGAAGGCGCTCTTTAGAATTTCTGTAAGAACTTCGGATGCGTAGATAGTTGCAGCATCGTCAATATCTAAGTGAGTTACCAAACGTGCAACCTTTGGTCCGAGCGCACTCAACGCGACGCCGTGATTCGATGCGGATTTTACTAAGTCCGTGGCACTCAGCGATAAATCTGTAAGGTCGAGAATCACAATATTGGTGTCAACGTGATCTGGATTGACCGTAGATGGCGCTACGTCGTAACAACTTTGGGCAAGTAGCCGCGCGTGGGCGTGGTCCTGCGCCAGAAGCTGAATGTTGTTATCGATCGCGTAGTGACCCGCTGCGGCAAGGATGCCTACCTGACGCATCCCGGCCCCGTACCTTTTTCGCCAAACCCTTGCTCGTACGACATTTTCTTTAGTGGAGAGCATCAAAGACCCGACTGGTGCGCCTAGGCCCTTGGAAAGACAGACACTTACCGTGTCAAAATACTTTCCATATTCTTCAAACGACACACCTGTTTTCACGTGTGCGTTCCAGATCCGCGCTCCATCCAAGTGCATACCAAGACCCATCTCGCGCGCGCCTGTACTCAACTTTTCTATTTCGCTCAATGGCTGAATGGTTCCGCCGCCAAAATTGTGTGTGTTTTCCACCGCTATCGCAGATGTCGAAACTTGATATGGACCAGAGTTTGGTTTCGCAATTGTGAGCACGT
>Ga0194061_1001807_pt1 | contig 12098 bp, 9 predicted proteins | sample SepL2221m_MetaG_FD_163423 | JGI IMG/M metagenome (GOLD analysis project Ga0194061, IMG submission 163423) | Anoxic zone freshwater microbial communities from boreal shield lake in IISD Experimental Lakes Area, Ontario, Canada - Sep2016-L224-21m | ecosystem: Environmental > Aquatic > Freshwater >...
CTATTCACATTGTCTCTGGTCAGCGCGATCGCGATCGCCGCCTGTAGCAATGAACCCAATGTCACAAGCTCACCTAGCAATCCGCAAAGCGCGGCTAAAGTGGAGGCTAACGCATCGTCTAAAGCTGAGATGCCCAAAGAAATGGCAATGAATGGACGTAGCAAGGCAAAAATTAATATTAATGAAGCAATTTTATCGGAATTAGATAAAATCGAAGCAAAATTAGGGGTTGCGGGTTTATCTAATAAAATTCAGGCGGCGCGCCCCTATACCAAAGCGGAAGATCTAATATCGAAAAAAGTCGTCACGGAAACCCAGTTTGAGCAAATCAAAGACATGGTTGGCACAGAAACCATCGAATTAACGGGTGAGGCTAAGGACGTTGATTATTTGACCAAATTGGGATTGATGAAAGGTCACATGATTGTGGCGAAGGAATTAATCGATCTTCAGAAGCCCGATCAAGCTCTGCCTCACATCGGTCATCCTGTCGAAGAAATTTATGCGGATGTGGAAGGGCAGATCAAAGAGCGTAAGGTCAAAGACTTTAAGCAATCGCTAATGGATTTGCAACAGTTGATCAAGTCCAAACCTAGCGATCCCAGTGTGACTACTAAATATAATGAGGCGATCGCTGGTATTGATAGCGCGATCGCCGCCATTCCCGAATCTCAGCGTCAATCACCCAAATTTACATTGCAGGTGATCAACACGATCCTCGATACAGCTGGTACGGAATATATGGCGGCGATCGCCAATGACAAAATTAAAGAAATCATCGAATACCAAGATTCGCGTGGTTTTACGCTCTATGTCGAGCAGTTGTATACAGGGATTGCACCGATGATGCAAAAAGATTATCCCGAAGCTCACAAACAATTCACGGCGAGTTTAGAAAAGTTAAAATCGGCTTATCCTAGTGCGATCGCGCCCGAAAAACCAGTGCTTTCCGTTGCCGAGATGTCAGCTTTAATTAAAGGCAACGAGCAAGCCGCCGCCAAAGTTTATAACAAATCCTAAGTTAAAAAAGAGGTGCGTTGCACCTCTTCTTTAACTTAGATCTAATTTTTCAAACCTCATTTCAAAACCTATGGACTTTAGCTTAACTCTCCCAACTTTTGTAATTACTCTGCGTGAAGGTGTCGAAGCCGCCCTAGTAATTGGTATTGTCATGGCTTATCTCAAACGGGCTAAGCGCTCGCATTTAAATCGCTGGGTATTTGCAGGGATCGCGGCGGGGCTGGTGATTAGCGCCTTTGTGGGAATCATCTTTAATTGGTTTATGCAGAGCGTTGGCACAAGCAACCCCGAACTATCACCAATTTTTGAGCCGTTACTCGAAGGTGTGTTTAGCGTCGCAGCGATCGCCATGTTGACATGGATGTTGATCTGGATGACAAAACAGAGTCGAGCAATTAAAGGGGAAGTTGAAAGTACGTTATCTAATGTTTTGAGTCAAGGTCGCAAAGCAGGATTAGGAATTTTTGGTTTGATTCTATTTGCGATTTTGCGAGAAGGATTTGAAGTGGTTTTGTTCATTTCCGCAAAGTTTCAAGAGGGATTTATGCCTGCGATTGGAGCCGTGAGTGGGATCATCGCTGCTTCAGCGATCGCCGTTGCGCTCTTTAAATTTGGCATCCAGATCAATATCCGCGCCTTTTTCAAAATTATGGGCTTAATGCTCCTATCAATTGTTTCGGGCTTAGTCATTTCTGCTCTCGGACATTTTGATACAGCCCTACGGATTTTGTCGCAAAGCGATCGCAAGTCCGAATCCATTTGTTTTTATTACGAACATTTTGCCCGTGAGCATTCCTGCATTCTTGGCAATATGGTCTGGAACAGCAGTAAAGTATTACCTGCTGAAAAGTTCCCTGGGGTAATTCTCAGTTCTCTTTTCGGTTATACCGACAAACTTTATCTCGTGCAAGCGATCGCCTATGTTGCATTCTTTGCGGTAGTCGGCACAATTTATTACCGCAGTCTAGGCGATCAGCTCAAAGCTAAATAAAAAATAAAAATAAAAATCTCCCGTAGCGAGATTTTTATTTTGGAAGCGATCGGCGCAAGGTAAATTTCAAAAAAATTTGCAAAGCGAGATTTTTTGGGATGGGTATAAAAGGTTAAATTTTAGCTGTTGCATCGCGTAGTCGGTAAAACTTATGATGAAATCTACAAGAACCCTAATTTGTGAGTAGTTTTACTATGTCTAATATCCGTGAAGTAATTGGCGATCCTAATGAATTTTGGAATGAGCTGATTTGGTCAGATTTGACCAGTGATGAACAGGCTCTCTGGACACAATTAGGCTGGAATGAAGAAAATTGGGATGATGAACTAGATTTTCCTGAATGGGATGATCTTCCCAGTGAAGACAAAAAACTTTGGAGCATCCTTGGTTGGACTCAAGCTAGCTGGGAAGGTGACGATGATATCCCTGAGTCTGCTGAAAAGCTATGGGAAGATCTCACTCCTGAAGAACAAGCTGCCGCTACAGAGCTTGGCTATACCCCAGATAAGTGGGACGATGAAGAGATCTAAATCTAAGATTTTTTGATGATTTACAAAAATCAATCCCTGTCAGAGCCAGAAATTATAGCTAGGATCAAGCGCCTACTATAATTTCTGGCTTTTTAAATAAATTATCAAATAAACTATCTAAAATCACTTGTTTTACGCTACAATAGCAAAGCCTTTCGGGGGTGTGGCGGAATGGTAGACGCTACGGACTTAAAATCCGTTGACCGTAAGGTCGTATGGGTTCAAGTCCCTTCACCCCCATTTCATTTTGCTTCCTTAATAAGGGACTGCAAAAAATGATTCAATAGAAACCCAAAAAGGTTCATACGGGCGTAGCCCCCGTTAATCTTTTGGGGTTTTATATTGATCATTTTTTTCTTGGGGTTCCCGTAAGCCGATCCCCGCGTCAGGATTGAGACAATAGCTTTGAGGGTAGTAGTAGGAGAATTAGAATTTTGAACGAGGTTATTTAAGTCCTGAATCGTATTGATCGCCTCGCGGTGCAATTTATTTGAGGTATGTTAACTAATATTAAGGAAATTAGCAAATTAGGACTAGAACCAGTTAAGCGGTTTAAAAATGGTCTATAGGCAAATAAAAAACATAGCAAAGTAAACTAATGGGCAAACCAACAGGATTTATTGAGTACCGCCGCGAAGCACCATCCGAAATATCACCAAGCGATCGCATCAAAAATTGGGATGAGTTTCATCTGCACATGCCCGATGATAATCTCCGTAATCAGGGCGCAAGATGCATGGATTGCGGGACACCATTTTGTCATACAGGCAATCTGATTAGCGGTATGGCAAGTGGTTGCCCAGTCAATAACCTCATTCCTGAATGGAACGACTTGGTTTATCGCGGACTATGGCGCGAAGCCCTCGATCGCCTCCATAAAACCAATAATTTCCCAGAATTTACAGGTCGTGTCTGTCCCGCTCCTTGCGAAGGCTCCTGTGTTTTGGGCATTACCAATCCACCTGTAACCATCAAGAACATTGAGTACTCGATCATCGACAAGGGCTGGGAAGAAGGCTGGATCGTGCCTGAGCCTCCTGCTAAACGCACAGGCAAAAAAGTGGCGGTGATTGGTTCAGGTCCCGCAGGATTGAGTGCGGCGGCGCAGCTTAACAAGGCTGGGCATTGGGTCACGGTTTATGAACGTAGCGATCGCCCAGGTGGCTTGCTGATGTATGGCATTCCCAACATGAAGTTGGATAAAGAAAAAGTGGTGTTGCGCCGCCTGAACATCCTTGAACAAGAGGGTGTCAAGTTTGTCTGCAATACAGAAATCGGCAAAGATTTAGCGGCAGAAGATCTGCTGAAAGAATTTGATGCGGTGGTGATCTGCACTGGTGCAACTAAGCCTCGTGACTTGAGTATTGAGGGGCGTGAGCTTAAGGGCATTAATTTTGCGATGGAATTTCTAACGGCAAATACCAAGACCGTTTTGAATGGACAAGCAGGGGCAGATTTTATCTCGGCTCAAGGCAAAGATGTGGTGATCATCGGTGGTGGTGATACTGGTACTGACTGCGTTGGCACGTCAATCCGTCATGGTTGCAATAGCGTCGTTCAGTTAGAAATTATGCCCAAGCCCCCATTGACTCGTGCTAAGGACAACCCTTGGCCAGAATGGCCGAAAGTTTACAAACAGGACTACGGACAAGAAGAAGCGAGTGCAAAGTTTGGTGACGATCCTAGAGCCTATATCACCACAGCCACTAAGATCGAAGGAGACGAAAACGGTCAGGTCAAAGCGGTTCACACTGTGCAGGTGCAATGGGAGCGAAATGAAAAAGGTCAGTTCATTCCCAAACATGTGGCTGGCACTGAGAAAGTGATCCCCGCTCAGATTGTTTTGTTGGCGATGGGGTTTCTTGGTCCTGAACAACCTTTGCTGGATTCACTGGGTGTTGAGCGCGATCCTCGCAGTAATGTCAAAGCGAATCATGGTCAGTTCACAACTAGTATTCCCAAGGTGTTTGCGGCAGGAGATTGCCGTCGTGGTCAAAGCCTAATCGTTTGGGCGATTAACGAAGGTCGTGGTGCTGCTCGTGAATGCGATCGCTATCTCATGGGCGATACCGATTTACCCTAATCATTAAATCTTAACAAGGGGCTTAAGCCCCTTGTCTGTAATAAATAAAGGCATAATTTATGACAAGCAATGTTTTGATTTCTCCTCAGACTGTCTATGAAAATCTCGATCAACTCGATCAGGTAGATCTCACTACTAGCGCTGAATACCGCGAAATGGCGCAAGATGTTCTCGCTGATCCTGAAGTTAATTGTGATGTGCGCGAAGCGATCGCCGATCGCCTCAACCAAGCCAATCAGCAACTAACCAATACGACAGTTAGCAAAACCGATAGCTACTAAGATTTGAACGATATAACTAGCAAAAAGCTTTGTTGTTGTTTAGCCATAACAAGGCTTTTTGCTAGGCGCTAAATGAATCTAAGGAGTAAGTATGACAATGGATGCTTTTGCTTATTTCTTTCTAGGCTTAACAGTTCTAATTATGATTTTTAGCATAGACTCGACCGTTAAGCGTCTTGATCGCAAGTTAAAACGCATAGATATGTCTCTAAGTTTGATTTTAAATCGGATGGAGATTGAATTTCCATCACGATTATCGGAGCAAGTAAAACGAATTGCTCTCGATCCAGACCGAAAAATAGAGGCGATAAAGCTTTATCGTGAGGAAACAAATGCCAGCCTTAAAGATGCAAAAGAAGCTGTAGAAGACTTTCTTAAAAATACTGACAAGATTTGATTTTAAAGAGTTTGATAATTGAAGGCGATCGCTCGTTAGTTCAAATGCAAGATCAAATGCAAGATATTGTTATTCTAGGTTCAATGATTATTTCTCATAAATCCTGATATCCAACTTCACATCAAATATGAAATATAAAAAACTTGGATCGAGTGAGCTTTCGGTATCGGAAATTTGTTTGGGGACTATGACCTATGGACAGCAAAATACGATCGCTGAGGCTCATGAGCAGTTGGATTATGCGATCGCGCAGGGGATTAACTTTATTGACACTGCCGAAATGTATCCAGTACCGCCCAAGAGAGAGACACAGGGGCGAACTGAAGAATATATTGGCGCATGGTTAGCACAACCGCAGATTAAGCAACAACGGGACAAATTAATTATTGCCACCAAGATTATTGGCTCTGCTCGCAATTACAGTTGGCTACGCGATGATGCGATCGCCGCTCTTAGTCGCAAAAATATTTTGCAGGCGGTTGATGATAGCTTGAGACGATTGCAAACCGATTATATCGATCTGTATCAAATTCATTGGCCAGATCGCAACGTGCCGATGTTTGGACAGGTGGCATTTAATCCGCAAAATGAGCGAGAAATGGTGGCTATTTCTGAACAATTACAAACTTTTGCCGAGTTAATTCAAGCGGGTAAAATTCGTTATTTGGGCGTAAGTAATGAAACCAGTTGGGGAGTTTGCCAATTTAGTCATCTCGCTAAACAGCTAGGATTGCCCAAAATTGTTTCGATTCAAAATGCCTATAGTTTGCTCAATCGTACTTTTGATGGCGATCTTGCCGAAGCTTGTTATCGTGAGCAAGTGAGTTTATTAGCTTACAGTCCTCTTGCTTTTGGACATTTATCAGGTAAATATGTTCAAGGTTCGGCAGCAAATACTCGTATCACCCTATTTCCGAACTTTGGACAGCGCTATCAAAAGGTAAATGTCACAGAGTCCACAACGGAATATGTGGCGATCGCTGAAAAGTATGATTTATCACCAACCGAATTAGCCTTAGCATTTGTACGCGATCGCTGGTTTGTCGCAAGTACAATTATTGGTGCGACTACGATGCAACAACTGAAGGAAAATATCGACAGTGTTAATGTGCAGTTAAATGCTGAGATATTGGCCGAGATTGACAAAGTTCACTATCGCTACTTTAATCCCGCTCCTTAGACACTGTTCAAAATTGATATAGGTAAAACTTAAGTGAGGCTTTTAAACGCTACGCTATCGCTATCACATCCTGATTTTAATCAAAATTTAAAAACCTATTAAAAACCTATTAAAAACTTATAAATTTATGGCTCTTTATCGTCTAATCTACGTCAGTCAGGCTATTTCAGGACTAGAGTATCCCGATTTTATTCAGATTCTCCAAAGGTCGGAATTTAACAATAAAAAAGTGGGAATTACGGGAATGTTGGTCTTCGGAGATTCCATGTTTTTGCAGGTGCTAGAGGGTAGTCGCCGATTGGTTAGTCAAACCTATAATCGCATTCTCTTAGATAAGCGTCATGTCAATGCTGAATTGATTGATTTTTCGGAAATTGATCATCGTAGCTTCAGTGTGTGGTCAATGAAGTTGGTACAGCTTAACAATCAACCAGAAGTCCGCGATATTATTTTGAAATATTCAAGTTCGGATATGTTTTCCCCAATTTCGATGACGGGCCAACAGAGTCTTGACTTTTTGCGTGAAATAACTGAGCTTTATCAAAAAGGCGGAGTAACTTAATCCATCGATCCTTGGACATGAAGGCGCTGAAGTCTTGATTCCATTTCTGCTATTATTTCCTACTGTTTGCCTGATAAATTGCGAACTATCGAGAATGAAAGTGATATACCGTAAAATCCTAATTCCCCTTCTAGCAGCAAGCTTTAGTCAGTTCCTCATAGCTGATAGCGCCCCCACTGCACCTTTATCTGATAGCGGTAACGTAATTCAGTTAAATGGACAACCTTGGTCAGGACGTTGGCTTAGAAAAGTCGAGCAAGGACGACAAAGCTTTTATGTTCAGGAAGATTGGCTGACGGGCGGTTTGGGCGTACAGATGTTAGATTCCGAAAAAGCCGATCGCCAGAAACTACGGTGGTTTTCTAATCCAATTTTGTCGCGAGTTGCTTTTGATAGTAAAGGAAGATTCCGCTATCTTGATATCACACCATTTACTGACCAATGGCGCACGGAAATCACGGGAAATACGCTGAATATCTACACGCCTGATACGACAATTCAATCAGTGCGGCGGAGTAAACAAACTGATGGCGATCGCATCGTGATCGATCTCAATCGGCGCACCCCTTGGCGGGTCAGTTATCAGGACAAAGTAATTACCTTAGTCATGTCGGCGGAGGTCGCATTGGATCAGCCCATCATCACAAAGACAGGAGAAGGGACTCTGATCAAGTCGGTGACGATGCAACCACAGGGTAAATTAACTCAGATTCAAATTCAAATGAATGAATCGATTATTCCTGCGATCGAGATGCTGAATAATCCCACACCGCGATTAGTGATGGATCTGAAGCGAGACTATGTTCCCCCAAGTTTGACGGTGCAATGGACAGAAGGATTACGTAGGATCGAGAAAATTGTCGAAGTTCCCAACAAGCCCCAAATTGCTGGTGATCCCAAAACAATTAAATTCTCAGTCACGGCGCTAGAGGTCGATCTTAAGCAACCACAATTAAAATTACGTCCAATTTGGAGTAATCCCTCTGGTTCCGTAAATGGCATTTTGGGCTTAACTCCCGTTCCCCAAATGATGGAACAAGCTCAGGCTGTAGGCGGAATTAATGGCGGATTTTTTAATCGCATTAGGAAATTACCTGTGGGCGCGATTCGGGAAGGAAATCGATGGATTGCGGGAACGGCTCTGATTAGAGGTGCGATCGCTTGGAATGAGAAAGGGGATACGTTGATTGATCGCCTTAGTTTTACCGAAGAAATCAGCACACCGAACCAACCACAAATTCCTCTAACCAATCTCAACAGTGCCTATGTCCAAAGAGGAATTGCTCGCTATAATCCCAATTGGGGCAGTGTTTATATTCCGCTTACGGAGAATGAATTATTAATTGTGGTACAAGGCGATCGCGTAGTAGCCCAATATTTAGGAAAAGAAGTGGGTGTGGGACAGGTTCCCATTCCCAAAGATGGCTATATTTTAGTGGCGAGAGACAATCCCGAAGCATCCAAACTGTTTCCTGTGGGAATAACAGTGCGCGGTCGTCAAGCATTTACGCCTGATAAATTCATGGGCTTTCCAAATTTGATCGGTGCAGGACCTCTGTTGCTCAAAAATGGCAATTTGGTGCTAGATGGCAAGCTCGAAAATTTTCAAGCTGGGTTTGATACGCAAGCCGCCCCGCGCAGTGCGATCGCGACAACTAAGGAGAAAGGTAAAGTTCTTCTAGTAACTGTCCAATCTGCGTCTGGAGGAGTTTCGCCGAACCTCTTCCAGACTGCGGAAGTTCTCAAAAAACTTGGTGCGGTGGAGGCTCTTAATCTTGATGGTGGTAGTTCTTCGACTTTATTTCTAGGTGGTAATGTCCTCAATCGCGCCGTTACCGAGATTGCACCTGTACATAATGCGATCGCCATTTTCATGACTCCACCACTACCACCAAACCAGTTTTAGCTCCCAATCGAATGTTTACAAGCGTGGATCGACAGGTTCGCTCTCTAGGGCTAAAACTCCAAACACGCATTCATGAACTTGGCGCAGAGGCGCATTCGCCACAAAGCGCTCTAATCCCTCAATACCGATCTCAAATTCTCGTAGGGCTAGCGATCGCTTAACCGACAATCCTCTTTGGCGGAGACGTTCTAGGTTTTGCGGTAGGGAATATTCGGCTCCATAGATGATGTGAAGATATTCTTGTCCACGACATTTCACCGCAGGCTGAATCAATCCCTTCTTAGTTTCAATGATGAACTCTAAGGGCTTGACCACCATACCTTCACCACCTTTGGCGGTTAACTCTTGCCACCATTGGATAGCTTCTGAATGGCTTGCAGCATCATTGAGATCGACCAGCCGATATTCAGTGGCTAAGAGCAGATTAGAATCTGCTTGACAAACTTGCGCGATTTGCTGCATATGCCATTGATGATTTTTGTCGCTGTGAACTTGGTTCTCCGTTGCTAAAATATGAAAAGGAGCCAGTTTTAGATCCTCAATGGAATCGACATTCCAGCAATAACGGCGATAGGCGGCAACATATTGCCCCGCTAATTGATGGCGCTGTTGGTATTGATCGAGCAGAGAACTTACATCAATACCTCGCGCTGTGGCTTGTTGCAAACTTGCGATCGCCTGACTCAGAGATTGAATAGCCGCCGTACCGACCGCAGCATATTGTTGTCGCAGCAGCGCTTGCGCCTTCACAGACCAAGGCATAAGTTCGCAATCAAGACATACCCAATCAGTTTGAAATTGATCCCAAAAGCCGCTTTGAGTTAGGGCTATCCGTAAGCGCGATAGAAGTTCTATTTCTAAGGTAGAATCCTCAAAAAAGCGGCGACCTGTGCGGGTGTAGCAGATGCCAATCCCTTCATCAGTAATCCCAAAGCGACGACTAGCGGCGGCTTCATCCTTGCAAATGATCACCACTGCTCGCGACCCCATGTGTTTTTCTTCGCAAACAACTTGATCAACGCCAGCTTGTTTATAATAAGCAAAAGCCTCGGTAGGATATTCGAGAAATCCTGACTCAGTAGAAGTTGCTACAGGCGACATGGTGGGCGGTAAATAGATCAGCCATTTGGGATTAGCGGCAAATCGACTCATCACCTCTAGAGCCGCGATCGCATTTTCTTCTTTGATCGTGATATTGCGCTGAAGCCTTGTAGAAACTAGCCTCTTGCCTAGAACATCGGCAATATTGAGAACATCATCATGTTGCTGTTGGGCGGTGAGGAGTGAATCTGCTATGACTTCAGGAATTAATGGCTTTACAGGTTCACAATAGACTCGACTAGCTTGAACGCTTACCAGTTCTCTTTCGGGATAGCGCAAAGCACTCAGCTTGCCTCCAAACACACAGCCAGTATCGATATCAATGGTGTTATTCAGCCATTCTGCTTCGGGAACGGGCGTATGTCCGTAGACCACCATTGCCTGTCCGCGATATTCGGCAGCCCAGTTATAGCGTACAGGTAAGCCAAATTTATCGATTTCGCCTGTAGTTTCACCAAAGAGAGCGAAGTCGCGCACTCGCCCTGAACCTCGTCCTTGAAGTTCCGCTTTCATGCCAGCATGGGCGACAACTAATTTGCCACTATCCAAAACGTAATGACTGACGAGAGTATCAATAAATTGCCGTAGTTCGAGTTCGGCTTCATCGCGAATCTCGTCAGGTAAGGCTGCGATTTCCGCTAAGGTTTGTTCCAATCCGTGATTTATTTTGACGTTTTTACCGTTTAGCTTTCGCATTAATTTGATATCGTGATTCCCAGGAACACAGAGTCCTGTTTCAGCAACCACCATATTCCTGACCAGTTTGACTGTATCCAAAATGCGATCGCCGCGATCGACTAAATCACCTAAAAAGACTGCCTTGCGTCCTTCAGGATGGCTATAGGTTGGGAAGTTCCAGAAATTGGAATTGGCTGGTGAATTAGCCGTGGAATTAGCTGGTGTTTCCAGTATTTGATATCCGAGCGATCGCAATAATTCTTCTAATTCATTGCAGCAGCCATGCACGTCACCAATAATATCAAAGGGACCATGTTCCTGTTTGCGATTATTCCAAAGCGGTTGCCGCTCAATTGTCACATTCTCAATTTCTTCCAATGAGGAGAGAACAAATACATGACGGAATCCTTCTTTTTCTAGGCTACGCAGCGATTTGCGTAAATTCTGGACATGGCGGCGCACTACATGTTCACCAAATTGGCGATCTGGTCGCTGTTGATTGCGATCGTGACATATTTTTTCTGGCAAGTTCAGGGCGATCGCTACGGGAATGCAGTGATATTGCCGCGCTAAATCGATGTATTGCTTGCGGTCTTGTGGCTGTACGTTAGTGGCATCAATGACGGTGAGTTTTCCTGCGGCTAATCTTTTTGCGGCAATGTAATGCAATACGTCAAAAGCGTCTTTACTGGCAGCCTGATTATTTTCATCGTCAGAAACTAAGCCTCGGCAAAAATCTGAGGATATGACTTCGGTGGGGAGAAAATGAGTTTTTGTAAAGGTGGATTTGCCAGAGCCAGAGGCTCCGATGATTGTGACGAGAGATAATTCGGGGATTTTAATTTTCATGTAGATTTAAGATATGTCCGATCGCCCGACATTACTTGCGAAATCATCTGTTGCAAAGAGTTACTCACACTGGTCTATAAACAAGAAAGTAGAGCATAATTATTAGCAGTAATTTAGTTTAAGGGCAAATCCATGCAAGAGCAAGACTGGGATGATGAGGAGTTATGGATCGTAACAGCTAGCGATCGCCAAGACTCGCAATCAGGCAAAAAGGGTGTTCCTTTCAGTCCCGCTAACCCTACACGCTCAGGAGCAACGGTATCAGGGGAAGAACTCAAAGAAAGTCGGGTGAAGGCGGAGACATTGGCGGCGCAGATGTCTCAGTTTGTGCGGGTGATTGGTCGAGTCTTTGCTGATGCCCAAAAACAAATTGATCCCCAAGCAGGGCTACAACTGGATGAGATCAAATTGGCGGTTGATATTTCTGCTAAGGGTGAAATTAAGCTCTTGGGGACGGGGATTGAAACTTCTGGGAAAGGGGCGATCGAGTTAAAATTTAAACGAGCAGAGTTACCTAAAA
>Ga0194061_1001808_pt1 | contig 12089 bp, 12 predicted proteins | sample SepL2221m_MetaG_FD_163423 | JGI IMG/M metagenome (GOLD analysis project Ga0194061, IMG submission 163423) | Anoxic zone freshwater microbial communities from boreal shield lake in IISD Experimental Lakes Area, Ontario, Canada - Sep2016-L224-21m | ecosystem: Environmental > Aquatic > Freshwater >...
GTTCACCATTGGCTCGAAAAATACCTGAGCGATCGCCTCTTTCAATTGCTTCGACAAACATCGGTAAAGTAATTTCGCCTTCATCAAGAATCAAGAAATCTGCCCCTGAAACTTTCGCTTCTTCAGGCAAAGCGGTAGGATAAGGTCCACCAACAGCGACTAATTTACCGCGCTTTTTCGCTTCTTGGATTTGGGCTAAGAAATCTTCCTTTTGGACGATCATTGCTGACAAAATTACTACTTCCGCCCATTGCCATTCAGCTTCGGTGATATCCCGAATATTGCGATCGACTAGCTTAAATTCCCACGTCTGGGGCAGGATTGCGGCTACAGTCACCATTCCCAGAGGGGGTAGCTGCGCCTTATAACCAACTAATTCTAATGTTTTCTCAAACGACCAAAAGCTTTTGGGAAATAACGGATAGACGAGTAAAACGCGCATTATTTATAGTTTGGGGTTGTTTTTAATTGATTTGCTGCTGTAGATATTATAGGGCGATCGCCAAATATTATAGGGCGATCGCCATAATCAAGCACCCATACCTGAATATTGCTTAATCCCCCTATGCCATAACCAACGATTGACAACAAAGGCAATTCCCATCCACCCTGCCATCACCCCAATTCCCTGTCCAATATTCACCGCTTTCCCTACCAAAATTGCCGCAGGAAAATATACCATGTAAGGAAATGGAGTCCATAAAGCGATCGCGCGAATCAAGTCTGGAAATACATCTAAAGGCGCAATCATTCCCGATAGAAATAAATAAGGTAAGAACCAGAGTTGCTCGATCGCACTAGCTCGCTCTGTCCAAAACGCAAGGAGGGCAAAATCATATTGAATCAGAAAGCGCAGAACAAAGGCGATCGCCACAATTAATCCTGTCATCAAACTGGTTGATAATGATGGAATCCAAAACGATTGAGGATAGAGAACAAAAAATAAGGCAATCAATCCCACAATCAATGGCAATCTTGCCCAGCGCTCGGCAACGTGATTAAGAAAATGATGCCAGAATGGATCAACTGGTTGTAACAGACGATGGGAAAGTTGTCCTGAGATTAGTTCCTTCTCAAAGTCCCAAATTACCCAAACGATGTTAAATTGACGGACAATAAATACTGCCAAAAAATAACGGATAAACTCTAGGGAAGTTATGCCAAAGCTACCATCCTCGGAAGCTTTTAGCCATGCCCCCATCAAAATAAAAGGCAATGAGTTGGATAAAACCCAGATAAACAGTTCGGCTCGGTATTCGAGCATATAAGCATAATAAGTTATGAATAATGTCCGAGTGACGCGAAGGATATATCTAATGTCCATATCTACTTTTCATATTCGTTTGCTCGATAAGATATTCAAAAGGAAAAGGCGACGCTATGCGTCGCCTTTTCCTTTACGAGGTTGATTACTTTAAGCTAGAAGCTTCTCAACAGCAGCAATTACATCTTCAGGTTGAGGAATCGTCAAATTTTCTAAACCACCATTATAGGGCGTTGGCACATCTAACGCAGCAAGGCGAACTATCGGCGCATCTAACTCGTCAAAGTAACTGTCATTGATCGAAGCAATAATTTCCGAACCGATACTAGCGCAACGCATTCCCTCTTCAACAATTACGATACGATGAGTTTTTCGCAAAGAGGTGACAATGGTTTCCATATCAAGGGGTTTGAGGGAAATCAGGTCAATTACCTCAGGATCATAACCCCGATCAACGAGAGTCTCCACTGCCTTGAGGACATGGTAACGCATCCGCGAATAAGTCAAAATGGTGACATCAGCACCTTCTCTGACGATTTCGGCTTTGTCGAGAGGCAATAAATATTCTTCATCAGGAATATCTTCTTTAAGGTTGTAAAGCAGCACATGTTCAAAGAAAAGAATCGGATTGTCGTTACGGATTGCTGACTTTAATAAGCCCTTAGCGTTGTAAGGCGTAGAACAAGCCACCATTTTAATCCCTGGAACGGCTTGGAAATAGGTCTCAAGACGTTGAGAATGTTCGGCTCCGAGGTTACGACCGACACCGCCAGGACCGCGAATAACAATGGGGATTTTGAAATTACCGCCAGAGGTGTAGCGCAACATCCCAGCGTTGTTAGAAATTTGGTTAAAGGCAAGTAGCAAAAATCCCATGTTCATGCCTTCGATGATCGGACGTAAACCCGTCATTGCCGAACCGATCGCCATGCCTGTAAAACTGTTTTCGGCAATGGGAGTGTCGAGCAGACGCAAATCACCATATTTTTTGTAAAGGTCTTTGGTTACTTTGTAGGAGCCGCCATAATGCCCCACGTCTTCGCCTAAAACATAAACGGCTGGATCGCGCTCCATTTCCTCATCGATCGCTTCTCTGAGCGCGTTAAAAAAAGTAACCTCTGCCATATTGATCTAATGCTTATACATAATTTATTGGGGCTAACCGTAGATTATATCTTTACGAAGCCCCAATCTCGCACCAAAAAACAATTCAAAAAAATGTAAGGACAATTCATGAATTGCCACTACATTTTTCGTGTCTAGTATCTAAAACGGTAATCTAGGAAGTGAAATATTTGGTAAATTCGGGAGTGAAATGGGGAAATTTGCCCCTGGGAAAAGCCCCTCAAAGGCTGAGCGGACTTTATCAATGCCAGGTATTTGGCTTGTAAATCCGTCAAACAAGTTACCTTTGAGCAAGTTGACAAATTCGTTTTCTGACAGTTGCTGAATAATTCCCAACACGCCTTTAGGGTCAACTTCTAGCTTTTCGCCAGCTTTTAAAACAACTTGACTTGGTTGTTGGTTATTCTGTGAATTGTTATTTTGTGAATTCTGTTCAACATTGAGGACAGGTTTATTGTTAGCAGGATCAACCTTTAGAGGCTCCAAGGGGCGCGATGGTTGCGGATTTTCTTGGGGTAAATTGATCCGAGGTAGTTCGGGAAAACTAAATTGTTTAGTCTTTTGAGCATCAATCGCATCCTCATTGCCCTTAACATTGCGGGTAACGACAACTTCACCCTCTAAAACCGTGACTTTTTGAAGCCCAGAGTCATCGATTTCTAGTAGATAAGTTGTACCGCGCACACCAGTAGTAATCCCTGCCGAGCAAGCATTCATTGCCCCATTGATCAAAATTGTGCCGCGCCGCAGATTCGCACATTGCCCAATTTTTAACAGAGAATTTGCTGATAGTCGTGCTACTGCTCCAGTGTTAAATAAAAGTGCAGTTCGTGAATTGCCTGTGCGGACTATTTGCGGTTGTCCAGCGACATCATTAACAGCAGCTTGTCTATTTTGAATAAAAACTTGATTGCCATCTAAAATTTCCTTCACAGTGGCTTGGGTTGCTTGTGCTGATACAGGAGCAAGTTGGGGAAAGGCCAGTGCAAAAATACATAAACTCGCAAAGAACAGAGCTAATCGCTTTTGTTGTTTAGGTAATTTCGGCAAAAAGTTTGGTAAAGATTTCCATAAAAACATATCTGATTATTCTCCTGTACTGCTAATTCGCTAATTTACACGAAACTACATTAATCCGCTAAGACCATTAGATAATGCAAAAGGTTTCTCTCACATCCGCAGTAATGATGAATAATGTGGCGATCGCTACAAATCAAGTTAGTTATCAGACTAAATTTCGCACGCTTTTGACGAATATCTCCGTAGCGATCGCCCAAGGTAGCAAAACTGCGCTAATTGGCGCAACAGGTTCGGGAAAAACGACATTTTTGCGATTACTAAATCGTTTAACCGATCCATCAGTCGGGACTATTTCTCTGAATGGCAAAAATATCCAAGAAATTCCCATTCAAATCCTACGGCGGCGAGTAATGCTGGTTCCACAGGAGCCGAGTTTGTTAGGTATGAATGTGCATGAGGCGCTTAGCTATCCGCTTAACCTCCAAAATTTACCTCAAAGCGAAATTGATGCGCGATCGCAAAAATGGATTGACAAATTGCAAATCGATCGCAAGTTATTAAATCGCTCAGAACTAGAGCTATCTCTCGGACAAAGACAATGGGTGGCGATCGCTAGAGCCTTAGTGATGGAGCCAGAAATATTACTGCTCGACGAGCCAACATCCGCTTTGGATCGGGGTTTATCACATTTACTACTAGATACTTTGACTGAGCTAACCCAATTACCAAATCCCGTCACGATTGTAATGATCAATCATCAACTTGATTTAGTGCAAACATGGTGCGATCGCTTGATTTGTCTGCATAAAGGAGAGTTAGCCCAAGATACTGAAGCTAGTCTCGTTAATTGGCAAGCGATCGATGATTTATTAAGGCGCGATACAAGTTCTGGAGCGAATGAAGGGAAAGATGATTGGTAAAAATTTTGCTACCTAGCCTCAAATATCTCAAACATAAAGAAATGTATTATTCCTTTGCGTTTCGTTGACTTTTACTTGGTCAAGAAACCATCATGGGAAAATAACTGGAGTTTGTATCCTCTGGCACAGACAAACCTCTCTGCTAGATGAATGTAAGTCATCACTTAAAACATTGGTTGTTTTAAGATTGGCTGTTTGAGATTAGCTTTTCCAGCAAAAAATATATAGAGAGTTTGATTATGTTGCAATCACTTTACTATTCCATCGGTGCTATCCAAGACGAAGCAAGACATTTACTCGAAAGCGGTCGCCTTAGCCGTAGTCAACCCATTCATAGCCTTTGTCGATTCTTTCGCGATCGCGAATGGTGTCAGATCGAACGAGAATTAGAGGACAATCACTACCTACTGCGCGATCGGATTTGTGATTTGGTTAGCCATGAATGTTGGCAAAATGATTAAAGTCTAGGGGGCGCTCAGCGCTTCTTACACTTTAATCATTAAATGCATCATAAAAGTTATACAATGCCCTTGTGGGTAGCCTAGCGCTAGCCATGTAATCATCAATGGAGGTAATTCAAACCATTGGGGAGTCAGCAAGAGAAAAATATGAGTCAAGCTGTTAGTCTAATTGATCGCCTGAAGCAATTTGTTGACCAATCTGCTAATATGCTGAATCTAGATGAAGATAGGGCGATAGATAGGGGCATGACTCAAATTATTAAGTCGGCGGTAATGGTAATTGGTGGTGGTGAGGACAAAGTCCAAGACCGCAAAATCCTCAAAGCCTTTGTGGAAAGTTCTGGCGGCTCCCAATCTCGGATTGCCATAATTCCCTGTGCTTCGAGAGAACCCGATATTATCGGGCGGATTTACCATGACATCTTCACCGAACTCGGCGCAAGCATGGTTGAAGTGTTGGATATCCGTGAGCGTCCCAATTATGACTATCCCGCCGCCGAAGCACTGGTAGATCGGTTTACGGGAATTTTCATGACAGGTGGCGATCAGTTGCGTCTATGTGGATTGATTGCCGATACTCCTTTTGCAATTACGATCGCTAAGCGCATTACTGAACAACGTTTAGTTTTGGCTGGCACGAGCGCTGGAGCCGCCGCTATGGGCTATAACATGATTTCTGGTGGCAGTAGTGGCGAGTCACCCCATAAGCAACTGGTGAATATGGGTACGGGTTTGAGTATTCTGCCTGAAATCATTGTTGATCAGCATTTCCATAATCGTAATCGCATGGCGCGTCTAATGACCGCGATCGCCGCCCATCCCGAAAAGCTAGGCATCGGCATCGATGAAGATACTGTGGCGATCTTCGAGCCAAACCATATCATGCGAGTAATGGGGCGCGGTACGGTCACGGTTGTCGATCCTGGTGAAGTTTCCTATAGCAATCAACTATGGGTAAGTGGCTCTGCACCTTTGACTATTCACAACTTACGGGTGCATATTCTCGCCGCTGGTTGTAAATATCATTTGCTCAAACGGATTCCCATTAGTCCATCGGTATAAACAAAAAAAGCTCGCTATGCGAGCTTTTTTTGTCACTTGCTCCAATCTTTAGTTGGTAAATCACCTGTATCGGGGCTATCAACAATTGATTTCAACCCCTCTAAGGTCGAAGGTAGCGATCTCGGATCGAGAAATAAAACTTTGCTACTATCACTAGAACCAATCACTGTTCCCATCGAGATATAGCTCTGGGCTAGTAAAAATTGCAAGGCTTCCTGTGCTTGAGCATTACCTTTCATCGATTGCAATAATACTTGCATCGCCTGCGCCGTACCCTGCGCCTTGAGTACCTGTTCTTGACGCTCTGCCTCAGCGCGTAAAATTCGCGATTGTTTTTGTCCCTCAGCTTCAAGGATCGCAGATTTTTGCGAAGCCTCAGCATTAAGTAACTGTGAGTCTGCTAAACCCTTCGCCTTGTTAATTGCTGCTTCGCGATCGCCCTCAGATGTGAGAATCGCCGCCCGTTTTTTGCGCTCAGCAGTCATTTGCAATTCCATTGACTCCTGCACTGCCTTGGCTGGCAAGATATCGCGCAACTCTACCCGCGTTACTTTCACGCCCCAAGGATCGGTTGCCTCATCGAGATCGCGTAATAGTAATTCGTTGATTTTATTTCTAGCGGTGAATGTTTCATCAAGCTCCAAACTGCCCAACTCAGAGCGAATCTGGGTCAGCACGATATTAACGATCGCCTGACGCAAATTTTCGACACGATAAAATGCTTTTTCCATATCGACGACCCGCCAATAGACGACCGCATCGGCAGTAATCGGCACGTTATCGCGGGTAATACATTGTTGGGCGGGGATATCTAATACTTGTTCTTTGATTGTGCCTTTGTAGCTAACGGTATCGATAAAAGGCAAAATAAAATGCGGACCTGCAGGCAGTTTGCGTTTGTATTTCCCGAAGGAGGCGACTAGGGCTTCTTCGCCTTGATTAACGACTTTAAAGGATGAACTGCCAATGCCAAAGAAGACACCTGCACCGATCGCAAAGCTAAACAATAAGTCCATAATCTTTTTCCATTGTGGTTTGAACTCACGCTAATAATAGCGCGATCGATTGGCGACGGGCAGGTTAAGTAAAGGCAAAAGAAATAAACCTATGGATGTCGCCAAAATATACAATTGATAGGCAATCGACTACAGCTAAATCTCTTAACTAAATTGCAAAAGCAATGCATGTAAGATGAAGTAGAATGAGATCACAAATGTTTGGATGTGGCTGTTGAGACATAATCTTTGTAAAAGAACTTGTTTTAAGTAAGTTATGAACTACCGAAATTACATCACAATTGAACCAAATAAACGTAGTGGTAAACCATGTGTGCGTGGCTTACGAATTACGGTTTATGAAGTGCTTGAGTATCTCGCTTCTGATATGACTCAGGCAGAAATACTCGAAGATTTTCCCGATCTGACACGGGAAGATTTTAAAGCCTGTATTGCATACGCGGCTGATCGAGAGCGTCGGTTTATGACAGTGCCAATATCTGCATGAAATTACTTTTTGATGAAAATCTATCTCCAAAGTTACCGATTCGTTTGAATGACATTTTTCCAAATTCGCTACATGTTCGAGATGTTGACATGAAATCAACTATCGATCCATAGTTTGGGATTATGCCAAGTCCAACGATTTGATTATTGTCTCGAAAGATTCCGATATGCACGACCTCAGTTTAGTATTTGGGAATCCACCAAAAGTTATTTGGCTTCGGCTTGGTAACTGTTCGACTTTACAAGTAGAAAATTTACTGCGGCGAAATTTTGAACCGATCAGATTATTTTACCAAGATGAATATTTATCGCTGCTTTCTTTATCGTAAATCAGTAATAGCGATCGCCTTTAGGAGATAGATTGTTGATGCGATCGCCTAGAAATCACGATAGTAATAACGATCGCCTTTAGGAGATAGATTGTTGGTGCGATCGCCACAGAATAGCCATGTTTTCTTGGGTTATTATGTTCGCGGAATTATTCCTTTTTAAGGACAGAGTGCTACAAATATAATCACTGTCGTACTTGCAGCACATAGAACGTATATCCATAAAAGTCGCTAAATCTCTCAAATAGATTCATCTCCTCTTCAATTTCATCGATAACTAATTGCATGAGAGGGGAAATTTCCACCTGACGCATCCGTTCGCGCAGTGGTTCGTAATAATTTTTCCACCAAGCCTGACTTGGCAGCCGATGCCTAGAAATCACCTTAAAGCCAGAACGATGCGCCCGATCGCTATTTTCAGCCTCGCTAGCAATCATCGGATAGGCATTTTGCCAGTACAAAGCCGCAGGTTCTGGCACACGATCGGCAAACCAACTCATTTCCGATATAACCGCAAGCCCTGTGTTTGTAAGCAGCGATCGCCAGATTGTCAGAGCTTGCTCAAACCCAAGATTATAAGCAGCCCCTTCAGACCAAAGTAAATCAATCGAACCATCTGCCCAATCGGGCTTTGCCATGTCACCATGAATCGGCTTGATCAGATGCTCCAGTTCACATTGTTTCGCACGAATCTTGAGTTCATCAATAAAACCCAATGCAAAGTCTACCGCCATAACAGGGCTTTGATAATATTCTGCAAGTAGCAACGCGCCAGCACCACTGCCGCATCCCAGATCGGCTATCTGCGGATGGGGAGGTAAAGTAGAGAGGTTGCTCAAAATATTGAGTGAGAAGGCATTGTCGCCAGGTCCTTTACGTTCAATCCCTCGATGTAAGTCAATCAAAGCGTCAATGTACTCGGTTTGAGGATCTACACTCATTTAGTCCTTCCATTCTGATTTAGATTTTTGCTAATCTTACAGTCGATCCTCCCAGTAATGTCAAGTTGATAGGCGATCTCCCACTGCCGAAGCCTGAATAGGCTGTATGAAAAATGATAAAATGAAATACTTCCTAGCGATTTTTTATCCCCATTTTCCAGAGTAAATGCAACCGCAAATAATAGTTATCAAAATTGGCACATCAAGTCTCAGTAATCCAGAATCAGGCGATTTACAGCTAGCAACGATCGCCAAATTAGTAGAAGCGATCGTGCATTTGCGGCGGGATGGACATAGTGTGGTGTTAGTATCTTCAGGGGCTGTCGGGATCGGTTGCGGTAGATTGGGGTTGAAACAACGTCCGCGAAAAATTTCGCAAAAGCAAGCAGTTGCCGCCGTGGGGCAGGGGCGCTTGATGCGAATTTACGACGATTTTTTTGGCTCGTTACAACAACCTGTCGCTCAAGTTCTCTTAACTAGGGGTAATCTCATTCAGCGACAACATTATATGAATGTTCACGCTACTTTCCATGAGTTGTTAGAATTAGGGGTAGTTCCGATTGTGAATGAGAATGATACCGTTGCAGTAGAAGAGTTGAAATTTGGTGATAATGATACACTTTCGGCCTTAGTGGCAAGTCTCATCGAAGCGGATTGGTTATTTCTATTAACTGATGTCGATCGCCTTTACTCCGATGATCCGCGTCAAAATCCTGATGCAAAACCGATTGAGTTTGTCGAATCTGAACAATTGCAGGAACTCAGACAGGCGATCGGTGAGAAACAAGCATTAGGGGTGCAGGGCGGCGGCACACAATGGGGAACAGGCGGTATGACGACTAAACTTGATGCGGCTAGAATTGCTTCGGCGGCAGGAGTGCGGACTGTGATTACTAGAGGTGCTTTCCCTGAACGTCTTTCGGCAATTCTCAAGGGCGAGAATTTCGGTACGCAATTTGCCGCGCAACCCAAGACCGTCAATGCGCGTAAACGTTGGATTGCTTATGGTATGGTTCCGTTGGGTAAATTGTTTTTGGATGATGGAGCCGTGAATGCGGTAATTCTCAAAGGGCGATCGCTTTTACCTGCGGGAATTATCCAAGTGGAAGGGAAGTTTGAGGTTAATGAATCAGTGAGTCTATGCGATCGCAATGGTAAGGAAATTGCCAGAGGAATTACAAATTACAGCAGTAATGATATGGTTCTGATTATTGGTTCTCAATCTGAGGATATTCCCCGTTTATTAGGTTTCGATGGTGAAGAAACCGTAATCCATCGAGATAATTTAGTGCGAATTGAGAATTAAAAAAATAAGTAGCTAGGCATAAGAAAACTTAAAAAGCAAAGATTAAGATCCCCGACTTTTTTGTAAATCTGCAAATTGTCCTTGCTTGCTTAGAAAAAGTCGGGGATCTGGGCGTTTACAGGGTGCTTTATATATTGAGAGCCAAAAGAGCCGAGAAAGCTGCGGCTCTTTTGGTTGCTGGTTACAAGGCAGCTTCTTTTTTGAGCTTTTCGCGATCGCTAATTTTGGTATTCGGTGTCTGAAGAGCAAAATGAAGTTTGTTCAAAGCACTGAGATAGGCTCTCGCGGAAGCAACAATGATATCAGTGTTAGCAGAATGTCCCGAAAGCGTCCCGACATCAGGGTGCTTAAGGCGAATTGTGACTTCGCCGAGAGCATCGATACCTGCGGTAACAGACTGCACTGAATATTCGATCAATTGATTGGGAACCTGCACAATCCGATTAATCGCTTTGTAAATTGCGTCAACGGGACCAGTGCCAACAGAGGCATCGGTGATTTCGGAACCATCAGGCATGACGATGGTGACTGTCGCTGTGGGAATAGCGCGATCGCCACAGCTAACTTGAACATGATCGAGCTTAAACGCTTCGGGCGCATGACGGATTTCGTCATTGACGATCGCCTCTAAATCGCGATCGCTAATTTCGCGCTTCTTATCAGCAAGCTCCTTAAAGCGGACAAATGCAGCATTAAGTTCCTGCTCCGAAAGTTCAAAGCCAAGTTCTTTCAATCGTGAACTCAAGGCATTACGTCCCGAAAGTTTACCAAGGACAATCAAGTTATCGGTCAAGCCGATAGACTGCGCGTCCATGATTTCGTAGGTAAGGCGATTTTTCAATACACCATCCTGATGAATGCCTGACTCATGGGCAAAGGCATTTGCACCCACGATCGCCTTATTGGGTTGCACCAACATTCCCGTAAGATTAGACACAAGGCGCGATGTTTTGTAAATCTGCTTGGTGTCAATATTGCAGAGTGGAGTGGTTGATTCCGCAGGGCGACCGAGAAAGCTATTGAAATAGGCGCGGCGGACATGTAAAGCCATGACCAACTCTTCGAGAGCGGCATTTCCAGCGCGTTCCCCAATGCCATTGATCGTGCATTCCATTTGACGCGCTCCATTTTTAGCCGCCTCAAGGAAGTTTGCCACGGCTAAACCGAGATCGTTGTGACCGTGAACAGAGATAACAGCGCGATCGATATTCGGCACATTCTCTTTGATGCCTTTGATTAAGGCTCCAAACTCGGAGGGAGTCAAATAGCCTACGGTGTCGGGAATATTAACTGTCGATGCACCTGCGGCGATCGCAGCTTCTAATACTTGATAGAGAAATTCAGGATCGGAGCGCCCTGCATCTTCAGGCGAAAACTCAACATCGGCGACCTTGGATCTGGCATAGGCAACCATTTCTGGCACGATCGCTAAAACCTCAGCGCGAGTTTTACGAAGTTTGTATTCCAAATGAATATCGGAAGTCGCCAAAAAAGTATGAATACGACCTTTTGCGGCAGGTTTGACGGCTTCGGCGGCGGATTCAATATCGTTTTTGGTCGCCCGCGCTAAACCACAAATTGTCGGACCTGTTTCTGTGCCAACGAGTTTCGCAATTTGTTGGACTGCATGAAAATCGCCCTTACTAGCAAAGGGGAAACCCGCCTCGATGATGTCTACACCAAGTCGAGCCAGTTGCTGAGCGATTAGCAGTTTCTGCTCCACGTTAAGGGTTGCGCCTGGGGACTGTTCGCCATCGCGCAGTGTGGTGTCAAAAAAGATAATGCGATCGTGAGCAACCGATGACTCTTGAGGTGTTGTAGACATAATGATTCAGTTAATTCATGAATGTATTTTTTGGGAAAGCGTATCAATGCGTATCAGTGAAATTTTGCCAGAGATTTGTAGCGATCGCTGCAAATCACTAACCTAATTAATCTTAGCCTTTTTCTTTAAAAATAGTAAGCCCAACTTAATCTCAGACTAACTTTATAACTGTCATCATTCTCAATTAACTGATGTTATGTGAAAGTTTCTAAAACGGTCACCTATGGCTCATCTCGCGTAGGAGATGGGGAAAAAAATAATCAGGATTTGCGTGAGATCGGTGATTGTAATAGATAATTGGGATTAAGTAATGCGCTAAAAAAATGCATTAGGC
>Ga0194061_1001809_pt1 | contig 12087 bp, 10 predicted proteins | sample SepL2221m_MetaG_FD_163423 | JGI IMG/M metagenome (GOLD analysis project Ga0194061, IMG submission 163423) | Anoxic zone freshwater microbial communities from boreal shield lake in IISD Experimental Lakes Area, Ontario, Canada - Sep2016-L224-21m | ecosystem: Environmental > Aquatic > Freshwater >...
TAGATGAAGCGCACATTCTGATTAACCTGGTTGAACAACTTCTTGAATTACTAGGCGAGGGCGATTTCAACCACCACTATGACGAGAGCGACCCCTTTGCCCAACTGATGTCACAACTTAAAGCGGCCCCCGATGAGATTACAACCCCAGAAGATCCGGTCTTGTTGCGTTTGCTTCCCAACGCATACGCCGATCCAGAAGCAGCGGCAGATTTTCGCAGATACACCGAGCCGACACTTCGTGGCACGAAGCAACGTGCCCTCAAGCAGGTACGCACAGCTCTCGAGATTATTGTCGATGAAGACCGCGCCGGTATTGTCGAAGATCTCGATAGTGAGATTTGGCTGATGGCGATTAACGACCTGCGCTTAGCCTTATCCGTGCGTCTAGAAATTAATCCAGACTCCTTCGATATCTTTGAAGCCCTCTCTGATGATGATCCGCAGAAAGCGATATATGCCGTGTATTTCTGGCTGGGCTGGCTCCAGACGAGTCTGCTTAACCTGCTAACGGGCGGGTAGACTTAACGAGTGTTGCAACCCTCATCCACGGCGCCGATCGGAATCTTCGATTCTGGCTTAGGTGGTCTCACCGTTGCACGAGCCATCATTGATCAACTTCCTGGCGAATCAATCATCTATGTCGGTGATAATGCCAGAGGGCCTTATGGTCCGCGGCCACTCGCCGAAGTTCGCTCCTTTGCCCTGGAGATTATGGATGAGTTGGTCGCTGCTGGAGTTAAAGCGATCGTCATCGCCTGCAATACCGCCAGCTCGGCCACTCTGCGCGATGCGCGCGAGCGTTATGAAATTCCCGTACTTGAAGTTATCCAACCTGCGGCACGGCGCGCAGTGTCTGCAACGCGCTCGGGCCACGTGGGAGTGATCGGTACAAATGCCACAATCGAATCTGGAGCTTACTTAGATTCATTCGCGGCTGCCCCGCATCTTTCGATTACCTCTGTCGCCTGCCCCGCCTTCGTTGAATTCGTCGAACGCGGTGAAACCTCTGGCGCTGCCATAACCGCAATCGCGCGCGAATACTTACAACCTTTGATCGATGCAGATGTTGATACCTTGGTGCTTGGGTGCACTCATTACCCACTTCTCACCGGAGTGATCTCTTATGTAATGGGAGACGAAGTAACGTTGGTTTCTAGCGCAGAAGAAACCGCTAAAGACTTGTATCGCACTCTCGTTGAGAGAGATCTTCTCAATGTTTCTGGAACTCCGACTTATAAATTTGTTGCAACCGGCGACACCGATTCATTTAACAAATTAGCCCGCCGATTCCTCGGCCCTGAAGTACATACCGTCGAAGGAGCAATATAAGTGAGCAACCGTATTGATAACCGTGGGGCAGATCAACTGCGTCCGATCACATTCACCCGCAACTGGTTAAATAATGCCGAAGGATCTGTCCTCGTTGAGTTCGGAAATACGCGCGTTCTCTGTGTCGCTTCATTTACACCAGGAGTTCCGCGCTGGTTAACCGGTAAAGGTCAAGGCTGGGTGACCAGCGAATACGCGATGCTGCCCCGCGCAACTCATACTCGCTCTGATCGCGAGAGCGTTAAGGGAAAACTGGGCGGACGCACGCAGGAGATATCTCGACTCGTTGGCCGTTCATTGCGCGCCGTAGTAGATACGCGTGCGCTGGGAGAGAACACCATTGTGATCGACTGTGATGTCTTGCAAGCAGATGGCGGAACTCGTACCGCTGCCATTACTGGTGCTTATGTTGCGCTCGCTGATGCAATTACCTGGGCAAAAGGTAAGGGCCACATCATTGGAGATCGCCAACCGCTGCGGCAATCAGTGGCAGCCGTCAGCGTGGGAATCATCAAAGGTGTACCGATGCTCGACCTTTGTTATGAAGAGGATGTCGACGCCGATACTGATATGAATATTGTTTGTACTGGTGACGGAAACTTTGTCGAGGTCCAAGGAACCGCAGAAGGCGTGCCCTTTGATCGCGCGCTCCTCAATCAACTATTGGATCTTGGCGTAGCGGGGTGTGCCGAACTCACTCGACTTCAAGCTGCCGCTCTCTCTTAAAGAACAAGCAGTTATGACGCACGAGAAGAAGATTGTCTTAGCCACCAGAAACCTGGGTAAGGTCAAAGAGTTCGAACGGATGTTACAAAGCTCTCACCTCGAGATTCATGTCCTGGGCTTGCGCGACTTCCCTGATATGCCCGATGTAGAAGAGACGGGTCGCACCTTCGCCGAGAACGCGCTCCTCAAAGCCCACCAAATTTCGGAGTACACCGGACTTCCTGCTTTGGCCGATGACAGCGGACTTTGCGTCGATGCTCTGGGAGGAGCACCTGGTATCTTCTCCGCGCGCTGGGCTGGGTCTCATGGTGATGACAAAGCCAATCTGGAAAAAGTATTGAGTCAACTTGCTGAGATGGCTGCTCCAAACCGCGGTGCGCGTTTTAGATGCGCTGTCGCCTTGGTTCTTCCTCACGGTCATCCTTCAAGATCGCAGGAGGTTTTGCGGGAAGGTGAGATGGTCGGGGAATTGGCTCTGGAGCCACGGGGGACACATGGATTTGGATATGACCCGATCTTCGTTCCCCTCGGATACAGCCAGACCACCGCTGAATTGCCACCCGAGGTCAAAGATCTCATTAGCCACCGCGGGCAGGCCCTGGCGGCGATGCTTCCAGAGATTGTTCGCTTGGTTTAACTTCTTATTTCATGAAGTGGGCGTGGAGTACTAAGAAGTTCAATTTTTCTAAGGTACGATTTTGGCATTAGTTCGACCCATCCCGATCAGAACTTAGATCACTTTTACCTGAGGAGTCACCCGTGGCCGTCAAAAAGACCGCTAAGAAGTCAGCCGCTAAGAAGGCACCTGCCAAGAAGGCACCTGCTAAGAAGGCACCTGCTAAGAAGGCACCTGCTAAAAAGGTTGCGAAGAAGGCACCTGCGAAGAAAGCCGTTGCTAAAAAGGTAGCCAAGAAGGCACCTGCTAAGAGAGCCGTTGCCAAGAAGGTAGCGAAGAAAGCACCTGCCAAGAAGGTAGCGAAGAAGGCACCTGCGAAGAAGTCAGCTGCCAAGAAGACTGCGACTCGTATCGTCATTCCGGCTGTTCCATCGCGCAGACCTTCCAGCCCGGCAGCATCCGTTGTTTCAGTAGATTCTGCAATTAAAGTTCCAGCACCTGTTGCACCTACAACTCCAACTGCCCCTAAGGGACCAGCCCAGAATCAAAAGTCTTCCTCTCGTGTTGTGCTCGCCGTGATCATTGGCGTTGTCTTGATCGCGATCTTGGTGGTTAACCGCAATCACAAAGCAGCGAATAGTGACTCGAACGCAAATGCAACCCCTGCAGCAACTGCTTCAGCAACTCCAAGTGACACACCGCTTGCCTCGCTTACGCCCGCTGCCGGTTCTAGTTCCAGCGAGACCACCGCAACCGGAACTGTAGTTTCGGCCGATCCAGGTACTGCGACCGCAGCTACCGATTTGGCTCCAGTGGGAATCGTTGCTCACTACACCGCAACAGGCGCAACAATCTTCTGGTTCCCTGCAACTGGCGCAATCGGGTTGACGACATACAACATCGAAGCTTCTTCTAGTGGTGGGGCATTTAAGTTGATCGCAACCGTTCCAGCAACGCAGATCTCCCTTGATGTTACTAAGGGCAGCACTAGTGGTTGGACCTCCTTCAAGATCTCCGCTGTTTATTCAGATGGAGCAGTCGTTGCAGGTAAGGTCTTCGGACTTCCTGGCCAATTCGCTTAAATCGTACTTCGCTTAAGTCTCCCGTCAATTAGATCTGCGGGAGACTTAAAGTAATTATTTAAGTGCTTCTAAGATCGCACTTACATATACATCTCCACCCGCATCGCTCAGGTGGACTCCATCTGGTGCAAAGTATTCGGGGTGGCCCTGCGATATCGTCGCCCAATCGATCATGCGCGCCTGCGGGTAATCAGCTAGTACCAAGCGAATGATGCGATTATTGTCATCTCTCCATACCCGCGGCACCGCCGAATCAACGACAATCATCTGGGGTTGATTCTTTAGGAGCTCAAAGAGGGTGCGCACATCACTTTCGGTGAGGTGATTGTTATTTCCTATATCGAAGATCACCTTAGATTGCTCCAAGCCAGGGCGATCGGTAGTTACAACTTGAATCAATTCACCGATCTGCCTGCCCACTCGAGCATTGATCAACTCGATGGGAAAGTGGCTTTGTAACTTATCTCTAATGCCCAAGATGATCGAGTCGCCGGTTACCCATAAGCCCGGCTTCGTAGTTGGAGTTACGGATTGGCTGGAAAGGGTTGGCAAAAGGCTGGTAGTGCTGGGCGCCGCATTAGGTTTATCTTGATTGAGAGCGGCCCAAGCTGCTCCGCCAGTTGATGCAACAAATCCGACGAGTACAAGAGCTACCCAGATCTTTTGATTGCGCTGGGTCACTTTGGTTCTGTACTTCATGCCACGGAACCAGTTGGCAAGAGTGCCGCGTCTAATAGGAATTTCCACCCAGCGCAGTGAGATATCTGCCAAGGCGATAACGATGAGAATGCGCGCGCAGTTGATAGCCCAACTTGCTCCCGCTAAGTCCACGTTAGGACGAGTTACTTGAAATATCACCCAGTGCCATAAATAAATTCCATAGGAACGTTGGCCTATCCACACTATTGGTCGGGCGCTCAATAGTGGAGCGAATCTTGACGCAGGATGTACTAGCGAGGTGATGATTGCGCAGCCGAAAAGTGCAGCGAGCGGAAAGGCTAAGCGGTAAAGCGCAGGATTTGATTCATCGATAAAGAAGAAGGTGCAAAGCAATCCCAACAACCCAAATACGCCAATTCCATCTACAAAGTCTTGGGCTCGCTGCGAGATGTTCTTGTTGAGGTTCTTAGGTATCCAACTCACCGCTAAAGCGGCACCCAGGAATAGCCCCAAGCTATGGGTATCGGTTCCGAAGTAGATGTGGCTGATGTTATTTGTCTGCGTTGAATCAACCTGGATTGAATATATGAAGAGCGCTAGACCGGAGATAAAAGCAATCGCTAACGATATTTGCGCGACGCGCTTCTTTCCAAAGTAGCGCAGAATTGCCAACAAGATTAAAGGCCAGAGCGCGTAAAACTGAATTTCCACGCCAAGAGACCAGATATGTTGCAGGAGCGGTGGGCGCCCAATAGCCTGGAAATAATCTTGATGCACGCCCACTAGGTGCCAATTTTCGCTGCCGGTAAGTACATACGGCAGGTCGCTCAAGAAGCGGTGAATAGCATCGGGTTTCCAGGCGGCGATGACGAAGGTTGTCCCAGCGAGCATGAAGAGAAGTGCAGGAACCAGACGTCGCATTCGAGCCCAATAAAATTCGCGCAGATCTAGCGCTCCTTTGCTCATGATGGAATCGAGCAAGAGGCGTGTTATGACATAACCGCTGATAACAAAGAAGAGATCAACGCCGAGAAATCCTCCGGGAATCCAATTAATTCCTAAGTGATAGAGAATTACCGCTGTTACAGCTATCGCCCGCAACCCATCGATCGGGGCAATATAGCGGGAGGGTTTAACCGCCATTACTTACGCTTTGGTGGTCTTCCCACGCTCTTGCGAGTAGTAGTTTTCTTTGCCGCAGGCTTGGCACTCTTATTCGCCGCAGGCTTAACGGTCGCAGGCTTTGCGGGAGCTACAGGAGTAGAACGTGTAAATTCCTTCTCCTTGGGGTGATGATTCTCGTCCAGTGCATTTTCAATATCTACTCCGAGCGCAGCCAATTTCTCAAAAGCGGTACTCATTCTGGCGCGGGTTTGACGGATACCTTCTTCTGCTGCGGCGAGTGCCTGGTGCTGAATTTTCTGGAGCCGTTCTGATTCGGCCACAGCGCCGCTGAGCCAATTCTTAAAGTTTGCGATATCGGTCGTTGCTTCCAAAATTACATGATCGGCTTCCCGCTTTGCAGCCGATGTAATGGTGGTTGCTTCACGGTGTTTAGAGTCGAGAAGTTCCTGCGCCGCCTTCGTGGCTTTTTCGATCGCTTCCTTAGCTTCTAGTTCCGCCGCTTCGAGATACTTGCGCCCGCGACCTTCTGCAGTTTGTAAGGCGCTACGTGCCTTAGTTTCCGCCGTCTCAGTCAATTGCTTTGCTACTCGTTGCGCCTCAGATAATGCACGCTCGGCCGCTGCTACTGCGCGCGCTTCGCGAGCTTGCGCCGTCTTAATAAGTGAGGTTGCGGTTTCGGTGGCGAGAATTTCAAACTCTTCGCGTGTCAGGCTGGTGATATCGCGGCGCGCACGTAGATCAGCCAGTTCGGCTTCCAATTCGCGAATACGATCAAGTGTGCTGACGTGGGGAGTGGCTACCCCTGGCGTATTAACAGTCCCTGCGGGTGTAGGAGATGCTTCATCCTTAAAACCGAGCCATGAGAGAAACTTCTTCTCAGCCATCTGGGGGTCCTTCCATCGCGACAGGGGCGTCAATCACTCACGGTGACCGACTCTAGAAAGAACATCCTTGCGTAATATCCCTATAACCGTAAAGTGGATATCAATGGTCATATAGATGAATATTGGTTAGTGCTGGTGCGGGAGAAGGGACTTGAACCCTCACGTCCGAAGACACAGGTTCCTAAGACCTGCGTGTCTGCCATTTCACCACTCCCGCTGGAGGGTAGATACGCGGTAAGGGTACGGGTAGGTTAGCCTTAGAGCCAAATGAACGTAAAAGTGCCTCAAAGGAGCGAAAAGAATGTCACTTACCCCAACTCCCGCAGATAAATTCACCTTTGGTCTATGGACCGTGGGTTGGCAGGCCCGCGATCCCTTTGGAGATGCCACTCGCGCTCCGCTAGATCCGGTCCGCTCCGTTAACGAGTTAGCTGCCCGTGGCGCTTATGGCGTGACTTTTCACGATGATGATCTCATCCCTTTCGGCAGCGATGAAGCCGCCCGCAATGGCCATGTTCATCGCTTTAAGAAGGCGCTGGAAGAGACCGGTATGCAGGTTCCTATGGCGACCACAAACCTCTTTAGCCATCCGGTTTTCAAAGATGGCGCACTTACATCTAACGATCGCGATATTCGCCGCTTCGCACTTTCCAAGGCTATGCGCAACATTGATTTAGCTGCCGAACTCGGCGCGCAGATTTATGTCTGTTGGGGCGGCCGTGAAGGCGCAGAATCTGATGGGGCCAAGGATGCCTTTGTGGCGCTAGAGCGCTATCGCGAAGGCTTCAATATTCTCGGCGCTTATGTAAAAGATAAGGGCTACAACATAAAGTTTGCTATTGAACCAAAGCCCAATGAGCCGCGTGGCGATATCTTCTTGCCAACGATCGGACATGCGCTCGCTTTCATTAATACCCTTGATAACCCCGAGATGGTCGGCGTTAATCCAGAGGTTGGCCACGAGCAGATGGCCGGACTGAACTTTGTGCACGGCATTGCGCAGGCGCTCTGGCAGGGCAAGTTATTCCATATCGATCTCAACGGGCAGCATGGTCCAAAGTTCGATCAAGATCTCGTCTTCGGACATGGCGATCTCAAATCAGCCTTCTTCTTGGTTGATCTGCTAGAGCGTTATAACTACCAAGGTCCAAAGCACTTCGATTACAAGCCAGCTCGTACCGAAGATGATGCTGGTGTCTGGGAATCAGCCACGGCAAATATGCGTACCTATTTAGCGCTCAAAGAGCGCGCGTTGGCCTTCCGTAAGGATCCACGCGTTATCGATGCCATGAAGGCGTCGCGTATAGATCAACTCGAAGTACCAACTCTTGCCGCTGGCGAATCATGGCGCGATCTAGGAGATGCATCATTTGATGTAGAGCTAGCGGGCGCTCGGGGTTATGGTTACGAGAAGATCGATCAACTCGCTCTCGAGCACTTGATGGGCGTAAAAGCCTAGTTAGCGATGTTTGCGCCTTTACGAGAGATGGCGTCAACAGAAGCAGAGATCAAGAGAACTCCACCGGTAACGAGGTACTGGGTACCTGAGCTAAAGCCCAGCAGACCCATTCCGTTATTGATGATAGCTACTACAAGACCACCGAGGATGGCATCGCGCAATTTTCCCTTACCTCCAAAGAGCGAGGTTCCACCGATAACTGCAGCGCCTACGGCGTAGAGCAAGGTAGTTCCGCCACCGGTTGTTGGTGAGATTGAGTTCGACATAGATGCAAAGAGCATTCCGGCAATTGCCGCTAGACCAGAGCAGATCATGAAGGCCAAGGTGCGTACGCGACGCACGTTGATGCCCGAACGACGTGCCGCTTCAGCATTGCCACCCACTGCATACAAATGGCGGCCAAAGACGGTGCGGTTAAGTACGAATGTTCCGATCATCAAAATGGCGAGAAGCACAGGTACCACAATCGGCATGCCCTTAATGCTGCTGTTGGGAGGATTGCCGCGTTGCATATTAAGAACATATGTAGCGCCAACTCCAAGAACAACCAAAATTACATTCTTCGTCAACCAAACCTTAAAGAGTTCAGATTTAAGATTCTTGCGGCGTCGGTGCAGGATGCGATTTAAGCCTAAGCCTACGTAGAGAGCGAGACCTACAATAGAGAAGAGCCAACTCACGATTGGGGTCAGGTTGTTATTTTGAACAGCGATGATGAAACGATCCTGCAACAAAATCGTGCCACCATTTCCGGCCATCAAGAGTAGAACCCCTTGGAAAGCCAAGAAGGCTGACAAGGTAACCACGAATGACGGGATGCGCAGCCGAGCAACCAAGGTTCCCATCAGCCATCCCAAGCCAACTCCGATGACAATGCTGATAAAGAGGGCGAGGTACCAGGGGAATTTGCGATCGTTGATGAGTAATACCATCGCCGCACCACAAACGCCTGATGCAAACCCAGCAGAGAGGTCGATCTCGCCAAGAAGCAGAACGAAGACCAGGCCCATTGCGATCACGATTACTGGCGCTGCTTGCGTAAGCAGGTTCGCCATATTGCGGGCGGTGAGGAAATACTGTGATGAGAAGGTGAAGACGAGTCCCAGTGAGACCAATCCTAGGAATGCAGGAAGCGCACCAATGTCTCCGGCTTTGATCTTCGCTACATAGTCGGTAAGAACAGTTTTCAGTGTTACCTCTTGACTAGCGAGGTTCTCGGTATTGACGCTCATGCGTTTGCTCCCACAATTCCCTCGGATTTACCGGTCGTGATTAATTCGACCACCTGATTGGCCTTTACATTCTTGGTTTCGACTTGCGTTGCCATGGTGCCGAGATAGAGCGGCGCGATGTAATCAGCAACAGCAAAGACATCGTTCAAGTTGTGGCTGATCAAAATAACGGCCAAACCATTATCGGCCAGGCGGCGCACCAGCTTCAATACTTGTTCGGTTTGAGCAACGCCGAGAGCGGCGGTTGGCTCATCTAAGATAACAACCTTTGAATTCCAGAGAACGGCGCGCGCGATTGCCACGGTCTGGCGTTGACCACCGGAGAGGGATGAGACGGTCTGGCGAATAGATTTAACAGTTCGCACTGAAAGGCCATCGAGCGTCTTGGCGGCGAGAGATTCCATGTGGGTCTCATTGAGAGTCACACCATTGCGCTCCTCGCGACCTAAGAACATGTTCTGCACGATGTCTAGGTTGTCGCAGAGGGCGAGATCCTGATACACGACTTCAATTCCAAGATCTGTCGAATCGCGCGGGCCATTAATATCGACCTTCTTGCCCTCGAAGAATATGTCACCAGATTCCGCGGTGTAGATACCAGCGATGCACTTAATGAGCGTGCTCTTTCCAGCGCCATTATCTCCAACGAGCGCAGTTACTTTGCCCACATGGGCATCGAAGTCAACGTTCTTGAGAACGTGCACCGGACCGAAAGATTTATTAATTCCACGCAGCGAAAGAATGGGTTCGCTCACTAGATACTCCTGTCAAAGAAATCGGATTCCTATAAGGCTTATGGCTTGACTATAACGAAAAAAACTGGGCCGAAGAGGTTATCTTCGGCCCAGTTTCACGCAATTTGCTTCTTTGAACTAACGGTTAAGGGGTTTTAAACCTTACTTAACTCCGTATTTTGTGCAAAGGGCTGCTCCAGCAATATCGCAAATCTCTTTCGCTGTACGGAACTTATCCTTGACAGTTACTTTGACATTTGCTTTGGTGATTGTTGTTGGGATCAAGAGAACTGACTTAACTACGCGAGTTCCGTCCTTGACTGAGCCGTTTGTCTTTGCAGCTGTTCCCTTTACCAATGAGATTGCAAGTGCTGCAGCTCCATTAGCTTCTTGAGAAATTGGCTTGTAAACGGTGTTAGAAAGGTCACCGGTCAAGATTGCTGCAAGTCCAGCTGGAGATGCATCTTGTCCTGATACGCAAGTCTTACCGTTGAGGTTGTTCTTCTTGAGAACAGCTACAGCTGCAAGGCCAAGGCCTTCGTTAGCTGAAACTACAGCGTCAATCTTTCCGCCAGCCTTTGTGAGCTGTTGTTCGAAGATTGTTCCGCCAAGGGTGTTATCCCAGTTAGCGACTGACTTGTCATCAACAAGTGTTCCACCGGTTGCCTTGAGGTATGGACCAACGATTGAAGCGTAACCCTGCTTGAAGAGGGTTGCGTTGTTATCTGTTGGAGCACCGTTCAAGTAAACAACGCGAGGCTTTGCAACCTTGTGTGCCTTGAGGCAAGCAACGATTCCCTTACCTTGTAGAACTCCAACGCCTACGTTATCGAATGAAACGTAGTAGTTAGCTGAACCACCGAGGGTTAGGCGATCGTAATCGATTGTTGCAACACCCTGCTTCTTAGCAGAAGCTTCAACTGCTGCTGCTGATGGTGAATCAAGGTTAACGAGAACGAGAACCTTGACACCCTCTGTGAGCATTGCTTGAGCAATTGTTGCAAACTTTGTCTTGTCGCCAAGAGCGTTCTGAATGTCATAAGTAACACCAGCAGCCTTGAATGCAGCTGCGAGTAGGGGACGGTCATCTGTCTCCCAACGAGGAGATGATGCTGAGTCAGGAAGGATTACGCCGACCTGAGGTCCTGCTGCGTGTACAGCTGTTGTTGCAACGAAACCAGTGAGAGCTAGTGACACTGCTGCAACTGCTGCCGCTAAACGACGATTTGTCATCTGTTGGTATACCTTTCGAAGGTGTTGAGTACGTGGTCAAACCTGCTTTGACCATGGGTAGTACTCGGTAGGATGAAACTAGTCGAAAAAGGGCAAATTTCCGATAGGGGCAACTGCACAATTCGGACATTTGGCGTAACAGTTTTATAACGCACTAGACCGGTAGTCGAGGGGTTATCACTTAAAGAGCGGCGAAGTTAAGTCAAAGTAATGGCTAACGCTACCCTTGCGCCAAATAGTTATGGAGATAAAAACGTCGATGGCCATGATTTCCACTGAGTCGATTAGCGACCAGGTAAGCGCCGCGATCCTGCGTGCCTTAGCTCTCGCGGTCGCAGCGATGGAGTTGCCGAGCGGCTTAGTTCTCCCAGATCAGATTACGCTCGAACGTCCCAAGAACCGCGATCATGGAGATTACGCAACGTCGATTGCGCTGGCGCTGGCTAAGCCTGCCGAGATGAATCCACACGCTGTCGCCGAATTGATCCGCACATATCTATTAGCAGATTCCGATATCAAGGGATCGGTCGCTGCCGTCGAGATCGCGGGCCCGGGGTTTCTCAACATCACGCTGGCTCGATCTGGTCAAGGCTCCATAATCGCTGCCATTTTGAGCGAGGGCGAGAAGTACGGCCATGGTCATGCGCTCGCTGGCAAGAACATCAATTTGGAATTTATAAGCGCGAATCCAACTGGTCCCCTGCACCTGGGTCATACCCGGTGGGCTGCAGTCGGCGACGCTCTAGGTCGGGTACTTGCGGCCGCCGGAGCCAAGGTCACTCGCGAGTTCTATATCAACGATCGCGGAAATCAGATGGAACTCTTCGGCGCCTCGCTACGCGCCGCAGCCCAAGGGCTAGCAGTTCCCGAAAATGGTTATCACGGCGGTTACATCAATGACATTGCCGATGTAATCAAGAAATCACATCCCGAATTTTTAACTCTGCCAGAAACCGAGAGTCTCGAAGCATTCCGCGATGCCGGGTACGCGCTACAACTGGCGGA
>Ga0194061_1001810_pt1 | contig 12087 bp, 7 predicted proteins | sample SepL2221m_MetaG_FD_163423 | JGI IMG/M metagenome (GOLD analysis project Ga0194061, IMG submission 163423) | Anoxic zone freshwater microbial communities from boreal shield lake in IISD Experimental Lakes Area, Ontario, Canada - Sep2016-L224-21m | ecosystem: Environmental > Aquatic > Freshwater >...
GCTGTCGGCGGGGGTTTGACCGAGGGCGGCTACCGCCGATTCATAAGTTTCATAAATGCCCATGCGGTCGACCTCGGAGCGACGGCGGGCGAGGAGGTCGGACCAAAGCGAGGGCAGCAGTCGGCCAGCCAGGGCCAGGAGGAGCTTCTGTTGATTGGCCGAATCATCCGTGAGCAATACATGCGTCATGAAGATCGTATTCGCGGAGCCTAAGATGGCGGGTTGCCCGGAAGGATGTCCGGCAGCGTCGAACCATTCGGCCAGGATTTTGGTCGAAGCCGAAGCCGGGGAAGCCGTAATGATGTTCCAGGAATGTTGGGCGACCTGCGGCGGGGCGCCATTGAGTTCCGCCGAAGTGTGCAGGGAAGAAAAGACGCCAGACGTCGTGGGACGGAGATGCTTGCCGAGTTTGATGCCGGTCGTCTCGGCAAGTTCCGCGGGCAGGGAGTAGAAGGCCAAGAGCTTGCCGCCGTCTTGGAGGTAATGAGCGATGGCTGAAACCGTCGCGGGTGGTAACTTCGCATGATAGGGCAGAATCAGCAGTTTCGTCCGGGCGAGCGTAGCGGCGTTGAGGGAGCTTTCGGGCAGCAGCGCATGACGAAGGCCGGAAGCGCTGAGATATTTGGAAATATTAGCGGCGTATTCTTCTTTAGCGGCACCGTTTTGGAGCACGAGGATTGAAGTATCTTCGCCGAGCACCCCCAGAGGGTGGAGGTGGCGGAGCTCGAAAGAGCCATCCGCTTCCTGGGCACGCCAAGCGGCTAGCCGCAAACCATCGACCTTGTCCCAGCCGCCCGGCTCGCCTTCGGTCTTGGCACCCGTCTTGAGGATCGTGACCGTCTCCCAGACCTTACGGCGCGAAATTGAGAAAGTTTGCGAATACCAGCCTTTGCCGGCCTTGAAATAAAAAGTGAAAGAACCGATGGAATCTAATTTATCGGCACGAATCTGAAATTGGATTCCTTCGGAATTTGAAAGATCCAGCGAGGTGGAAAGGTCCCAGTAGCAACGAACGGTGGAGTGATTAGAGAAATCGCAGAGGAAGGAGGTGATTTTTTCGCGGCCAACGCCGGAGGCCGAAACGGCTGGCGCACCTTCCTTGTTTTTCCAGGATAAAGATGAAAGGACGTCCTCCGAGGTTTCAGCGGCAAAACCCGATAGGCTTAGAACTGAGAAGCATAGAACGCTCGCCCAGTGTCGGAACGAGAGGAGACGAAGGGGTGGCATCGGCGGGGTAGGGGCGGAGCTAAGGTATGAACCGATGGGGCCGAGGTTGAAAGGTAAGAACAATGTGACAAGTGGCATGGGGACAAGGTGGTACACGCTAGAGGCTCAGGGGCTCGGTGGACCAGAAGAACATCTTCGGGACTCAGGTCTCGGCGATCGGGACTCAGGTTCGGGTACGGGTTCGGGAAAAGGCGGAGCTGCATAACTCAAGGGGAGACGGGGACCGGATAGTTGGCTTGGGTGCATGAGGTAGGGGCGTGCGGCCTGCACGCCTGCGGATGACCGGGCCGGTCATCGCTACCTAAGGCAGCAGCATTCATCCCGGTCTCCGGTTTCCCTTTGAGTGGGTGAATCGTTTCAGGTGGCGGGTGGCAGCCTCGGGTGGCAGGTGGCGGCGAGATGCATCGGGTAGGGTTGAGCGCCCTCGCTTAACCGCGGCTGATCAAGGGTGATCAGCCCTACCTGAGACCAGGGACCTGAAATTAATCCTGCCACCCGTAACCCGGGGCTGCCACCTGCCACCTGAGAATGAGTGCCTTACAGCGGATGCGATGTCATGGCATCCCTACCAGATGCGGGGTTGTAAGGGGTGGGGCGGAGGGCAGGATTTTGAGCATCCCCGATTCCCCATGCGTTCTTATGCCTGTTTCTTAGTGTTGTCCGTGTCGTTGAGCTCGAATCTCTCGGCGGCGGCCTTGAAGGCCGGGGCGGCGGTGGTAGATATCACGCCGACGCAGTTTCCGGTGAACATGCCCGGGGGCCATAATGCGAACACGGCAACGTCGGTCCATGACCCGCTGAACGCACGGGCTTTGGTTTTGGATGATGGTAAGACCAAGATCGTCTGGGTAGTGATTGATCATTTAAGTGTGCCTAAGAAAGTCACCGCCGAGGCCAAAGAAATTGCTTCGAAGGCCACGGGCATTCCCGTAGAGAATATGTTGGTCTCCGCCACTCATACGCACACCGGTGTGAGTGCCGCCGATGAGTTTGTGACAGAGGTGCCGGACGGGCCGAAGTTGTCCGACCGTCAAAGCAAGGCGAACGTCTATCGGAAGATCATGCTGGACGGGCTTGCGCAGGCTATCATCAAGGCGCACGCGCAGTTGCGGCCAGCGTTGATTGGAGCGGGCGTCCAGGCATTACCCAATGAGGTTTTTAATCGGCGGTGGTATCTTAAGCCGGGCAAGATGCCGCTCAATCCCTTCGGCGAACTGGATAAAGTGAAGATGAATCCCGGGACCTCGCCAGAGGTCATCGATCGGCCGGCGGGTCCGACGGATCCCGACATTAGCATCTTATCGGTCCAGGATGCCAAGCGGAAGCCCTTGGCGTTATTTGCCAATTATTCGTTACATTACGTCGGTGGAGCGCCCCGCGGTCAAGTCTCCGCCGATTATTACGGCGAGTTCGCGCGCGTACTGCCTTCGCGACTTCGGGCGGGCGACGATTTCGTCGCCGCCATGTCGAACGGCACCTCGGGAGATATTAATAACATCCCTTTTGGGGTGACTCGTCCGCCCCGTGAGCCGTTCGAGCAAATCCGTTTGGTGGCTAGTGAGGCCGCCGACGCCTCCTGGAAGGCCTATCAGGCAATCGGTAAGCATCAGGGTGACGTCGCACTGGGTATGCGGCAGCGCATCCTGACGCTGAAGTATCGCAAACCGACAACGGAGCAGGTCATGAACGCCAAGGCTATCTTGGCGATCAAGGATAAGGCGGCGATTGCACGTTTACCTGCTTTGGCCAAGAACTATGCGGGTTCGACCCTTACGGCGGCGGAGCGGCCTGAGGAGACCATCGCTGTCATCATTCAAGCCATCAAGGTAGGAGAGGTCGTCATCTGTGCGATCCCCTTTGAGACCTTCGCTGAGACTGGGTTGGAGTTAAAGCAGAAGAGCCCCTTCAAGCAGACCATCGTGGTAGGTCTCGGCAACGGGCGGCACGGTTATCTGCCGACGCCGGCGCAGCATGAGCTGGGCGGTTATGAGACTTGGTTGGGTACCAATGTGGTCCAGAAAGATGCGTCGGAAATTATCGTGAAGAATCTAATCGAGATGATGGGGGAACTCCGCTGACGCGGCGCGGCAGAGCCGCGAGGGGCGCGCGGCGTAACCGCCGCGAGGGGACACGTGGGCAAGGGGACATGGGGACACGCGCTTGCGCGAGGGGACATGCTGGCACGGTGACATGGGGACACGGGGAGAGGCAGAACTCAAAGGGGGCAGCATAGGGAGACCGGATGACCGGGCCGGTCATCCCTACCAAAGACCGCAGCATTTATTCCGGTTTCCGGTTTCCCTTTGAGTGCTTACCAACCTGCAACCTGCCACCCCGGGCTACCACCTGCCACCTGAGAATGAGTGCCTTACAGCGGATGCGATGTCATCGCATCCCTCCCTGAGAGCCAGACGATGAGGCTTCATCTTTGATTAATATTTTCGGGCTTAATTTAATTTTAACGCGCTTAGGGATTTTACCCTAATGCGAAACTTACCTTTGCGAGCAGGGTCTAGTATTTAGAATATATCCCTATGAACTATTCATCACTGGTTCCCGTGCTGAAAATTGTTTTAATCACGACTTTGGCCTTGATCGAATGCGCACATGCCTGGGGTCGGAAAGATGAACGCGAATATCGCGCCGGAAGCCTGACGAGCTGGAGCAGTAGTCATGATCGTCACCGTGAGCTTTCAACGCACGAAGGTGTGCGGGCGATTATTTCCGGCCGCGTGTATGGCGCTTCCCTTATGGTGAGTAAGGGCTGAAGGTGTGCTCCTTGCGTGGGGCGCCGTAAGGTTGAGATTGAAGTGGCAGGTCAGTCAGCTATCAAAAAGGGATGAAATATAACCCCGGTAGTTGGTGCCTGGCGCTTCTGATGTCAGGGATCGCGTTGATGGCGGACGAGCCTCACCGGGTCTTGTTCATCGGTAATAGTTACACGGGCGTAAATAAGCTGCCTGATATCTTTACCGAAATCGTCAAAAGCTCTGGACGTAAGGTCCCGGTCGTGAAGTCGGCGACCCCGGGAGGCCAGACGCTGAGGCAGCAGCTGACGCAAGAGCCCAGCTTGGCGCTCATGGCGGAGGGTAATTGGGATATTGTCGTTTTACAGGGGCAGAGCGAAGAGCCCGCCTTGTCGGAAAAAGATATGAAATCTCGGGATCATTTCGTGAAAAGCGCAGCGGAACTTTGCAAGCTGGTCAGGGAAAAAAGTCCGAAGGCGAAGATCTACTTTTATGAGACCTGGGCACGGCATGCGGATTATTGGACGAATGAAAAGACCGCCAAGGATGCGGGCGCGGTAGGCGCTAATCCCAAAGACATGCAGGCGCGGCTGCGTAAATGGTATGGCCAGGTCGCAAAGGACAATAAAGCCACGGTCGTACCCGTGGGGGATGCTTGGGAATTGAACTATAGCTCAGCTAAGCCAATCCGCTTGCATCGCTCCGACAATTCACATCCGGAATTCAACGGCAGCTATTTGGCTGGGTTGGTTTTTTACGGCACCCTTTACGGCGTCAAAGAACCCAAGGTCGAATGGCACGAAAAACTGCCCGACGAAGAAGTTAAGCAGTTAAGAGCGTACGCGGCCAAGGTCCTGAAGTGACCGGCTGGGCTTGCTCCGCCTTCAGCGGATGGACGTCAGAAGGGTTTCGAGTTCCCGGCCATAGCGGACGTACGAATCGAAGCGGACTTGCGGCGAAGCTTGGGCGGCATCGGCACCGAGGTGGACGATATTAGCGACGTGAGGCTCGATGGTGATGCCGGCGGTATAGCCCGTGCGGATGAGGTCCGTCAGCACCTCGCGCAGCTTGGCTTCGCCTTGGCCGGGGTAGGTGAAGTCGTTCGATTTTTCGCCCTTGGGATGGTAGCGGCAGTCCTTCACGTGGACGTAGGCGATCCAAGGACGAATCGTGCGATAGAACTCGAGTGTGTCTTGGCCGTAAGAGACCGTGTTGCCGATATCGAAGAGGTAGCGGACGTGAGGATGGTTCAGGCTTTCCATGAAAGCCTGGGCATTGGCGGCGCTATGTCCGCCCCAACCTTCGCAATTTTCGTGCAACAGCGTGATGCCGCCGTCGGCCGCCATCTGGGCCATGATCTGGTAGCGACGAAGACCTTCCTCGCGCCATTGATCATCGGAAACGTCGCCCCGGACCCAGCTCATCGTCCGGACAAATTTCGTCCGGGCACGTTGCATGCGTGGAATGAGCACGCGGAGGTCGGCGAGATCGATATCGAAGTCGCCGGTGATCGGACGTGCCCAATTGCCGATGGCTGAGCCGAAAGATGAGACGGTAAGACCAGCGGCCTCGATCTTATCCATCGCCCGAGAGAAATCTTCATCAGAAGTCGCGGGGCCGCAGACCTGTTTGCCCTTCAGCAGCCGCAATTCGATGGCCGGCCAGCCCAAGGTCTTTTGGGCGAGAACCTGGCCGTCGATATCATCGGCCGCTTCGTCGGCTAAGCCAGAAAGCGCGAAAGGAAAGTGAGACATGGGGGAGGAAAGTAAGGGAATAGGAGTCGGGTAAAGTTCGTCCATCTATCATTTTAGCAACCACAGCGTCGCGGCGGCCTTGGAGTCGTTGGCGCTCGTATGAAGGGTCGCGGAGGGGAAGAGGGCTTGGTCGGTTTCGCCGGCGACCCAGAGAGGGTGGGTGGCGCTTACGCATAACAGACCGGGCACATCGAGGTATTTGGAGCCACCGGGGAGGAACATCGGGTCGCGATAGTCCAACAGCTGATTGAAGCGGAAACCACCAGTATCGATGGCGGCGCGGTGGATGGCGGAGCCGGCGACGGCGCGAGCAGCGGCGGCGATAGGGCCGAGACGACCGAAGCCAGCCAGGGAGACGTGCTTCACGGGGGGCTGGGAGGAATCGCGCGGGGAAAGTAGATAGCTGGCGATCGAGAGAATATCATGCGTGCGTTGGGCGAAGAGCGCATGATTATAACCGAACGTATAAGCGGGCACTTCGCGAGGGCCGGGCACGACGCGGGTTTGTTTCAGCGTCTTGTCATCTTGAAGAAATAGATCCGTCGTGATGATACCGATGCCGCGCTCGATGAGCGATTCGATCTCAGGACGGAGCGAACCGTCGGCGAGGCGGGCGGCGCCTTTGCCGGAATCGTCGAGCCAGATGATGACTTCGCCTGTGGAGTTGGTAGGTTGGAGCCAATCGATGGTGATTTCTTCGCCATAGGATTGATTAACGAGCGTCCCTTGCGTCCGGAAGTGGGAATCGCGCCACTGCGTGCTGGCGTTAGGGAATTCGACCTTACCTGCTTGGGCGAAGGAGCGACCGATGAGGGCTTCGATGGCGGGGCGCAGCATGTACTCACGGCCTTCGGCGGACTTCGCCGCCGCGAGGAGCTGGGCTTGGGCGTCGGACTTCAGCCATTGGAGCAGGAGGCGTTCGAATTCCGGATCACCGGCTTTCGGCGCGGGGTGGGCGGAATCCCAGACCGTCAATTTTTCTTTGGGCAGCGGGGCGTAATCGCGCTCGATGACCGGTTCCGGTTGGCCGAGTTTGAAGTGCTTATTAAGCACGGCGTAGAAGCCCATGCGGGTGACTGCGTTATAGTTATGGGGAAAGTGTTCGCCGCGTTGGAGGGTGACGAAGGATTTTTTACCGTAGAGTTGGTAAAGCGCTTGCAGGTCGGGGAATCCCTTGATCGCCATTTCCTTCGTCCAGTCATTGGCCGTGTTCATGCCTTGGGGCTTGGGGGCGAAGAGCGCGGCGATTTCTACGTTACCGGAGTTAACGCGGAGGAGCGTGGCGTTCTCGCAGGAGCAGCCGCCTTGCATGCCGGTACTGACCATCACCACCGGGTAGGAGAAGGCGAGGCGTGGGTCGGCCGCTGCGAGCAGCATCGTCTGCGTGCCGCCGCCGCTGGAACCCGTCACCGCGAGACGAGCGGGATCGACTTCGGGGAGCGTCAGCAGGAAGTCGACACTTCGGACCAAGTTGAGCGTCTGCAGACCCATCACACTTTGCAGATTGGCTTCGGCTTGCGTGCTATAGAGGCCCCATTGCTCCACCGTGTTCATTTCAAGGCGTTGCTTGGCGAACTTATGAATGATGGCGGGCGAGAATTGGATGGAGTCGGAATCGCTGAGCGCGTCGATTTGCCAGACGATGCAACCCATGCGGGCGAGCTGGACGCACATCGATTGGAAACGGGATTGGCCGCCTTGTTCGAAACGTTCCTGACCGGAGGCGATTTCTTCGCGGACAATTCTTTCAGGTTGGATGAGGAAGCGGGCGTCGGTCCAATGCCCGTGCGGAAAAATCACGGCGGGAATGCGGCCGTTGATGTTTTTCGGCCGATAGAGGTTTCCGGTCGCGAAAAAGCCCGGGGCGCTTTCGAAATAGACTTTTTCGACCGTGTAGTCGCCTTGGTCGATCTTACCGTGGATCACCGCGTTCAGCGGCGTCTTGGTCGGCATGGGCCAGAGCCCTTGGGAGACGAGCAATTGCCGGCGAACGAAATCGCGGCGTGGTTCCCATTCCTGGATGGATTTCGGGGCGGCGAAGGGGAAATAACTGTTGAGGCTTTTCAGCGGAGCCAGACGGGAGTCTTCGGCTTGGGCAAGGTTTAGCAGGCTGAGTGCCGCGAGGGAGAGCGTGGGGAGGCGCATGGGGTAGGGCCTAATATGAACTCCGTGGACTGAATGGGAAATAAAAAGGCCGGCCAATCAGCCGACCATCGATACCTTGCTTATTGGGCCGGCTTTGAGCGTTCGGCAGGTTTCTTCAGTGTTGTTAGCCCTTCGTGCTTGGCAACCTAAGGGAGTCTGTCGTGTCTTATGCATATGCTACCCCGCCTCGCCGCCCTCGTGCTTTGTTGCTCCGCGCTCGTTTCCGCTGGAGAACTGAAACTAATCGCCCTTTTCTCCGACCATGCCGTCCTGCAGGCCGGTGATGCCGCCGTTTTCGGTAAGGCGCACCCCGGCTCGAAGGTCATCGTGACGCTCGGCTCTGTCGTGTCTTCGGCTACCGCCGGCAGCGACGGCAAGTGGAGCGCCACGCTCGCCGGCCTGAAGGCCACCGAGAAGGGTAAGGATCTTGTCGTCAGCTCTGGTGAAGAAGTCTTCACCGCGCACGACGTCATCATCGGTGAAGTCTGGATCGGCTCTGGCCAGTCGAACATGCAGTGGACCGTAAGTAATACCTCCACCGTCGTCGAAGCGAAGTCCCGCCCGGCCGACGCCGGCCTGCGCGTCTTTACCGTCGCCCGTACGCCGAAGGCCGAGCCAGCTGATGATGTGCAGGGCTCTTGGGTGCTCTCCGCCCCCGACACTGTCGAATCTTTCACCGCCGCCGGTTTCTATTTCGCTCGCGAACTCCGCGCGAACATCAAGCAGCCCGTCGGCATCATCCACACTTCCATCGGCGGCACGCGCGCCGAGGCCTGGGGTCCTAAGGGCATGTATGCCGGCGACGCGGACGCCAAGGATTTCGACGCCAAGGAAGCCGCCGCCATCAAGGCCCGCGCCGCCGCCCTCGAAAAACTCTCAGCCAAGATTGCCCTCGAGAAAGACAAGGCTGTTCTCACCAAACTGAAGCAGGACGCTGGCAAACTCACGCCGGTCTGGTCCAACGGTCCCCACATGAACTGGAACGGTATGGTCGCTCCGCTCGTCGGCTACTCTTTCCGCGGCGCCCTCTGGTATCAGGGTGAATCCAATGCCGGCCAGCCTGAGGCCTACAAGTGGGTCCTTGGTTCCATGATCAAGTCCTGGCAGAAGGCTTGGGGTCAGGAATTCCCCTTTATCATCGTCCAGCTCCCTCGTTTCCATGCCCGTCATCCGGAGTTGGCGGTCGATGATGCCAGCTGGACGAAGATCCGCGAATCTATGGAGTGGATCGCCGACAACGTTCCGGGAGCCATGCAGAGCGTGAACATCGATCTCGGTGAAGAGTTGAACATCCACCCTAAGGACAAGCTGCCCATCGGCGAGCGACTTGCCGCCGTCGCATTGCAGCGCGTTTACAAGACTCGTACCGACGGCGAAGCTCCCCGCGTGACCAAGGCCGAGCGCCAAGGCGACGTCTGGGTGCTCACCTACAATCGTCCGGTGATGATCAAGGGCGAAGGTAAGGGTTTCGGTTTGCTCGCCGGCGACGGCACGTGGGCCTTCGCTCAGGCCAAGGCCGATGGCGCCCGAATCACCGTCAGCGCTACCGGCGTCAAGGAGCCCAAGGAGGTCCGTTATGCTTGGGCCGATTTCCCGGAAGTTTGCGTCTTCTCTGCGGGCAAGGACGGCCTCCCGGCTGGGCCTTATCGCTCCAGTAAGTAAGGCGACTTACTTCAGAGGAATATAGCAGACGTTACTGGTCAGCATCATTATCACGAACAGCGGGCAGGTGATGAGCGGGCCTAGCCATGTCTGTCCGCTGAGTTCGAAAAAGATGCGGTGCAGCCAGGGCAGTAGAAACATCATCGGGATCACTCCGAAGAGGAGGTTCACGTAGAGCCAGCCGTCCGTCCAGAAAGGTTGCTCGGTGGCACCGAGGTGTAGGTATTGGAGCGAGAGAACGAGAATGAGACCGAGCGTGTTGCCGAAAGCGTTGAAGAGGCCAGACCGCCAGGCGGGCACGCCTTCGTGGCGCGAGCCCCCGTTCACGCGGAGCGAATTGGCGAAATAGAAGACGAAGAACAGCGGAATGTATTCCAGCGCGACGATGAGCATCTTAGACGGGAAGGCCGTCGAGGCGGCGACGAAGAGGCAGCGGAAGTCGGCATGGAAAAGTGTATAGCATGCGAAGAGCAGCGCGTAGAAGCATCCGACGACGGTGAAGGCGAGTAGGGCGGTGAGGCCAGCGGCCTTGGCGCTGAGCTTCAAGCCCCACATGGTGGGTGCGACGCCGTGGTGGCGGCCATGGAGGCGGTAGGCGCCCCAGAATAGCGTCAGGGCGATTGTGCCGTTGGCCAGCGCCCAGAGCAGCAGCGCGTTGTTGATCCGTTGGGGGAACCACCAAGTTTGCTTCACCGAACTCGCTTCTGGGAAGACCGTGAGCGTCGCCTTGGCGAGCGGCATGAACAGGCTCGCGGCTACCAGGGCGCCAAAGAAGAACAAGCACCACGCGAGTTTGCGGCCCGAAGGGGTGGGCGCAGGGAGGGCGGGAGGCGTTGGTTGGCGGACCGACGCAAAGAGCGGCAATCGCAGGAGTAAACCGGCGCAAGGGATCAAGAAGAGTAATCCGCCGAAGAGGCTCGTCGCGGTAGCCGCTTCACGAAGTTTCCAGCGCTGGTCTTCGGGCGGCAAAGGCGACTGGGCTTGCAGGGTGCGGTCGAAGAAATCCAGGACGTGCGCGACGAAGCGGTCGTCGTAGGGGAGTAACGGGTGGATGCCAGGAGTGTTATGGACGATGCGATACGTGCGGGCGTCGGCGTCTCCGTAAGCGCTCCCAATTTCAATCGTCTTCAGCTTACTCTCGGCGGGTCGTGCGGAGTTGACGAGCGCCAGGGATTCGGTGGCCGTGCGCATGTCGGCGCTGCCGGCGAGGTTACGGAACGCGCCTTCATCGGAGCGGGCGTAATCCATGCCCACGTTGGCGTCGAGCGGGGCAAAGACCTCTTCGTTCATCGTGAGCACGTAGCCGCCAACGAAGATGGCCGTGAGCAGATTTTCGCGTCGTGCGGTGGCGATCTCGTTATCCGTCACTGTGCGGCCCTTCTCCGAATCCAGGCGCGTCGCGCGGCGGAGGGCCGTAGCCTGGCGGGAGCCGAATTGGGAGGCCGTCTGCAGGACGGCGTTGCCGCCAGCGGAGTAGCCGAAGGCGCCGACGCGGGAGCGATCGATGAAGTCGGGGCCGTTCTTGCCGTGGACGTATTCCGCCATTGCGACCAGACCATAGCCTTCCTTGGTCGCCGAACGTCGCTCCATCGTGGAACTGGAGGCACCTTGGTTATAAGGGTCGATCGTGATTACCACGAAGCCGCGTCGAGCCAGCTCCATCGAGAAGGAGGCCATGGTCTCCTTGCTGCGTTCGAAGCCTGGGCAGATGAGCACTACCGGGGCGGGGTGTTCGCGCGAGGCGGCGGTCGGATGAAAGAGGTCGGCCGTGACCCATTGTCCGTTGACCGTATCAAGCCGGAAGCCGGTGACCTCGACGCGTCCCCCGTCGCTCTGGAGTAGATGGCAGGCTAGGCCTCCGCCGAAAATCATCAGCAGAGACAGCAGCAAGAGGCGCCAAGGCGCGGGGGTCGGGGTCACGGGGGTCACATTCTGCAAATGAGCAGTTCGCGTTCGTAGATGAGTTCCTTGGGGAGGCGGTCGTGAAGGTCGAGGAAAAGTTCTTCGTGGGCCATGACTTCGGCTCGCCAGGCCTGCCGGTCGAAGGACAGCAGCTCCTCGAAGCGTTCTTTGGAGAAATCAATACCAGCCCAGTCGATATCCTCGTAGCGGGGCATCCAGCCGTGATGAGCGGAGTCGCCCAGTAAGGAGTCCTGTCAAGAGGGTGGTAGTGACGGCTTGAAGGTTCGGAGTTGGCTGGTTTCATCGGCTTAACCCGCCATGAAGCACCTACTTGCCTTCCTCAGTCTAACTTTTGTCTTAGTCGCCGCCGAACCCCCGAAGGGCGAGCCGACGAACGCTAAGGAAGCGGCGGCTCAGGCAGCGGCCAAGAAGGCCGCGCAGGACAAGGTCGTCGACGAACGTTATCAGGCTTGGCTGGCCAAGCTCTCGTCGGCGGAGCAAGCTTGGGAAGCGGTGCTTCAGAAACAGCTCGGCAGTTTCTACCTCCCGCTGCATAAGCGGGATAAAATCGCTGGGAAATCGAATGCTTGGGACTTCGTGAAGGATGACCCGAAACTTCCACGTATCCTGCTCATCGGTGATTCGGTTTC
>Ga0194061_1001812_pt1 | contig 12085 bp, 14 predicted proteins | sample SepL2221m_MetaG_FD_163423 | JGI IMG/M metagenome (GOLD analysis project Ga0194061, IMG submission 163423) | Anoxic zone freshwater microbial communities from boreal shield lake in IISD Experimental Lakes Area, Ontario, Canada - Sep2016-L224-21m | ecosystem: Environmental > Aquatic > Freshwater >...
CGTCGGCGACCACGAAGGGGACGCCGACGATCTTGGCCAGGGTCGATGCGAGCAGGGTCTTGCCGGTACCGGTCGGGCCGACCAGCAAAATATTGGATTTGCCCAGTTCGACCTCGGCGTGCAGGTGGCTGAAACCGGCATCGCCGCTTTCGTGCTTGAGCCGCTTGTAATGGTTGTAAACCGCCACGGCGAGGATTTCCTTGGCCAGATTCTGCCCGACCACATAGCCGTCCAGAATCCCCTTGATCTTGGCAGGCTTGGGGATCGGCCCGTGCAATTCGTTGAGGATGCGCTTGCGCCCCCAGTTGGTGACGACCTGGTCGGCCAGTCGGACGCAGGCTTCGCAGATGGAGCCTTCCAACCCGGCGATCAGCGGGGTGGAGGGGGATTGTCGGGCACCGCAGAAGGAACAATGGCTATGATAGTCGTCGGTCTGGGTCATGGTGTCGGTTCCCCCTGTGTGGTTGTCATCAAACCCGCAATCCACTGGCGGCGGCGGCTTTCGCGGATGCGCCCGTCGAGGATCTTGCGGATGTGCGGCGTGGCGCTTTTCAAGGAGAGCGTGTGCGGCGGTTCAACCGTTTTGCAGAACACGACGTGGAAGCCGATTTCGGTCTCGACCACCGCGCTGAGTTGGCCGGGGCGGAGGCGGAACAGGGCGGCGTCGATTTCCGGGTACAATTGCCCACGCCGCACCAGGCCGATGCGCCCGCCGCGCATGGCGGTGGGGCATTCGGAATGGCGCTGCGCAAATTCGGCGAACTGCTTCGGGCTGCGCCCCAGCTTTTCGGCCAGAGCTAAAATGCGCTCCAGTGCCTTGGGGCGGGCGTTCTCCGGGAAGTCTTCGTTGACACTGATGAGGATGTGGTAGGCATCGCGGCGTTCCGGCTGCTGGAATTTGTCGAAATGGGCGTGGTAGTAAATGCCGATGTCCACCTCGGACAGTTCCACCGGGGTGGCCGCGTCCACTTTGTCGAGTATGGTGTTGACCTTGCATTGCCGCGCCAGTGCCTGCCTCAACAAGCCTTCATCCAGCCCGCCCGCCTCTAGCCCTAAGAGGAAAGCCTCATCATTCGGGTACTTGGCCCTGACTTCCGCGAACGCCCTACTCAATTCGGCATCGCCGACCATGACGCCGATAGCCTCGGGGGCTTCCAAGATGGATTGCTCGATTTGGTATTCCTTTTCCGCCTGGGCATACACCCGCTGCCTTTCGCCGGGGTCAAGCTCGACGGGCGGCTTGCCAAACAGCGCCAACGCGGTCCGCAAGCGGTTGTAGGGCATTTCCGCCCCACTCGAATTGGCTGGGCTAGGCGCTGGCATGGGCTTCCTCCTCTGGCATCAAGGGCAGCAGGGCGTTTTCAGGCACTTGCAGGGTCCGGCCCGGAAAGCGCACATGGTATTGGACCTGGGCCGGGTCGCTGTGGCGCAAGACTTTGAGGATTTCCCCCTCCGCCCCAATCGGCGCGACGACTTCCCCGCCCACCGCCAGGTTGATGCGGCTTGCCACCTTGTCGCGGAACTCGAACTGGCTGGGCGCCCACGGCGCGGCGGCGGGGATCAACTCCTCTTCGCGGCAGCCGACCAGGCGTTGCTCGTTGAGGAAATGCACCGAGTAGATCACCTGATCCTGCAAAAACGTGCCGACGTTGACCACATAGCCCACCGAGCCGCGCCGGACCAAGGGTGCGCCGACATCCAGGCCCGGATAGGTGCCGTCGTTGCGGACATTGCGGACGACCCGCACCTCGTCGCCGTAATCGTAGCGTTCGTAGCCTTCTTCGCACATACGCTTATTTCAACAGGTCGCCGACGGGCACGAAGGTGGTTTGCGGCCCGTGCATGTGGAACACCTTGAAGACTTTCTCGGTAAGGGCGTCGGATTCCACAAAATCCTGGTAGGCCCGCGCCAGTAGGCTCTTGTAAACCTCGCGCTTGGCGTCGTCGCCGTCCGGCAAAGCCGCTTCGCCCTTGGCGAGGTAGTCGTGGAAGCGTTGCAGGATATGCAGGCGGTTCACCTGCACAATCCCGGCATCGTATTCCAGTCCGAAGTAGTCGAGGAATTCCTCGGCGGATTCTAGGTTTTCCAGGTCGTCTGCAAAGCTCATGTTGGGTTCTCCGAGTTGTTTTTCTCGTTCCCACGCTCCAGCGTGGGAATGCCTATGGCGACGCTCTTGCGCCGCAACGCCGCTGGAGCGGCCCAAACGGTTCCCACGCTGGAGCACTCGCCGTTATACACAAGTGTAAGAGGCCCGTCATTCCGGCATGGACTGCCGGAATCCAGTCACAAGGATGTGAACCTAGGGGCTGGCAACTTACCTGAATCAAGCACTTGTGCAAGCGGCAAGTTACCGTCCATGGCTCTGGATTCCGGCAGTCCATGCCGGAATGACGGCGTTTTTGGGTCGGCGGGACTTGTGTATAACGATGAGCGCTGGAGCATGGGAACCAGAAAACTAATCCGCCACGGTTTCGGCCACTTCCAGCAGTTGCTTGGCACCCAGCCGGTTGTGGCTGTCCAGTTCCAGCAATTTCGTCAATATCGCCCTGCCTTCCGCTTGTCGGCCTAGGCGCAAATGCAAGTAGGCTTCGGCCTTCAGCGACAGCAGGTGAAAGCGGAACAAGGCCATGGCGGCTGGCCCGGCTTGGCCGATATGTGCCACCGTCAACAGGTTCCAGTCTTCAGGAACTCTCAAGCGCTTGGCGGTGACGGACAAGGCAAGCCCGGCAATGGTCAGCGCATCATCCAGCCGGTGCTGGTAGTAATAAAAGCGATACATCGCCACCAGCACGTTGAGCGACTCGGGCGCAAGCCGCAAAGCCTCAGCCAAAGGCCGTTCCGCCGCGCCATCGCCATACAGATCCCCCGCTTGCTGTAGCAGCGCATCGACTTCAGGCGGGAGGGATTCTTCAAAGTAAAGCTTCTCGCCTTCAAAATCCATCAAGTCCATCAGATTTCCTCCAAAATATGTGTGGAGTACGGCTGCGAATGCACATGGCAGGCATCCTCCGCCTCGCACTTGGCGCAGTCATTTTTGACGGGCCGTTTGGCCTTGGCCAAGCCCTTTTCCATTTTGTCCATGCGTTCGACCAGGCAATGCAAAGCTTTGCCGACGGGGTCGGGAATCAGATGGTGGTCCAACTCTATGCCAAAGGCATTTTGGATTTGTACGCCCTTGCGATGGACGATGCGGCCCGGTATGCCCACCACGGTGCAGCAGGTCGGCACGTTCTTGTTCACCACCGAATTGGCCCCGACGCGGACACTGTCGCCCAAATAAATCGGACCCAGTATTTTCGCCCCCGCGCCGACCAGCACGTTGTTGCCCAGGGTGGGGTGGCGCTTTGCCTTGTTCCATGACGTGCCGCCCAACGTGACACCGTGGTAAAGGGTGACATCGTTGCCGATTTCAGCGGTTTCGCCGATCACCACCCCGGCCCCATGGTCGATGAACAGGCGCTGGCCGATTTTCGCGCCGGGGTGGATGTCCACGTTGGTCAGCCAGCGGCCCATGAACGATAGCCAGCGGGCGGCGAATTTCCACCCCGACAGCCAAAGCCTATGGCTGATTCGGTAAACCAGCACGGCATGGACGCCGGGGTAAATCAAGAGGACTTCCGGCAGGTTGCGCGCCGCCGGGTCGCGGGCGAACACGCAAGTGACATCCTCTTTCATCTGCCCTAGCAACGATTGCCCAAGCGATGCCGGGGCAATGAACAGGCTCACCACGGTATGATGCTCCAAGCGGTCTGGCCGGGTATCGGCGGAGGCAGGATCGAGGGCTTGCGGGATTCCGCCGACTCGTTGGCAGAGGCTTCCATCGTTTTATTGTCTGGCAAGTCTTGTGAGTTTTCAGGCTTGGATTCGATAGTCATGACGGTTGGCCTCCGGTTGCAAGTTTAAAAGTCAAGCGAGACCGGCTCGGCTTTAAAAACCGAGTCGGTCTGAAGATTTAGATGCCGGTGCAGGGCGAGCAATTCGGCGGTTTCCGGCGTGCGCTTGTGGCGGGCGACGAATTGCCGGACTTTGACCAGCACCGCCGCCGCCTCGCGCTTTTCCAATACGAACCCCAAATCCGCGAACACGCTCATCACGGCATTGGAACCGGAATGCTTGCCTAAGATGAATTGATGCCTGCGCCCAACGATGGCGGGGTCCACGCCCTGGTAATTGGCAAAGTCTTTCAGCAGCCCGTCCACATGGATGCCGGCCTCGTGGCTGAACACCCGCCTGCCGACCAGGCTCTTGCGCCAGCCCACCGGTTCGCCGGAGGCGGTTTCGACACAGGCCGACAGCCCTTGGAATTCGCGCAGGTCGACGCCCGTTTCAATGCCGTACAATTGGCGCAAACCCACCACCACTTCCTCTAATGCCGCATTGCCGGCCCGCTCGCCCAGGCCGTTCACCGTGGTGTTCAGATGGGTGGCCCCAGCCACCGCTGCCGCCAAGGTGTTGGCGGTGGCAAGCCCGAGGTCGTCGTGGGCATGCATCTCGATGTCCAAATCGGTTGCGGCGCGTAAAGCCTTGATGGTTTCCAACACGCCGAAAGGCTCCATCACGCCCACGGTGTCGGCGAAGCGGATGCGCTCGGCCCCGGCGGCCTGGGCGGCTTCTGCCACCTTGAGCAGAAAATCGCGGTCGGCCCGCGAGGCGTCCTCCATCCCCACGCAGACCGCCAAGCCACCTTCGCGGGCTTGTCTGACGCAGCTTGCCATCGTCGCCAAGGCCCAGTTTTCATCGCGCTTCAATTTGAGCCTGATCTGCTGGCTGGAAACCGGGATCGACAAATCAGCAAAACCCACGCCCAGGTTCAGGCATTCGCCAATATCCTCTTCGCGCATCCTCGACCACACCAGCATCCTGGCATTGAGCCCAAGCCCGGCAAGAGTGCGGATTTCCTCGCGCTCCCGAAGCCCCATGGCCGGGATGCCGATTTCCAACTCCGGCACGCCGAGGCCGTCCAAACGGGTGGCGATGTCGATCTTTTCCTCCAGGGAAAAGGCCACGCCCGCCGATTGCTCGCCGTCGCGCAGGGTGGTGTCGTCGATGGTCACGGTGCGGGCGTTCATGTTTAATCTCTACCCATAAACCGGCGCGAACGCCTTTTCCGGCTCGGTGACCGGGCCGTCCTCGCCCCAGTACGGCGACAGCCTGCGCAATTCCGCGACGATGGGCGGCATGGCGCTGATGACTTTATCGATTTCAGTCTGGGTGTTGTAGCGCGACAGTGAAAAGCGGATCGTGCCATGCGCCGCCGTGTAGGGGATGTCCATCGCCCGCATCACATGCGACGGCTCCAGCGATCCAGACGTGCAGGCCGAACCGGAGGAGGCCGCGATGCCCGCCTTGTTCAGCAACATCAAAATGCCCTCGCCCTCGATGTATTCAAACGCGATGTTGGCGGTGTTGGGCAGGCGGTTGTCGGGGTCGCCAGTGACGAAGCAATTCGGCACTAGCGCTAAGATGCCCTGCTCCAGGCGGTCGCGCAGCGCCTTGACTTGGCTGTTCTCGAACTCGATGTGCTCCATCGCCAGTTCGCAAGCCTTGCCCAAACCCACCACCGAGGCGGCGTTTTCAGTCCCGGCCCTGCGCCCGCGCTCCTGGTGCCCGCCGCGAAACAGCGGGCGGAACCTTGCCCCGCGCCTCAAGTACAACACACCGATGCCCTTGGGTGCGTGGAGTTTGTGGCCGGACACCGAGAGCATGTCGATCTGGGTGTCTTTCAGGTTGATCGGCACCTTGCCGACGGCCTGCACCGCGTCGGTGTGGAACTGCACCCCCGCCGCATGGGCCAGCTCGGCCATTTCCCCGACTGGAAACAAATTGCCGGTTTCGTTGTTGGCCCACATCACCGAGACAATGGCGACGTTGGGCGTCAGTACCCGTTTGTATTCCTCCAAGTCCAACCGGCCTTTGTTATCCACGCCGAGCCGGTGGATGGTGTAGCCTTCCTTTTCCAGTTGGGTGCATAAAGCCAACACCGCCGGGTGCTCGACCGTCGTGGTTATGATTTCCTTGCGGTTGGGGAAGCATTTCAGCGCCGACAGGATCGCGGTGTTGTCGGATTCGGTGCCGCACGAGGTCAGGATGATTTCCGAGTCGTGCGCCGCGCCGAGCAGCGCCTGGATTTGCTTGCGCGCCCGGCCCAGCGCCTTGCCCACGCCCGAGCCAAAACTGTGGATGGATGAAGGGTTGCCGAACTGTTCCAGGAAAAACGGCAGCATCGCCTCGACGACCTTGGGGTCGCATTGGGTGGTGGCGTTATTATCCAAATAGATGTCAGCCATGGGCCACCCGCCTTGGCGGTTGCGCCAGTTTTTCCGCCGGGACGACTTTGATGAACTCGCCCAACTCTTCCATCAAACGCTGCTGAATGCCGCCGATGGTCATCGAGGCCATGCCGCAACCGGCACAGGCACCAACCATCTTGATGTAGATGGTGTTGCCGTCCACTTCCACCAGTTCGGCGTCGCCACCGTCCATGCGCAGGTTCGGGCGGATGGATTCGATCACCGCCTCGATGCGGCGGATGCGCTGCAACGAGGTCATGCCGCCGGTAGCCTTGGCGGCGATGGGCAGGGGTTCCGGCCCCGGCGCGACGACGGCGGGTGCGCTGTCCGCGTCGAAAATCTCGCCGCGCTCCTCCATCACCCGCATGAGGATTTCCTCGATGCCCTCATGGCAGGCGCAACAGCCGCCACCGGCCTTGGTGTAGTTGGTCACTTCCTGGACGGTATGCAGGTTTTTGGAGCGGACCAAGCCTTCGATCAGTTTTTCATCGACGGCAAAGCATTTGCACACCAGCGCGCCTTCCTCGTGGTCGTCCGCCCACGCCTCGCCCTTGAAATTGGCGATGGCGGCCTGCAAAGCTTCCCGGCCCATCACCGAGCAGTGCATCTTCTCCGGCGGCAGGCCGTCGAGATAATCGGCGATGTCGTCATTGGTGACTTTCAGCGCATCTTCCACCTTCATGCCCTTGATGATTTCGGTCAACGCCGAAGACGAGGCGATGGCCGAGCCGCAGCCGAAGGTTTGGAAACTCGCGTCCTCGATCACATCGGTGTCGGGGTCGACGATGATGCTGAGCCGCAAGGCATCGCCGCAGGAGATGGACCCCACGTCGCCGATGCCGTTGGCCCCTTTCAGCGCCCCGACATTGCGCGGCTGGAAGAAATGCTCTTTGACTTTGTCTGAATAATCCCACATGTGTTTACGCTCCAGATATCAGGCGGAAAAGGATTTGCCGCAAGAACACGGGTTCTTGGCGTTCGGATTGGTGAATTTGAAGCCGGAGCCTTCCATGCCCTCGACGAAATCGACGGTGACCCCTGCAATCGACGACGCGCTGGCCGGGTCGACGAAAACCTTGACCCCGCCGGATTCGACGACCACATCGCCGGTGGCGGCGGCCGGTTCGAGCCTCAGGCCGTATTGCATGCCGGAGCAGCCGCCGTCGCTGACCTGGATGCGCAATCCGCTGGCCCCAGTCTCGGAACCGGCGATGAATCGGTTGATGGCCTTCACGGCGTTGTCGGTCAATGTAAGCATGAGTTTCTCCCGTTGCTTAAGGGTTATGGCACTGTCTTTGTAAAGTAATAGGGCAACCGCCGTGCCATTTTTGATTTCTATTGCAACCCATTGAATATGAATAATTCTATTGATGGGCCGACAATAATGGCACAGCCGGATGCCGACAAAGACCGCGCAGCCATGTCGGGTTTGCGACATTCAATCACTGATGTTACGCACGAGCATTTAAGCCGGATAACGATGGAGCGTCAAAGCTCGCTTTGACCGCCTGTCGCAGGCAGGGGGCAACACTGCCATTAAGTTAAGCCTAGTGTGGGAGCCGCGCCCTCGCGGCGATTGGGAACAAGGCCATTTTCTTTGCCTGTCCAGTCGCCGCGAGGGCGCGGCTCCCACAAAACCATATGCCACCAATCTCCTTAGCTTAATGGCAGTGAGGCAGGGGCAAGGCAAGCCTTGCCAGTCAAAGCAAGCTTTGACGCTCCACCCCTAGGTCCATGCGTAACATCAGTTAATCAATTAATCAACGAACGATGGGGGATACGGCAATGGTCAATGTGGAAACCTTGGAAGAAGGCGACATGGTCTATGCGGCCAACGCGATTTATAACGACGGCGGCTTGGAAGGTGTCGCGGAAAACGCCTTGCTCCATCCTGCCGACGCGCGTGGCGTGATTGTGCGCAAAGGCCATTTGGAGCAAGACGAAGGGCGCAGCGTGTTCCTGGTGCGCTTCGAGGACGCGGAGAAAAACCTCGGCGAACCGATAGGTTGTTTCGTGGAGGAATTAAGGGCGGAGGAAAGCTAGGGCCAATCATCCGCCGGCGGTGCTTAACAGGGATGAAGACCTAGCCCAGAGCCCTATCGTTTCGATTCGGTGATAGAATCAGCAACCTCATCTAAACGAATAGATAACACCATGAGCCTATTAGGCAACATCCTCTGGCTGATTTTCGGCGGTTTGATAGCCGGCCTCGGTTATATCCTGGGCGGGATTGTCTTGTGCCTGACCCTCATCGGCATACCTTTTGGGTTTCAATCGATCAAACTGGGCTTTGCCGTGTTCGCGCCGTTCGGCAAGGACGTGGTGGAACTGGACAATGCCAATGGCGTGTTGAATTTGGTCTTCAACGTGATTTGGATTTTGCTGTTCGGCTGGCCCATCGCCGTGGCCCATGCCACCAGCGCCTTGATTTTGGCAGTCACGATCATCGGCATTCCGTTCAGCATCCAGCACCTCAAGCTGATTCCGCTGTCCCTGCTGCCGTTTGGGAGGGATTTGCAGTAGGGCGGCAACCCTTTGCCGCCAAGTGTGTCGGCATGGGGATGCCGACCTACAACGGTTGACACTGTTGCCGTTTGGGAGGGGTTTGCAGTAGGGCGGCAACCCTTTGCCGCCAAGTGTGTCGGCATGGGGATGCCGACCTACAACGGTTGACACTGTTGCCGTTTGGGAGGGATTTGCAGTAGGGCGGCAAGCCCTTGCCGCCAAGTGTGTCGGCATGGGGATGCCGACCTACAACGGTTGACACTGTTGCCGTTTGGGAGGGGTTTGCAGTAGGGCGGCAACCCCTTGCCGCCAAGTGTGTCGGCATGGGGATGCCGACCTACAACGGTTGACACGGGTTTATCCGTCATTCCGGCATGGACTGCCGGAACCCAGACGCCATGGATGGCGGGGTTTCGAAGCGTCCACGCAATCTGGATACCGGCAATCCCTGCCGGTATGACGGCTTTTCAACCCACGTCACAACGCCGGACGGGATTTGTAATCCCGTCCGAAACGTTTTGTATCTTCCCGTGTGCCGTGGCTTTGCACAAAACCTTAGCGGCGGGGTTACAAACCCCGCCGCGCTTCGCAGTAGGGCGGCAACCCCTTGCCGCCAAGTTTGTCGGCATGGGGATGCCGACCTACAACTGCGCTTCGAAATCGTTCAATGGGCGGAGGGGGTTTTGGAGGCTAGTTCTCGCAACCTGTCTTTGTCTTTATCCGACAAACCCGCCAGTCCTGAGCAATTGTTGTTATCTTTAGCGGCTTCTAATAATGGCTGGGCAAGCCATGTGAATTCTGCTGCCCGCGCGATCTTTCTTAGGGCGAAATGAGCGCTTTCGCAGGCCAAGCCTCAAAGCCATTAACTTAAGAGGCATCCAATTGATTTACAATGACAAAAAGTCGGATTTGGGTGGGTACGGAGGCTGTTTTGCCATAATTTTTTGATGCAAAAACAATGACTTATCTACCCACCCCCCTTGAAAATGTTCGGGTTTCACGTCATCAAGCGACAAAAATCCTAATAACCTTATTAAGATCAATATGATGCTTAAGTTAATGGCTTTGAGGCCAAGCCTACCCAGTTGTCAGTTAAGTCATTTTGATCTTTCACTGTGATAAGTTTGTCCGCCGCCACGCAGTCGGGCAACAAGAATTTGTCTTCTGGATTGCGCAAACAGGGTTTCATGTTTTTCGCCTTCGAAAAATCCGCGGGCCGGTTTGCGTCTTGCTCAAACTGCTGAATGCGTTGATCTAATCTTGTTTGGTTTGCCGGGCCTTGGTATTCGGGTCGATAGCTCAATGCCTCGCGTAATGCATTTGCCGATTCCTTGATATCCTCCTTCGAGGGCGCTGCGGTATCAATCCGTAAATCCGCGCCTGTCAAAGTAGCTTCAATCAACTTCGCGCCGGTCAGCGTTGTCTCGGACAAATCCGCGCCGGTCAGCGTGGCACCGAACAAATTCGCGACAGCCAGCGTGGCATTGGACAACTTCGCGCCGGTCAGCCTGGCACCGGACAAATCCGCGCCGATCAGCGTGGCACCGGATAAATCCGCGTCGGTCAGATAGGCACTGTACAAATTTGCGCCAGTCAGCTTGGCATCGGACAAAATTGCGTAAAATAGTTTGGCACCGGTCAAATTCGCGCCGGTCAGCGTGGCATATAACAAATCTGCTTCGGTCAGTGTGGCATCGTGCAAAAACACGCCAGTCAGGTTGGCATTGGACATATCTGCGCGAGTCAGGTTGGCATTGGACAAATCCGAGCCATTCAGTGTAGCCCCGGATAAGTTTACTTTCTCAGCTTGTATAAACTGCATTTGGGCATGATCTAAATGGGAGCTAACCAAAGCAGCCTGTTTCAATGATGCATAGCGTAAATCAGCTTTTGGCAATGAAGATTCGGTAAAATCGGCATAGTCGAAATTGCGGTTTTGCAAATCCAGCCCGCGAATTAAATCAAAATCTTCCGGTTTTGGCGTGTCTGCTTGGGTTTGGGCTTGGAATTTGGCTTCCACTTCTGGCTTTACATTGGCATCAGCGGTGACGACTTTTCCCCGTAAAATCAGATTACGCGGCAACCAAGGCTGCACCATCAGGCAGTTCTGCTTTTCCGCTTCCTTTAATTTGTCAGCCTGTTCCGAACGTGGACAGGGTTTGGCCCCTTGGGCTTGCAATATCTTGAAGGTTTTTTCATCCAAACCCGTTTTGGGATGTTGCTCATGCAGATACGCGGTCAAGAAAAAGGCTTTGCGGGTTGGCTTATAGTTACCGTCCACATCCACGGTGATTGAAACAGGCTCAGGAAAACCGGCAAGCCACCGATCTTCGGGCGAATCCGGCAAACAGGCGACTAGCCAACTGAAAAACACCACCAGCAGCAAGACGACACTTAACAGAAACACATGAATAAAGGCGCGAAACTCGGTCCAGCGCTTAACCAGTGCCGTTTTCAACGCGGCCCAATCACGACGGGCTTGCCATACCCTGCCCCAGCCGACGATGAAGATGGCAAAGCCGCGCTTCCACCAGTCCCGGCTTGAATCATGGCTATCCAAGGTCTTGGGCCACAGCCAAGCAATCAACAAGACATCAATCAATAGCGCGACCCGTTGCCAAAGCAGCAAATCCGCACTGTGATACGGCAGGATGGCCATTTGCAGCCACAGCAGGGTTGCCAACGGCCAGAAGATCAGACTCACCAAGGTAATCAGCGTCAGCACGTTTTGCATCATCCAGCCATGCTGGCCGACCATCCAATGCAGGAAGGGCGGATTGCCTAGGTTTTTTAGCACATAGGCTTGTATCGTGTCCGGGGCTTGATCCAGTTTGTCGGCAAAGCGGTACAATTGCTGGGAGAACAGATAATGCTGCACCAGCAGATACAAATGAAACAGCAGGATCAGCCACGGCAGGAAGCCGTAAAACCCAATGACGGGCAGGGGTACATTCAGCAAAGGCAGGTTGACCGGCGCGACGCGCAGGATTTGCTCGGCATCGGTGCCGGCGATAATCAGGTTGACGTACAGCAGCAGCGACAGGAAGGTGATGGTGAAATTGCGCAGTTCCGCCGCGTCGGCCTTGACGTTGTTGAGTTGTTCCAAGACTTCGGGTTCTTGGGCAGGGCTTGCTTCGCTCATCGGTTTCGTTGCCGTGCTTGGTTTGCCATGAGGTGCATGACAGGAGCGTCAAAGCTTGCTTTGACGAGAGAATTGGAAATGCGAAGCTTGCTTCGCCTGTCAAAGCTTGCTTTGACGCTCCAATTCTAGTCTGCTGCGTAACATCAG
>Ga0194061_1001814_pt1 | contig 12075 bp, 11 predicted proteins | sample SepL2221m_MetaG_FD_163423 | JGI IMG/M metagenome (GOLD analysis project Ga0194061, IMG submission 163423) | Anoxic zone freshwater microbial communities from boreal shield lake in IISD Experimental Lakes Area, Ontario, Canada - Sep2016-L224-21m | ecosystem: Environmental > Aquatic > Freshwater >...
TTCAATTCCCCATGATTTTCCAGAGGTTATACGGCGCGCAAGTTCTTGCATCCGCTCTGGCGTACGAGCAACTTCAATACCACCAGATTCGGTAAATGTATTACGTTCTTTGTATTGACGCACACTATCTGCCGTAATAGCAGTCATCTCTTTAGAGTGATCAACTGGGAAAATAAAGTTTGATGCGTGCCCTGTTGATCCGCCGGGGTTAGGTAGCGGTCCCTTATCGATCTGCACGAGGTCGCGCCATCCAAGTCTGGCTAAGTGGTAGGCAACGCTATTTCCAACGATGCCGGCACCAATAACTACTGCTTTCGCCTTACTTGGTAGTGCGCTCATGATTTATTCCTTCTTGTTCGTCGCCTTAGAAACTTTTTCTAATGCTTGCTTCAAATCCTTCAACATGCTCTCTCATCGCCTCTTCTGCTTCTTGAACCTTGTTGTCTCGTATCGCAATTAAAAGAGCGCGATGTTCAATAACCGCCTCCGATAAATCTTCGACTCGATCCAGTGCCATAAACCAGATCCGAAGGGCGTGTCCGTAATATTGCTCGAGGGACATTTCAAGAAAATGATTGTGTGTTGCTTTATAAACATGGCGGTGAATTCTTTGATCCAGCCCGATGAGCTTTGCCATGTCTGGGTCACCTTTGATGGCATCAATTTCAGCGATGAGAGCCTTCGTGATTGCTTGATCTGATGCATTAGATCTTTGGGCAGCAAGGCCCGCAGCTTGAATCTCAAGGACTGCGCGCACCTCTGAAATAGCAGCCAGGTTATGAACATCAACACTGCTGACAAACATTCCTCTGCGCGGGTATACCTCAACGAGTTTTTCATTAGCGAGCGAGCGCAGCGCTTCACGAATGGGAGTGCGACCAAGGCCCAACTTATTCATCAGTTCTGCCTCGTTTATCAACGACCCTGGCTTTAACTCCAAGGAGACAATCATCGAGCGGATCTGGTTATAAGCCTCCTGGGAAAAGGAGGGAGCGCCCTGACTATCAGGTGCTGAGAAATCAAGCAGGCTCACGGGTTCATGGTATATCAGTCCGCGTTAGATTGATACATAAGGACCCCCGAAAAACGGCTGTTCTGGCCTCTAGCTTTGCTGATTTCGCATAAAAGAGAAGGAATCGGTCTCGTCTATGTAATGGAACTTCTCCACATAATCCACGCCGTAGATGGGGTCGGCCTTTTGAAGAAACTCGCTTTCCACGAACTCGTCCTGCGAAATCTTGGCTCCAGGGTGCAGATCAAGGTAGGTCCGATACATATTATCCATAGGCGTGACGTGGAGCTTCATACATTCCAGCTTCTTGCTTACAACAGGGGTGATATCCACGACCCGATTGACCAGTTGAGGTCCGCGCGCCACAAGATACTTGCGGGTGATGAATTTCGGATGTAGCCCCATATCTTTTAGCTCAGGCAGATCCAATTGCCGGCCTGCCGTCCAGGAAGCAGTTTCCACCGCGTGGGCGGTTATGTAGTGATCGGGGTTTTCCTCGTAATGGCCCCACGGATCAAAGGTTATGACGGTATCCACCTTCAAAAATCGAAATAAAGTGATCAGGCGGTGCCTAATTTCAGTCAATTGCGAATGCTCGAGGTAATGATTCTTGTAATCCAGACTGTAGAGCTTCTCTAATTTCATGTATTCGACAACATCGTCGGTCTCTTTTGCGATCCGATAGATGGTCTCGGCAAAAGAGAGATCATAGGAATCCATCTCGTCGTTGGTCGTTTTAATGAAATAACCCTTATATCCCTCTGAAATCAGCTTCATAATCGTGCCGCCAGCAAAAATTGCTAGGTCATCAGAATGGGCAAAAACAGCAGCGAAAACACGTCCCTCCCCTAACTTCGAAGAGTCCCATTTCTCGATAACTAGATCATCACGATTGCTCAAAGCGCCTCCAGCGGAAGAAAAGAATTGACTTTGCACGCTATAACGAAAGAGTGATGGTGTCATCACATTGTTTCTAAAAGATTTACCCCCATTCCACCATGCGGAATTTCGGGAAATACCCCCCTCGGAATCTGTTGACTATGCATGGGCGGTCTTGAAAACTACCCATACGACATACTTATGTCGGTTGAGCTCAAGAGGAGTGCAATAGATGAGAAAACGTCATATTTACCCGGTGGCTTTAGCTGTCGCCGCATTAGTTGCAACAACGCTCACAAGCGTTTCGAGTGCGAACGCTGCCTCGGGGACTCTGCAGGACATTCTTGATCGCGGACACCTTATTGTCGGTACAGGCAGTGGTAACCCACCATTTCACTTCCTTGATGCCTCAGGAACACTCGTTGGCATGGACATTGATATTGCTAAATCAATCGCTAAGGGACTTTTTGGTGATTCAAGCAAGATTGAGTTTGTTCAACAGACTTCAGACTCACGTATTCCTAACTTGGTAACAAACAAAGTTGATATCACATGTCAATTTATGACCGTTACAGCACTTCGTGCGCAACAAGTTGCATTTACAGTTCCTTACTACCGTGAAGGTGTTGGACTGCTTATCAAGAAGGGCAGCAAATATAAGAACTACGCCGCGCTTTTGAAAGCTGGAAGCGCTGTCAAGATTGCTATTCTTCAAAATGTAACCGCTGCTGATTATGTCCACCAAGCACTTCCAAAAGCTAAGGTGCTTCAATTTGCAGAAACATCACTTATCTACACTGCAGTTGATGCCGGCCGTGCAGACGCAGCAGCATCTGATCAATCTGCAATTGCATGGCTCGTGGCACAAAGTCCAACGAAATATGTGGACTCGGGATATGGGTGGCAGCCACAAAGTTACTCATGCGCACTCAAGCAGGGCGATCAGGTTTGGCTTAACTTCGTAAACCAGGTCTTGAATGAGGATATGAGCGGTGTCGATTTCGATTCATACGCTGCCTCGTTCAAGAAGTGGTTCGGAGTGAAGTTAACTCCTCCACATATCGGTTTCCCCCGCTAGAGATAACCAACTAGAAGCAATCAGAGAAAGGCTACGACTTTGGGATACCATCTAAATTACGCTGTTATTTGGCGTAGTTTGCATGCCTTATTTTATGGACTCGGTTTAGATCTCTTCATGGCAACGTTTTCGGTTGCCTTGGGAAGTTTGATCGGTCTGGTCGTAGCCTTTGCTCTGGTTTCAAAGAGAAAGATTTTTCGCATCCTCTCTGGTACCTACGTCACAGTGATTCGCAATATCCCTCTCATGATCATCATCCTCTTTATCTATTTCGGCTTGCCAGATGCTGGTTTCACTTTCAGCGAGATACCTTCATTTATATTTGCACTCACAATCTACGCAGGTGCCTACCTTGCTGAGGTTTTTCGCGGAGGAATTCTTGCCATTCACAAAGGCATCGGAGAAGCAGGCATGGCTATCGGCATGTCAAACCTCCAGATAATTATCTTCATTAAGATTCCGATTCTCATTCGCTCAGTGATGCCCGCCTTGAGCAACAACTATATTTCTCTCTTTAAAGATGCCTCGGTCGCTGCTGTCATCGCGGTCCCTGAATTAACATTTCAGACGCGAAAGATTAATTTAGAGACCTTCCGCACAATTGAGGCCTGGTCTTCTGCAAGCGTTCTTTACGTTGGATCATGTTTCTTAATTGCTTACTTGCTGCGACGCGTTGAGCGCCGCGTGGCAATCCCGAAATAAGAGAACGGAGAGAAAATGAGCACCGGCTTCTTTAATGAACTTTGGATCAGTAAAGTCATGATCTTCCGTGGTATTTATACCTGCCTATTTGTTTCATTTTCTGCAATTATTCTAGGAACATTGATCGGCATCTGCGTGGGATTGTCTTTAACCTATGGAAATAGATTTACTCGATTCCTTGCTCGCGCATATACAGACATAATCCGCGGTATTCCGGTTCTCGTTCTCATCCTCACCTTCTACTTCGTTCTTTCGGTGATCCACATCAACCTCAGCGCCCTTCAGGCAGGTATCACCTCCCTAGCAATATTCTGCTCAGCGCACGTTTCAGAGATGCTCCGTGGTGGTTTGCAGAATGTTCCCAAGGGCCAAACTGAAGCAGCCAAAGCTGTTGGCCTGAGTTTCTTTCAAACTTTCCTCTTCGTCACGCTCCCCCAGGCGCTGCGCCAAATCTTGCCTTCCTGGATTAACACCGCGGTCGAGATTGTTAAGGGCTCGACTCTGGTCTCCCTTATCGGCGTCGTAGAGATCACCTTAGTTACGCAACAGATTATTGGCCGAAATTTCCTCACCATGCAATTTTATGCGGTTGCGGGTTTGATTTACTTTCTCATCGGATTCTCTATCGAACGAACAGGAAAATTTGTCGAAAAGAAGGTCGCCATAAAATGAGGAGAAACAATGACTAATCGCGTACTGGAAATAGCCAATCTTGAGAAGGCTTACGGCGACCATCAAGTTCTCAAAGGTGTGAGTCTTGGGCTAGATAAGGGCGATGTCATTTCGATCATCGGCTCAAGCGGCTCGGGCAAGACAACCTTACTAAGGTGCGTCAACCTCCTTGAGGATTTTCAAAAGGGGACCATCAGAATCGATGGCAGTGAAATTGGCTACCATGACGTAAAAGGCGTTCGCACAAAGGTCAGTCCCAAGCAGGTCACCAAGGACCGAGCCTTAACTGGAATGGTCTTTCAATCCTTCAATCTCTTTCCGCATCTTTCAGCAACCGACAACATCACCCTTGCGCTGAAGCGCGTTCAAAAGCTATCTAAGACTGAATCTGCAGAAATTGCGCAGCATTGGCTCGAAAGAGTCGGACTACCGGACAGAGGTTCATCATTTCCTGGCCAACTATCAGGCGGCCAGCAACAACGTGTTGCGATCGCCCGAGCTCTCGCTATGAATCCCAAATTGATGCTTTTTGACGAAGTAACGTCAGCGCTAGACCCAGAGCTCATCAATGAGGTCCTGGATGTTATTAAATCTGTAGCAGCAGATGGTATGACGATGCTTATCGTTACCCACGAAATGCGTTTTGCCTATGAAGTTTCAAATCAGGTAATATTTATGAACGATGGACTTATCGCCGAACAAGGAACTCCTGATGAGATCTTTAAGAACGCGACAAGTGAACGCCTGACTGCGTTCTTAAAAAATACCAAGTTTTAATTCAAGAAACTGCAATTGCCACAGGGGGCATCATGGGATTTTATGACTCACTTGGCATAGCCAAAAGAATCAATGCCGCCGCGTATTACACAGCGCTGGGTGGATCCATCATGAGCCCAGAGGTAATTGCAGCCATGAACGATGCCTCCAAATCATTCATTTCCATGCACGAATTGCAACTCAAGGCTGGGCAAAAGATAGCTAAGCTAACAAAAAATGAAGGCGCATTCATCACCACTGGCGCTGCTGCGGCCATCGTCCTTTCGATTTTGGCCTTTAGAACCAAGGGCGATATCAACGAGATTCAACGCATCATTGATGGCAAAGGTGGCCCTTCGGAAATCATCGTTCAAACGGGTCATCGAATTCCCTATGACCCAGCAATCCGGTTGGCTGGTTCGACAATTGTTACAGTCGGCAACGCTGTTCAAACATTCGAGTACGAGTTGGAATCAGCGATTAATCCCAACACCACGGCTATTTTCTTCGTTGCAGGGGCTCACTTAGCCACACCTACACTTTCGCTAGAAAAAGTCGTCAAGATTGCACGCAAATACAAGGTCCCCGTTGTTGTTGATGCTGCGGCCCAATTGCCTCCCCTTTCAAACTTTTGGCACTTCACAAAAGATTGTGGCGCAGATCTTGTTATTTTCAGTGGCGGCAAAACACTACAAGGCCCGCAATCTACGGGTCTCATTTTAGGAAAATCCGTGTGGATCGAAGCTATTCGAGCAAATGGTTCACCCTTCCAGAGGCTTGCTCGTGCTTTCAAGGTTGGCAAAGAAGAAATTGCTGGCATCACCACGGCTGTAGAGCGATATATAACTCGCGATCATGTCGCTGAATTCAAATCGTGGGAAAGAGTGATTGATGCTTGGGTTGCCGGATTGGCAACCATTTCAGGTGTGCGTGTGTTGCGTGAAGAACTCAACGAGGCGGGCCAACCAATTCCTCGGGTAGCGATTCATTTTCCACGGGATATAGCGCTGGATGTTATCGCCACACTTCAGAAGCTTGATCCCATCGTTGAAGTCGTACATGATTTTCGTAGCACCATCTGGCTCAGTGCTGATGGACTGCAAAAAGGTGAAGATGTGATCGTTCTCGAGCAAATAAGGAAAGCCTTAGCAAAACATGGCTTCAAATCCCTGTAGGGATTTGTCCAGATTCTGAAAACTATCTAGCACCCTGCTTGAAACCTGACTAACATGAGCATCACATCATTCATGTTTCTCGGAAGGAATTTCTATGCGCAGCGCAGCCTGGTACGGTGGAGAAGATCGTGATGCCTACATTCACCGAGCATGGATGCGACGAGGAAACCCCGATTCAGCATTTGATGGAAGACCGCAAATCGCGATTATCAATACAGCCTCAGATCTTGCCCCATGTAATTCACATTTGGACACATTGGCACAGAGCGTAAAAAATGGAGTGTGGGAAGCAGGTGGTGTTCCGCTCAATCTGCCGATGATCTCTCTCGGTGAAACTTTGGTGCGGCCAACTTCGATGCTGTGGCGCAATATGGTTGCCATGGCAACTGAAGAATTAATTCGTGCCAATCCGATTGATGGAGTTGTTCTTCTGGGTGGATGCGACAAGACCATCCCCGCCATATTGATGGGCGCAGCCTCTGTGAACTTGCCCGCAATCGTTGTTCCCGGTGGACCGATGATGACCGGAACATTCCGTGGCTCACCACTTGGATGTGGTACCGATGTATGGAAACTCAGTGAAGAAGTTCGCGCAGGACTTTTAAGTAAGGCTAAGTTCCTTTCCTCGGAGTCGGCGATGATTCGCAGCAACGGTCATTGCAACACCATGGGAACGGCTTCAACAATGGGCAGTATGGCCGAAGCCCTTGGCATGGTGCTTCCTGGTGTTGCGGGTACACCTGCAACTGATAGTCGCCTACTTAAGGCTTCTCACGAATCTGGTCGCCGAATAATCGATATGGTGAAAGAAGATCTCAAGCCTTCGGATATTTTGACGAAGGGTGCATTTATCAATGCAATTGTGACCCTCGCCGGAATCGGGGGTTCTACCAACGCGGTAGTTCACCTACTGGCAATAGCAGGACGCGTAGGAGTTGATTTACGTTTAGAGGACTTTGACAAATACGGGTCAGATGTTCCACTCCTTCTTAATTTGCTTCCAGCAGGAAAATACCTCATGGAAGATCTCCATCGCGCAGGTGGTCTCCTTGCTGTTCTGCAACAACTACAACCACATCTTGATTCATCCGCGATTACCGTTAGCGGTCGACCATTGGTTGAAACTCTTGGTGATGCTGAGATTTACGATGCTGATGTGATTCACCAATTATCAGATCCCCTTCAAGAGAAAGCAGGGATTGCGATCCTTCGTGGCAACCTCGCCCCATTAGGCGCCGTCATTAAGCCATCGGCAGCAACTCCGGCCTTGTTGCATCATCGTGGTCCAGCCCTAGTATTTGATGGCATAGAAGATTTTCATGCACGTATTGATGATCCAGATCTCAACGTCGATGAGAACACAATTCTTATTTTGCGAGGATGTGGCCCTAAGGGATATCCAGGAATGCCTGAAGTGGCTAATCTGATTTTGCCGAGCAAGCTCCTTGCCAAGGGAGTGACAGATATGGTTCGCATTTGCGATGGCCGCATGAGCGGTACTGCCTACGGAACAGTGGTCTTGCACGTGGCACCAGAGGCTGCCGCGGGTGGTCCTTTAGGGCTCGTTCGCGACGGAGATATTATCGAACTCAATGTTTCAGAGAGATCCTTGCATTTGGAAGTTTCAGATGAAGAACTTGCACAGAGAACGCCTGCACTATCAATGACAGACGCCTTTGCCAATCCAAAGCGTGGATGGGAACGTCTCTACATCGATCACGTCATGCAAGCAGATCGTGGAGCGGACTTCGACTTTCTACAAGGATCAAGTGGCTCTTTTATTCCAAGAGAGTCTCACTGATTATTTAGTGTAAACCTAGCCTGGTATTAGTACCAAGGATCAACAATGTCCAGATCAAATGGCCACAGTGGTCGTCTTGGTTTGGTGAAAGGCAACTTAGGCAGTCGGCTATCGGATGATCCCGGTGAGGCGAAATCTATGCATTTGAAGGCATGGGGGGCATAGTAGGCACGATAAGCACCGGCGGATTTCACTTGCACAGCTTTTGCCGCTGTGAAATCTAGGCCGACCCGCAAATAGAGTTGGTAATCCAGCATGAATGCAGGCTTTGAAGTCACGACAATGTATATATCCCCAACCTTCAACACAGCAGTTGGACCAGCGTTAAACATCTTGGAGGGATACTTTGATTGATAAATCCCATCGCACAAGGTAACTACCTCGCCAGTGACTTCCACCGGAGTGAAAAATACCGGAGATAACTTTCCTCCAATGTCAGAAGTTACCTCTGCCCCAATACCTGCTTCAAAACATTTCTTCGCAACTTCCGCGTCGGTCATCGTCATATAAACAACGCCATTAATTGGATGTTTGAGAATGTGCTTCAGTAAATAGTTACTATCGCCTTGGCTTCCCGCAGAAGGACTATCGGATCCTTCGGCCAAAACAAAGGGGCGCTCATCCTCTGAACTCTTATTGACCTCAACTACAACATCCTCGACCTTCTCTTTGCGAAATAGAACAGCCTCGCGTCGGTCCCACATCATTAAAGCCAGTTCATCTGCAAGTGTTTGTCCTAAAACTGGGTCATTCTCAGTCACCACAAGAGCAGACCACCCTAGTTCGGTAACCTCAAGCCATGGCTGAGTACAAAAAACAGTTGCATCCAATACACCCGGCATTTTTTCAAACTCGTGCAGTCGATCAAGAACTGCTCGCATAGGACCAAAAGTTGTGTCATGGCCTTCAGAGGATGCCATTAGTTTAGTTTTACGATAACTCAGCACTGGAGCTTTTCCGCCCGCTAAAGCCGCGCCCATTAAGCGCATTGCACGTGCACCTGTTTCAAAAAAATCGAGGTGTGGACACGTTTGATATCCGGCGATCAAAGAAGTTCCCTGTGCCATCTTCTCCGTGAAGTGTCCATGAAAATCACAACTCACAGCAATTGGGAAATCAGGTCCTACCATCGCGCGCAGGGTCTCGATGAGATCGCCTTCCACGTCTTCACATGACTCTGCCGTCATTGCCCCATGTAGTCGTAGGTAAACCCCGTCAACAGAATCTAGAACTTTTGCTAACTCAGCAAAGAGTTTCCCTTTAAGAAATAGGTAGGTCTCGTCACTCACCGTTGGGCCACAGCCACCATCGGCTGCAAAGACAGGAACTAATTCGATTCCAAGCTCGTTGGCAACAGAAACTGCACCACCTATTTCATCCCTACCAAAACCCGCGGTAAGAACGTCCTCCCCCTCAACCAATAGGTACCGTTCAAAGGCATCCATATGCGTAAGTCCTGGAGCGAAGCTATTGCTTTCAAATGTGATGCCCGCAACGGCGACCTTCTTACCTTTTACACTTGCCACCTATATGCCAGCCTTTAAGACATCTCTCACGACGCTGAGCGTCTTATCGATATCGACTGACTCATGTGCGCTTGAGAGGAACCAAGTACCTCGTGGCAATATCCGTATACCTGACTTAAGTAGTTCAAAAGCAAAGTTGCCGTAGCGTTCCCGATTAGCTTTGATGCCAGAACGGTAATCTGTAGGTCCGTGCAAATCAAAACGAACATTGAAGACCGTAGGATACCCGACAATCTCATGCATAACACCAGCGTTCGTAAACTCCTTTGCCAGGCCTTCCATAAGAGCAGAACCAGTCGAGGCAATCGTTGCGTGTGGTTTTCCACTCTTGATTAATTCAAGAGTTGCAACGGTTGCAGCCATCGATACTGATTGAGTGTTGTAAGTTCCGCCGTGCATTGCCTTTCCACTTCCAATTACATCCATAAACTCTTTCTTGCCAACGATTGCGGCAACTGCAAAGCCATTCGCCAACGCTTTCCCAAGAATGGTGAGATCTGGAGTGACTCCCAATGCCCCTTGTGCTCCGCCAACTGAAACACGAAATCCTGTGATCACTTCATCGAATATCAACACGGTCCCGTACTTGGTACACAATTCTCGAACTTGTTCCAAATAACCTGGCAGCGGCAAGATGCCACCTGAGTTGAACATGATGGGTTCCATGATGATTCCGGCAATATCGCCGTTCTTCAATTGCTCTTCAATCACAGCAATGTTATTCCAGGGAAGCACTACAAGATTTTCACCGGTTTCTTGTCCTTGAGTTCCTGCAACGGGAATCGGGTGGAGCGAGTCGCCAGCCAATGTTGGATCTGGTGCAACGCTCCAATAAACATTATCAAACCAGCCATGATAATGTCCTTCGAATTTAATGATCTTCCATCGGTTGGTTGCAGCTCTGGCAGTTCTCAATGCAGCTTGAACAGCTTCTGCACCCGAGGAAGAAAAACGCACTAACTCAGCACTTGGCACCATCTCGGTAATGAGACGCGCTGCAACGTATTCCAATTGTGTTTGTCCAGCAACTAACAAACTCACATCGAGTTGGCGCTTAGCCGCATCAATAACTTCTTTTGGACTATGTCCAAGTAGCATCGGACCCATGCCCAGAAAATAGTCAGTTAAAATATTTCCATCTACATCAACAAGCTTGCACCCAGATGCACTTGTAAAGACCAAGGGATTAGGGCGAACTCCCGTACGGAATCCGCTGTTTACGCCGCCAGCGACATACGCGGCGCCCGCTTCTACGGCCGCTAAAGATCCGCTAAAATCCATCATGCCCCAATCAAATTCCGTATAGTGGAATATTTTATCCAATACGGTAAATCTACTGTCACACTTTCGAACCAGCAATATTTAATACGCATAGTGGAATTCCATAAATTCCACTTTTACATCAGGGAGTGAATTCTTCATGAAAGATTCAAATAAGCAAGATGAAGTTGGGGTTCTCATTAAATCTATGAACCTCTTAGTTTGCCTTGCTGAAGCTCCCTTAACGGTTGTTGAACTCTCAGAAAGAACGGGCATATCTAAACCTACGGTTTACAGGATTCTCAATACCCTGGACTCTGGTGGATTTGTTGATCGGGATGCCTCCAGCCGAAAGTACATTCTTGGACCAGCGCTCATTGGTCTGGGCCGCGCAACGCGCAACTCGGCAGAGCTGATTCGTTATGTTCGCCCGACGCTCATGGAGTTACGAAAAAAATATAACGAAACTGTAAATCTCGGTGTTTTGAGTTACGGAAAAGTAATATACCTCGACACTTTAGAGTCCGGCCAACAACTACGCGTCACTGTTCCTATGACTATTGAGAATAACGCCCATACGACCGCCCTTGGAAAAGCAATACTTGCAGCCATGTCAGAGGATTCCGCTCTGCGAATAATTTCAAGTATGTATGCTTCTAAAGCCAACCAATCCAGTCGATACACCGAGCCAGAGTTTATTGAGAATATTCGCTCGAGCAGGCAGCAAGGGTTTGCGATTGATAACGAAGATGATGCTGTTGGATTTAGGTGCGTGGCAGCACCAATCTTTAGCTCAAACGGCGATCCGATAGCGGCGATCAGCATCTCAGCCCCTACTACCCGCGTATCCCTCGATGAGCTAGTCAAGATAGGAAACGAATTAGTACTTATTTGTAATAACCTAAAGCGAGCAAACCCTCCTCGTTTCTGAACGATTTTGCCGACTTATCGAACGCTTGGATAACTTCTAAATAAGTTCCACCTGGATTGTAAAAGAAATCTCTCCACGAGCTGGTAAGAGCGTAGAACGTCCCGCTTGAGAGGCACCAGCAAGTGCGTCACTTGGATGACACGATGCAGGCTCAAGTGCTGTCATTTCAGCTCGCTCATAAAACGGAAATCCCGGCGAGAATTGCTCTTGCCAATACCAAAGATAAGGCAAAACCTTTGGATCCCATTTAATCTTTGCTCCAAAGCCCTTAGCCTTATCGAAT
>Ga0194061_1001815_pt1 | contig 12074 bp, 12 predicted proteins | sample SepL2221m_MetaG_FD_163423 | JGI IMG/M metagenome (GOLD analysis project Ga0194061, IMG submission 163423) | Anoxic zone freshwater microbial communities from boreal shield lake in IISD Experimental Lakes Area, Ontario, Canada - Sep2016-L224-21m | ecosystem: Environmental > Aquatic > Freshwater >...
CATCTAAAAAGCTTTTCTTTACAGCTTCTGCGCAAGTAATCATGTCCTGTGTATTTTCTGTTTTTGCACTAACACTTGGAATTCTTAATAAATCGAGTAGTTCATTTAAAAAACGCTCTTTGTGTGTTTCCTGATATTCTTTCCAGACTTGCATATAGTTAAGTGTTTTAGTAGGTATTAAAATGCAAAATTAAGTAGTTGTAGGAGAATTCAACTGATGCTTTTTGTTTGAAATGATATTTGCGAGAGTCCATTCAATTTTTTGCTCAAAAATGGACTGTCTTTCGCTGCATCCTTTTTTTGAACAAATACTACAACTAAATGGCAAACAACCATCAGTATGAACAAACAGTTCAATGGCATCCCCAAACTCATCCCTGATTAATAACGCGAGTGCATCAATTTGATTATGAGCCTGATGAACATTAAAATACCAGGGCACGGTTAAATGACAATCGATATGCAATAAACTTCCGTATTTGATCACACGAAGATTATGAAGATCAACCCAATTTTCTTGACGTTTCTGATTGAGCATGATAATTACCTTATTCAATAATTCTACATCTGCTTCGTCCATAATACCTGCTAATGAAGTACGTATTATTTTATAACCATTAAAAACAATCACTATTCCCATCACCAGGGCAATTGCCTTATCCAGCCAGAATAATTTAGTGATTATCATGAGTACTAACCCTACTATAATTGCAATTGTTGAATAGGTGTCGATATGCAAATGTTTGCCACTTGCAATTAATGCTAATGAATTATTTTTCTTTCCTAATTTGATCGTGTACGAACCTGCAATAAAATTAATGAGTCCCGTTATGGCAACCAGCGCCAAACCATAATCCAAACTATGAATGGTTGCATTTTCAATTAAGTTCTGAACAGTTTCATATAATATCATCAAACCGGCTGCTACTATTAAACTGCCTTCTGCAGCAGCAGATACAAATTCTGCTTTACCATGTCCGTAGGGGTGTTCAAAATCTCTTGGTTTTGCAGCAACATACAAACTATATAATCCAATGAAACCCGCAATTACGTTAACGATACTTTCAAGGGCATCTGTAAGGATAGCCATTGAATGTGTTAAATAATAGGCGATGAACTTTGCAATAAAAAGTACAACACTTAATATTGAAATCCATCTTTGTAATTTAAAATTTTCTTGAGCTGTTTTCAAAGCTTTAATATTATAAGACAATAACTATAAAAGCTAGATTAATTCAATGGTGTAGGTTAATGAACAATGTTTTTCCAACATAGCAGAAACACCGCAATACTTTTCTTGAGATAGCTTTACCGCTCTGGTTAATTTATCAAGATCTTCTGCTGCAACATCAGCCCTATATAACATCTGAATGGATGTAAAAACTTTAGGATGTTCGTCGGTTTGTTCTGCTTCTGCTGATACCTCTACTTTTGTAAAAGCAACTTTCATTTTGTTTAGAATATCTACCACATCCATACCACTGCATCCACATAGGCCAGCAAGTACTAACTTTTTAGGGCTCATACCTGAATCCAAACTTCCATTCTCAATGGTGGTGTCTACTCTTATCTGATGTCCATTATCTGAAACAACATCAAATGCGAGTGATTCTTTCCAATACGCTACTACTTTCATGTTTCTAAAATTGAATCAATTTATAAAGATTCAAAACGTTTTTCTACAAAGCGCCAGTTTACAACATTCCACCAGGCATTAATATAATCAGGACGTTTATTCTGATATTTTAAATAATAAGCATGTTCCCATACATCCAATCCTAAAACAGGACTGCCTTTTACATCACTAATATCCATTAACGGGTTGTCTTGATTAGGGGTTGAACCAATCACTAATTTTTTATCGGCATTAATAACAAGCCAAGCCCAGCCACTTCCAAAACGACTTTTGCCTGCATCCGTGAACTGCGTTTTAAATGCATCAAATGAACCAAAACTTTGATCAATTGCAGTGGCTAATTTCCCTTCAGGTTTAGCACCAGTTGCTGGACCCATACATTGCCAGAATAATTCATGGTTATAATGACCGCCACAATTATTGCGCATTTTAGGAGAATATTTTGAAATACTATGCAATACATCTTCTAGTTTGCTAGTATTGATGTCTACTTTTTCAGCAACACAAGCTTCCGCTAAATTTTTAGCATAAGCGGCAGCGTGTTTACTGTAATGTATTTCCATTGTCATGGTATCGATAATGGGTTCTAATGCTTTGTATTCGTATGGCAATGGTTGTTGTGCAAAAGGGTTGGGAGCAAATCCTACAAATGAATTTGCCAGGGATGGTAAAACGGTAAGTGAAATACCTGTGGCAAGTGCGGCTTTGCCGGTATTGGCAATAAATGCACGACGGTTTTGTTTGTTTTGCATGTTGTAATTTTTATGTGGATTGATTTGAGCTTTTAAATTTAGCGATAAATACTTGCAACTGCTTAAATGACCTATAATAGAATTCCTGATTAAATAATTGTGAATCGCGCATGGCTTTATAGGTCAGGAAGATTCCAATTGGAATTAAAATAAATGTCGATAACCACATGCCTAATAATGGACTTGCAGAATTTGACTTTACAAATTTTTCGCCGAACGTATTAAATAAGTGAAAAATAACAAAGAAAATGATGGCAAATACCAATGGCGTTCCTAATCCACCTTTTCGAATGATGGAACCAAGTGGAGCGCCAATTAAAAACAAAACTAAGCAGGCAACCGATAGTGTAAATTTTCTATGCCATTCAATTTCGTGAAGTCGTAAAGAGGTTTGTTTACTGGCATAATCCTCTGCCAATATTCCGATACTTCCTTTAACAGTAGATGCTTGATTAAAAGCTCTAACCTGAATAACAGATTTGATAGAATCGGGAATAAGGCTGGCTAAAGATTTAGTTTCCTTCAATTTTTTACGATCCACTTTTTTCCAACCGGTATCGGCATATTTAGTAAATGTCAAATATGGATTCACGTCCTGGGAAGCTTTTTTATAATAAAAGCTATCAATATTTGTGAGCGAGTCGATAGCCGTATTTAATTGACGAACACTCAACATTTTTGGATCATAAAAAGAACTGTCTTTCGAATTATTCAATTGAAAGCTTTTCAGATCGAACACTTTTTTGTAAGACTGAAAACCCATCCTGATATATTCTGTATTTGTTACTCCTCTGGGCCCCCTTTCCTGATGACGCCATCCATTTTTTAAAATGAATTCTAAAAACTGTTGATTATTACTGATACGCATGATACCGCTTTCGGCTTTAATCATTTGATCTTGCAATCCCGATCCTTTTTCGAAGATCACAACGTCATGAATGATGCTATCATTTTTCTCCTTGCTTCCTAATTTTATCACATAGCCATCGATCTTATCATAAAACACACCCGGCTTGATATCCAGTGCAGGTTTTGAAACAATGATATTGTATTTGAGCGCAGCAAGTTTTAATTGCGTCACTGGTATAATATTATTTGCAAACAAAAAGGCAAGTGAGCTAACAAATAAAGCAATCACTAACAATGGACGCATAAAGCGGAGAAGGGGGATACCAGCGGCTTTAATGGCAACTAGTTCAAAACTTTCGCCCAAGTTCCCAAAAGTCATAATAGAAGAAAAAAGTAAAGAAAGTGGAAGTGCTGTTGGAACCCAGAACAGGGTAACCAGGCCCACTAGTTTTAAAACGGTAAATATATCTAGCCCCTTTCCAACTAAATCATCAATATATAACCAAAAAAATTGCATGGTTAATACAAATAGTGAAATGGCAAAAGCCCCTATAAAAGGGCCTATAAAAGAACGAATAATAAGAATATCTAGTTTTTTAATCACTTGTCCTTGCTTAATATTGCTAAATGAGCAACGCAAAAGTAAGGCTTTCATTAAAGGAACAGGAATTGGTATTGAATGCCGATTGGATTTTAACAAAGAATGCGGTAATTCAAAAGCTCTATACTTTTTTTGGAGAACTGAGTGAGCAGTATCAGGCACTGGTGCAACAATGTCCGGGATTAGCCAATGAAGCGGCTTGCGCAGTGGCACCAAAAATTTCAAGAGGAGAAAATTATGAAGGCCTGCCTTGGGTGATGCTCGATTATCCACGCTATTTTAGTGGGAATGATGTATTTGCTATTCGTAGTTTTTTCTGGTGGGGTAATCAGGTGAGCATTACAGTACATTTATCGGGCAAGTTCAAAACTTTTTATAGTAATGCAATTCAGCAATATTTTCATTTGAGAAATGGGAATCCACACCCCACACATGAATGGTATATTGGTATTCATGCAGAAGATGCCTGGCAACATCATTTCAGGCCCGACAATTTTCGCAGAGCCGCAGAAGTTAATCCTGCACTGATTCCTCAATTACCCTATATTAAATTGGCAAAAAAAATCCCACTCGATGAGTGGGAAGATGTAGACTTTTTTTTGCAGCAGACATTCAAAGAAATACTGCATCTATTAACCAATGATTCATTAGGCTCCTAATCGGTAAAATAATTCCTTCACCTGATATTCCCATAACTGAGTTTGGTCTTTAATTTCGTTTTTTTCGGCAAAATCTTTGATGATTAAAATAGTTTGGTTTGAGATCTCCGTTTTTTCAATTTTGAATTCAAAGTATTCGTTTTTCTCAGAATGTAACCAATGGTATCGAATAAATTTATCTTCATCCTTATCCATTACTTCTGCTTTATCTGGAACACCACCGCTCCAAGAAAAACTATATACATTTTCCCATTCGTCTACTTTATCGGCAAACCATTCTTGTAAACCTGCTGGTGTTGATAAAAACTCAAATAAAATACCTGGAGAACATCTAACCGGAAATTCTATAGTAAAAAGTTGCTTCTTGCTCATTAATTCTTATTTAGCGACAATCGATCCTAGGGTTGCAATAATATAAAATAATCCTTCCTTACCAAATGTTTTTTTGTTTTAAAACCTCATTTTAAATCACATATAGTAGGTTCGCTGAAATATAAACTTATAACTCGTTGATTTGCAGTATTATATGTAAAATTATTTTTTTTGAATAGATATATTTTTTTGTTAAATTGCTATTAACATTCAGTGATTTGTTTGAAATGTTGAGACTCCCTCCCTAGCGTTTGTTAAAAATTATCGGATATATACACCAATAAAACAGGCATTTATGAGTATGCGTCAGCTAAAAATCTCTAAATCCATCACGAATCGTGAGTCTCAAAGTTTGGAGAAATACCTCCAAGAAATAGGCAAAGTGGAATTGATTTCACCCGAACAGGAGGTTGAATTAGCTTGCCGTATAAAAAATGGGGATGAAAGATCCTTGGAAAAACTCATTAAATCTAACCTTCGTTTTGTAGTTTCTGTTGCAAAACAATATCAAAATCAAGGGCTTACACTTCCCGATTTGATTAATGAAGGAAATTTAGGATTGATTAAATCGGCTTTAAGATTTGATGAAACAAGAGGATTTAAATTCATCTCCTATGCTGTTTGGTGGATCCGCCAGAGTATTTTGCAAGCTTTAGCGGAGCAGAGTAGGATTGTTAGGCTTCCCTTAAATAAAGTGGGACTCACCAACCGCATCAGTAAAGCATATCAACAATTGGAACAAGAGTTTGAGCGGGAGCCTTCCCCCGAAGAGCTTGCAGATATATTAAACATTGGAATTGATGAAGTTACAGCTACTATGAATGTAGGATTCAGGCATATTAGCATGGATACCCCGCTATCAGATGGGGAAGATGGTACCCTGATGGATTTAATGGAAAATCCGAATGCCGAAAAAACGGATGGCAAATTAGAACATGTTGAATCTTTAAGATTGGAAATAGAAAGAAGCCTCCGCACATTAACGGAGCGACAAAAAGATGTGGTCTGCTATTTCTTTGGAATCGGTGTTGATCATCCCCTGAGTTTAGAGGATATTGGAGAAAGGTATAATCTTACCCGCGAAAGGGTTCGGCAAATCAAAGACAAGGCTTTAACCAAACTTCGCAGCACCAATCGCTGCAAGCAGCTTAGGGTTTACTTAGGTTGAAATGAATTATATGAAATTTTGATGCCAACCAAAATAATACTACAGGTACTTGAAAGCTTTTAGAACCTATATTTGCAGCTCATTTAAAGTGAACTTACTGTTCACTTTTTTTTGCGAAAGATTTGAAAGCAGAGAACTATGTTTAATTCGTTAAGTGAAAAACTCGAGTCGGCCTTTAAGAACCTGAAAGGCGAAGCCAGGATCAACGACCTCAATATTGCCAATACGGTAAAAGATATTCGTAAGGCCCTGATTGATGCCGATGTGAACTATAAAATTGCCAAAGAATTTACTGATAAAGTAAAGGAAAAAGCTACAGGGGAAAAAGTACTCAATGCAATTAGCCCAGGTCAGTTAATGATAAAAATTGTACAGGATGAACTCACCGAATTAATGGGTGGTTCAGAAGCACAATTTAATGGTACTGGAAATCCTGCGGTGATTTTGATTGCCGGCTTACAAGGTAGTGGTAAAACAACTTTCACAGGAAAACTCGCCCATTATTTAAAAACACAAAAAGGCAAATCACCCATGGTGGTTGCCTGTGATATTTATCGCCCTGCTGCGATCGATCAGTTAACCATTTTAGCAGAACAAATAGGTGTTGCTGTTTATAGTGAAAGAGAAAATAAAGATGCAGTTTCCATTGCTCAGAATGCTATTAAAGAAGCAAAGGCCACAAATAAAAATGTAGTTATTATTGATACTGCTGGTCGCTTAGCGATTGATGAAGTAATGATGACTGAAGTAGCAAATGTAAAAGCTGCAGTGAATCCTCAAGAGATTTTATTTGTGGTTGATTCCATGACTGGGCAGGATGCAGTTAACACAGCAAAATTATTCAATGAGCGTCTTGATTTTACAGGAGTTGTTCTTACTAAATTAGATGGTGATACGCGGGGTGGTGCTGCTTTATCGATCAAATACACGGTAAATAAGCCCATCAAATTTGTTAGTTCAGGAGAGAAGATGGATACGTTGGATGTGTTTTATCCAGAAAGGATGGCACAACGTATTTTGGGTATGGGTGATATTACCAGCTTGGTAGAAAAAGCCCAGGCACAATACAATGAAGAAGAAGCCAAAAAATTAGAGAAAAAAATTCGCAAGAATCAATTTGATTTTCAGGATTTTTTGGATCAGTTACAACAGATTAAAAAAATGGGTAATCTGAAAGACTTAATGGGAATGATTCCTGGAGTTGGTAAAGCAATCAAGGATGTAGACATCAATGATGATGCATTTAAAGGAATTGAAGCGATTATTAAATCGATGACACCTACAGAAAGATCGAACCCAGACCTGCTAAATCCTAGTAGAAAAACCAGAATTGCCAAGGGATGCGGAAAAGATTTGGCCGAAGTGAATGCTTTTATGAAGCAATTCGAGCAAATGAAACAAATGATGAAAACAATGAATAACATGCCAATGGGAGGTCGTTTCCCAGGTATGAGACGTTAAAAATTGCTGTGAAACCATCTAAAAGACTCAGTTTCAAGGAATCTAACAATTCCTTGACATACAAACTTGGAATGAATGGGTTTTCCTATTACTTTTGCCGTCCAGCTATTCTTAGTTGGATTAACCAATTTATTAAAGCCTATAAATTTCTATTTAACATGGCAGTAAAAATGAGACTACAGAGACATGGTAGCAAAAAACGCCCTTTCTACTTTATTGTAGTGGCTGATGCTCGTGCTCCAAGAGACGGTAAGTTTATCCAAAAATTGGGTACTTACAACCCGCTTACAGTTCCTGCAACTATTCAATTAGATCGTCAAAAAGCATTAGAATGGCTGAACAAAGGTGCTCAACCCACCGACACTGTTCGTCGTATCTTGTCTTTCAAAGGCGTATTGTTCCTGAAACACCTTTTACGTGGTGTTAAATTGGGTCTTTTTGATGATGCAGCAGCAATGACCAAGTTCCAGGAATGGCACAACAGTCATGAAGCACAAATTACGCGTCGTAATGATGCTCACAAGAACGCTGAAAGAGCTAAAAAAGTGTACACACCTGTTGCAAAAAAGGTAGAAACCACGGAAGAAGCTGCTCCTGAAAGCCAGACTGAAGCTTAGTAAGATATGTTCTGAAAAGAAGTTATTCTGCAAACAAATTAAGTCCTGGCAATTGCCGGGACTTGTTGTTTTAATGAGGATCTGTCCTCTATAATTTTTGTACATGAGCGAATACATACATATTGGGAAACTGGTGGCAAGTTTTGGTTTGAAGGGGGAATTGATTTTAAAACATGAATTAGGAAAGAAATCGCCCTTCAAAGGAATTGAAGTTGTTTTTGTAGAAGAACAAAAGGGGAATTACTTGCCTTATTTTGTAGAGTCTGCAAAAGCCGCCAACCACGATGAAACATATTTAAAATTCGAGGGAATTAATTCCAAAGAATCTGCTGCACGTTTAGTGAGTAAAAATGCATGGCTTACTGATACCGATTTTAGGTCTTTAGTGGGAAAGTCTGCCCCTATTGCACTATTAGGTTATACATTGATTAATGAAGGTGAAGTACTAGCGCCTATTGAAGAAGTTATTAATCAACCTCATCAGATCTTATTGCGCATCACCTATAAAGAAAAGGAAGTTTTAATTCCTTTGCACGATGAGAGTCTTGATAAAATTGATCATGCAAAAAAACAAGTGCATGTTATTTTACCGGATGGATTATTGGAAATTTATACAAGTTAAATATAATACCTAGTGGCACATCATTTTGAAAATACCATGGTAGTTCAAATAGAACACCTCGACGATCAGAACCATGTAAACAATGTGATGTATGTGCAATTCATGCAGGATATTGCGATGCAGCATTGGTTTAGTATTTCTTCACCTGCATTGAATGAAGAAATTGTCTGGGTTGTAAAAAGACATGAAATAGATTATCATGCCCCTGCATTTTTAAATGACAAACTACTCCTCAAAACCCATACTGGTGAAGCATCTGCCGTAACCTGGGATCGACATTATGAAATCATTCGTATCAGCGATAACAAAAGATTAATTACAGCTAAAAGCTGCTGGGTTATGCTCGATAAAAAAACTGGGAGGCCAAGAAGAATTGACGATGCCATTAAAGCCGTATTTGATTAAAAAAAATCCCCGATCTAATAAAAGACCGGGGATTTTTTTTAATCCATTTTATTTTTCAGGATTCAAAACTGCTTTAATGTAGTTCTGCATATTGAAATATTTCTTTGCTAATGCCTGTAATTCAACAGTAGTTATTGCATCAACTTTTTGGTTGTATTCGAGCATCCACATGGGATCATCTTTTTCTATAAATGCCTTAGACATGGCATCTAACCAATAGTCATTTTGTTTTATTAAGTCCTGATTTTGTTTCTTCAAAGTTTCTTTTACCTTATCAAGATCTTTTTGTTCTATGCCTTTTTCTATCGCCCCATTCAGAATAGTAAATAAAGCAGTAGTTAACTTGTCAACATTCTCAGGTCCACATGGGAAGCCAATTGAAATATTATAATTATTATAAGGTCTGTTTGTAAGCGATCCTCGCATCCCGCCTCCATATATTCCACTCATCTGTTCTCTTAAAGTTTCAAGGATTTTAATATTCATAACTTCTGTTAGTGCAACTAGTTTTAATCTTTCATCCAGACTATATTTCGCCTCCCCAGAAAAAATGATGTTTACCCTGCTTTGTTTGGCTGTGCCTTTATTTATAACCGCATCAACAACTCCTTTTACAGGGCGAAGACCCACATCTTTAAAATTAATTTCTTTTGCTGCTGCAGGTAAAGAACCTAAATATGTTTCTAATAAAGATTTTACTTTAACCGGATCAATATTGCCCACAAAAGTGAAGTGAATACCATAAGCATTACCAAAGATTTCTTTATAAATGGCAAATGTGCGTGCTAAATTAATCTGGTCAAAATCAGCAACCGAAGGAAAATTAGGTGCCCAAGGATGATCTTTATATTGGATTTTATTAAGTGTATCTGCGAAAAAGAAATTAGGATTCGCTTTCATGTTTGCGATACTACTTTTTTGAGAACTGATAAAACCTTTAAATAAAGATGAGTCGAGGCGTGGCTGTGTAAAGTAAAGATGAACCAGTTGTAGAAATGTTTCAAAATCTTTTACACTGCTCGACCCTTCAATTCCCTCGTCATTTGCATTGAGGTAAGGTGTTGCCGATACAGATTTTCCGGATAAGAATTTTCGAAGATCTGTGGGAGACATATCACTAATCCCCATTACCTGAATAGATGTTGCTGCAGTAGAAGCATTCATTTTATCTTCGATAGGATACTTAGTAATTCCGCCCCAACGCCATGCATCCATCTTAATTTCATCATTCGAGAAATCAGTTTGTTTGATGCTAATAGTAATGCCATTATTCAATTCCCAATTAGTTGTTCCGAGTGCTTTATTGAGGGTTTCATTTACTACCTTCCCTGCAACAGGGGCTTTATTTATTAAAGATTTTGCAACCACTTTTTCTTCATATGCTTTCACAGGAATCAGGTGTGCAGCATCGATCAATGCATTTAATTCTTTATCTGATGGTAATGGATTTTTACTTTTATCAGAAGCCATTAATAAACTAAATTTCCCCTGTTTCGTTTCCATCCTTTTAGTAAGTGTATTTACTTCATCTAATGTGATAGTGGGTAAAATTTGTTTGATAAAACTTGTTTGATCTGAAATGCCAATAGCCGGACTATTTGTTAGAAAATTATTCAAATACACATTTACTAATTCGGATGATTCAGTTTTATCCTTGTCCTTATAAGCACGTTCTATCTGATTTAATAAGCTGCTTTTAGCTCTTTCAAGTTCAGAAGGTAATACACCAAATTTTTTCACTGATTCCGTACCAGATATTAATGCATCAATCGCATCTTTCACAGGCCTGTCGTTCAGTAAAGCAATATTCATAAAAGAACGATACCCTCTAATGAATCCTCCAAATGTGGCAGTTCCAAAAATGAAAGGGGGGTTCGGTTGTTGGGTCATTTCAGAAAAACGTTGACTTATAATTGTATTAAATAAGTTTTCTATAATAGATTGTCTGTATTCGCCCCAGGTAGCAATGGTTTTATCTTTTTCAACATAATTGAAAACCTGCAATATATTTCTTGGTTGTTCTTTATCAGTTAAAACCATACTTGCAGCATCTTTTCTTTCTGCAATTGCAATTTCTTTTGGACGTGGTTTTGCGTTTACTGGATTTTTAAAATGACTAAAATGTTTGATGATTTCTTTTTCAGCATAGGCAGGATCTATGTCTCCTACAACAATTACTGACATTAGATTAGGACGATACCATGTTTTATAAAAACGAACCAAGGATTCGGCTTTGAAATTCTTTAAAATACTGTCTTTACCAATGGGTAGTCTTTCAGAATATTTCGACCCGTTCAATAATACCGGAAAATATTTATTCCGCATCCGCTCATTGGCACCTTTGCCTAATCTTGATTCTTCTAATACTACTCCTCTTTCTTTATCAATTTCTTCAACTGATAAAGTTGCATTTCCTGCCCAGTCTTCTAAAATCGTAAATCCTTTATCCACTTTTAATGAGTCATCGGTAGGAATTGGTAGAATATAAACTGTTTCATCAAAACCGGTATATGCATTCAGATCTGCCCCAAATTGAACACCAATTGACTGCAAATAATTTACCAATTCATTTTTTGGGAAATGTGTAGAGCCATTAAAATTCATATGCTCCATCATATGCGCCAGACCCTGCTGATCAGCGTCCTCTAAAATGGAACCTGCATTTACCGCTAAACGTAGCTGTACTTTTTTCTCAGGTTTTACATTTTTTCTGATGTAATAAGTTAGTCCATTGGGCAACTTCCCAATTTTAACATTGGGGTCAATAGGCAACTTACTATTTAAATCAAATTGGGAAAAGACAGTTTCAAAACTGATCATTCCACATAGAAAGAATAACAATCCCAATGAAAAAGTTGAAGTTTTTTTCATACAATTTTTTATAAGTGATAAAAGTTCGGAGGGTACTACAAGTTAGTGAATTGAATATATA
>Ga0194061_1001816_pt1 | contig 12072 bp, 7 predicted proteins | sample SepL2221m_MetaG_FD_163423 | JGI IMG/M metagenome (GOLD analysis project Ga0194061, IMG submission 163423) | Anoxic zone freshwater microbial communities from boreal shield lake in IISD Experimental Lakes Area, Ontario, Canada - Sep2016-L224-21m | ecosystem: Environmental > Aquatic > Freshwater >...
GTTGTCCTCGGCAGCGAATGATGCGCTCTTCGATGGACGGACGATGATTCGTCCTCCGGAAAGGCCTTTGCCGGTGTAATCGTTCGCGTCGCCCTCAAGACGAAGGGTGATCCCCTTCGGAATGAACGCCCCGAAACTTTGACCGGCAGAACCCTCGAATCCGATGGTGACGGTGTCATCGGGAAGACCCTCGCCTCCGAATCGGCGCGTGAGTTCGGCTCCAAGCATCGTGCCGACGGTGCGATTTACGTTACGAATCGGAGATGCGATTTCGACGCGCTCTCGACGTTCGAGTGCGGGTGCCGCTTGACGAATCAGCTCGTTATCAAGTGCATTCTCAAGTCCGTGATCCTGGGTAGAAATGCAGCGGCGGCTCGCCCCTTCCGCAAGTTCGGGAAGGTACAAAATCGGTGAGAGATCTAATCCTGAGGCCTTCCAGTGTTCGACCGCTGACTTGGCATCGATCAGTTCAACCTGTCCGATTGCCTCGGCAAGAGAACGGAAACCAAGTTTCGCGAGAAACTCGCGAACCTCCTCAGCAATGAACTCAAAGAAGTTCACGACAAATTCCGGTTTGCCTGAGAAACGCGCTCGAAGTTCCGGATTCTGTGTGGCCACGCCAACCGGGCACGTATCTAGATGACAGACGCGCATCATGATGCAACCGGAAACGACGAGCGGAGCGGTGGCAAAGCCGAACTCCTCGGCCCCGAGAAGCGCAGCGATGATGACGTCGCGTCCGGTCTTGAGCTGGCCGTCAACCTGCACGACGATCCGGTCGCGCAGATTGTTGAGAAGGAGGGTCTGCTGCGTCTCGGCTAATCCGAGCTCCCAGGGAGCGCCCGCATGCTTCAGCGATGTCAGAGGTGAGGCTCCCGTTCCGCCATCGTGGCCGGAGATCAGGACGACATCAGCGTGGGCTTTCGAGACTCCCGCTGCGACGGTGCCGACACCAACCTCGGCCACCAACTTCACGTGGACACGGGCCTCGTTATTCGCGTTTTTGAGGTCGTGGATGAGCTGTGCAAGGTCCTCAATGGAATAGATGTCGTGATGAGGTGGAGGTGAGATCAAACCCACACCAGGGGTGGAATGGCGAGTTTTGGCCACCCATGGATACACCTTGTGGCCAGGCAGCTGTCCGCCCTCGCCGGGCTTTGCTCCCTGAGCCATCTTGATCTGAATATCGTCGGCGTTCACCAAATACTCGCTGGTAACGCCGAACCGGCCGGAGGCCACCTGCTTGATCGCTGATCGGCGAGAGTCACCGTTTGGAAGGGGAATGAAACGTTCGGCGTCCTCGCCGCCTTCGCCCGTGTTCGACTTGCCACCGATTCGGTTCATGGCAATGGCAAGGTTTTCATGCGCTTCGGCCGAGATTGAGCCGTACGACATTGCTCCTGTCGAGAATCGCTTCACGATTTCCGAAACGGATTCGACCTCATCGATGGAAATCTCGGGCCGATCCCCAAACCGAAGCTCGAACAATCCGCGAAGAGTTGCCAGGTTTTTCGATTGGTCATCGACGCGAGACGTGTATTCCTTGAAGACGTCATAGCGGCCGGTACGGGTTGAATGCTGGAGCTTGTAAACAGTTTCAGGATTGAAAAGGTGGTATTCACCTTCACGTCTCCATTGATACTCGCCGCCCATTTCGAGAGCGCGATGGGCTCGTTCGGTCGGATTGGCGGGATTCGCGAGACGATGGCGGATTGCCACCTCGGCGGCAATCTCCTCGAGACCAATACCACCCAATCGACTGACAGTACCGGTGAAGTATTCGTCGACAAGTTCGTGAGCAAGACCGACCGCTTCGAAGATCTGTGCTCCGGTGTAGGACGCGACCGTTGAGATGCCCATCTTGGACATCACCTTGAGTACGCCTTTGCTCGAGGATTTGATGTACTGCGAGATCGCCTTAATCGGATCGTGGAGTTCGCTACGGCCCTCTGCGATGAGGTCTTCAATTGTCTCGAACGCCAGATACGGGTTCACTGCAGCCGCGCCGTAACCGATCAAGAGACACATGTGATGCACTTCGCGTGCATCTCCGGATTCGACAACGAGCCCAACCCGAGTCCGAGTCTTCTGTCGGATGAGGTGATGGTGAACTGCGCTAGTGAACAGCAGCGAAGGAATGGGGGCCATTTCGGCATCGGCCCCGCGATCGGACAGCACCAGCATCGTTGCGCCAGATTCGATCGCGTCAGACGCAAGTCGACGAACATTGGTGAGCGCCTTTTGCAGTCCCTCTCCCCCAGCCTCAACCGGATACAGACAGGGAATGACCACGGTGTGAAAATCTGCCGCGCCCTCATGGTCGGAGATATGCACCAAAGTGCGCAGTTCGTCATTATCCAGAATCGGACGATCGAGAACGATCTGACGACAGGAGGACGGCTGAGGGTTGAGCAAATTGCCCTCGGGTCCGAGGGTGCCGCTTATTGCGGTGACGAGTTCCTCACGGATCGCGTCGAGCGGAGGATTTGTCACCTGCGCGAAGAGCTGAGCGAAATAGTCGAAGAGCAGTCGAGACCTAGACGAGAGCACCGCAATTGGAGTGTCTGTTCCCATTGATCCGATTGGCTCGGTACCAGTCTTTGCCATCGGTTCGAGGATGAGCTTGAGTTCTTCGTTCGTGTAGCCGAACAATTGCTGACGCTTCACCACGGCGTCATGAGCGATCAGCGTGTGGGGCTGTGTTGCGAGGGACTGGAGTTCGATCTGGTTCTCGGCGAGCCAATCTCCGTAGGGATGGAGGCCAGCGAGGTGGCCCTTGATCTCCTCATCATCGATGATCCGACCTTGAGCCGTATCGACAAGGAACATACGACCGGGCCGCAGGCGACCCTTCTGCACGACACGAGCCGGATCAACATCGATGACGCCAACCTCTGACGCCATGATCACAAGATCATCGGTGGTCACCCAATATCGCGAGGGGCGAAGACCGTTGCGATCAAGCACCGCGCCGATGACGGTTCCGTCGGTAAAGGCGATTGACGCCGGACCGTCCCAAGGTTCCATCAGCGAGGCGTGGTAACGATAGAAATCACGCTTGGCCCGAGGCATCGAAGGCTGATGTTCCCACGCCTCGGGAACCATCATCAGCACAGCATGCGGAAGCTCGTAGCCGCCCATATGGAGAAGCTCGAGAACCTCGTCAAAGGTCGCCGAATCCGAAGCCCCTGGAGAACAAATCGGGAAAATCCGGTCGAGATCGCCAGGAAGGAGATTTGACTGCAACAACGCCTCGCGCGCTCGCATCCAGTTCCGGTTTCCCTGAACCGTATTGATTTCGCCATTGTGAGCGATGAACCGGAACGGGTGAGCCAGCGGCCAAGACGGAAACGTATTCGTAGAGAATCGCGAGTGGACAAGGGCGAGGGCCGACTCGACGCGGGGATCAACAAGATCGGTGAAAAATTCCCCAAGCTGCATCGTTGTGAGCATGCCCTTGTAGACGAAGGTGCGGCTGGAGAGCGACGGGAAGTACACACCTCCGCTCACCGAATCACGGAGTTCATTCTCAGCGCGTTTGCGGGCCACATACACCCGGCGATCGAGAGCAATCCCATGAAGGCCCTGTCCGGCAACGAAGGGTTGATGGAATGACGGTTCAACACTCCGGGCCTGGGAGCCGATCATCGAGTCGTCGACCGGAACATCCCGCCATCCGAGAACGGTCAGTCCTTCATCAACGAAAATCGCGTCAATCGCCTTGCGAGCGGCGGCGGCCTCCGCCATATCGAAAGGAAGAAACGCGAGGCCGGTGGCGTAGTGACCCTCTTCAGGTAGGTCGAAAGGCAGAACCGAGCGGAAGAAGGCATCCGGGATCTGAAGAAGAATTCCGGCCCCGTCTCCGGTATTGGTTTCGGCTCCGGCAGCGCCTCGATGGTCCATATTGCAGAGCGCGCCGAGCCCATGGCGGACGATTTGATGGCTTCGTTCGCCCTTCATGTGGACGACGAAATTGACGCCACAAGCGTCGTGTTCGAAACGGGGGTCGTAGAGACCCTGAGCGCTGGGGGGCCCGGACGGGCGACTATTCGACATGCGTCTTCCTGCGTTGCGTGGATCGGCAGTACCAATGCGGTGACTGAGGGGATGACACGCTCACGATGGGGACGACGCTGGCCCCGGAGCGGAAGTCAAATTGTACACAGCAATAGGCCGTGTCCTTCAGTCCGGGCGACGACGTGCCCCTGGTGAGCAGGATGTCTCTGGTTGGGCGCCGGTAGGGTCTCAGATCGTGGAACGGCCCGATCTCGATCCCTCTCGCCATCTCGATGACCTCGCTGGATTTCTCTCCGGTGCGCCTTCTCCTTTCCATGCGGTGGCTCTCGCAGCATCACGGCTCGAAGCCGAGGGGTTTCTCCGTGTGGACGAGTCCACGCCCTGGCCCGAGGAACCCGGTCGTTACGTCGTGATCCGCGGCGGCTCGCTCGTGGCCTGGTCGACGGAGAGAACCATGAGTCCTCGCAATGGGTTCCGGATCGTTGGAACCCACACCGACTCGCCCAATCTGCGCGTGCGACCCCGTCCGGATATGCGCTCGGCCGGTATGGCACAACTTGGAGTCGAGATCTACGGAGGAGCACTTCTCAACTCCTGGCTCGATCGAGATCTCGGACTCTCAGGGCGAGTTGCCCTCATGGGCGCTAGTGACTCTCCAAAGGATGTACTCGTTGCGTTCGACGAGCCTCTGCTGCGTGTGCCCCAACTGGCGATTCACCTCGATCGTTCGATTTCGTCCGACGGTCTGCGACTCGACCCCCAACGTCATCTTCAACCGGTGTGGAGTTCAAACCCCGGCACTGTTCCTGAGTTCCGGCTGTGGCTCGCCGACCGCATCGGGGTGAACCCCGATCAGATCGCGGCGTGGGACCTCATGACTCACGACCTCACTCCGCCGAGCCGGCTCGGCGCTGATCGGTCACTGTTCGCGGCCTCCCGCATCGACAACCTGTTGTCATGTCACGCAGCGCTCATCGCCTTGATCACATCGGTCGATCACTCCGATGGTGCAGTACCAGTGGTCTGCATGTTTGATCACGAAGAAGTGGGCAGTCAGAGTGCGAGTGGTGCTGCCGGACAATTTCTTCCGGCCATGCTCGAACGAATCTGCATCTCCTCAGGTCTCACGAGGGACGAATGGTTTGCTGCATGCGCGGCCTCTCGTTGTATCTCCGCCGATGGGGCCCATGCCACCCACCCGAACTGGCCCGAACGGCACGAACCTGCGCATCAGGTGTTCCTCGACCAGGGGCCTGTCGTGAAGTGGAATGCTGACGCCCGCTATGCGACAGATTCACCCAGTGCCAGCCGTGTGCTATCGCTCGCTCAAGATCTCGATATCCCGATGCAGGCATTCGTCTCACGCAATGACATGCCGTGTGGATCCACGATCGGCCCAGTCACCGCGGCAAGGTTAGGTATCCCCACCGTCGATATTGGCGTCGCGCAACTTTCCATGCATTCAGCCCGGGAGCTCACCGGAGTGATTGATCCAGCACGGTTCTCGACCCTTCTTCAAGCATTCCTCTCCGAATCGTTGGCGCTCAATCTGTGGTGACCCTCGCCGATGCAATTGCCCTTCTTGGAGTGGCGTCCGGCGATGATCAGACCGTGGTTCGTACTCGGTACCGCGATCTCATGCGACAGCACCATCCCGATGTCGCTGATGCCGCTCGGAAAGATGACTCGACCGGGTTGAACGCGTCTCTGGTGACCGAGGCGTACGCAGTTATCACTAGTGCTCTCGCATCAGCACCGGATGGGTGCATTCCCCTGGTGGGCGCCGTTTCCGATGTCACGTCCGCCGAACGAACAACGAGGGTCCACTCGGCCCACGATGGCGACACCATCTTCATCGAGGTGCCACCTGACGAGGCCTACCAACGTCTTCTTGACGCCGCAGCCCAACTCGGCGGGATCGGGCATGTCGATCGGAACCTTGGGCTCCTCGAGGTGATCGTCCGGTTCGAGGGCGGCCCATCGTGCTCGGTACTCATGACACTTCAAGGTCGAGCACACCGCACCGATGTGTTCATCGAAATGGAGTCCATCGAAGCGGCGCCTACGCCACCGATCGCCCCGGTCCTCGACGCCCTTGTGGAATTGCTTGGCTCGGGAGACTGAGCATCCGCGGCATTGACGCTGGGGAAGAGGAAAATGAACCTCGTCCTGTGAGATGAGGAGTAGTAAACGTGGCAGCCAGCAGTCAGTCATGGATGCTCGACACGGTCTCTTTTCATCACGACTTTCAAGATCGCCTTCTCGGCGCTGATGGTTTGGTCTCCCTGCGTGACCGTGCTGTACAGCTGTGGGACGGTAGCGATCCCATCGTTCAGTCCTATTTAGTCTGCCTCGAAGTGTCTTCTCCCGAGGACTGGTATCGGGCTTGTGAGGACACCTACCTCGTCGATTGGTACCGAGTCCTCATGGCGCCTTGGCTCACACCCACGCGTTCCATTCAAGCTCCCGACATTTTGCGGCGGGGTCTCCCCCACCTCGGCTGGCACGCGACCGAGAGTTGCTCACCCTGGCCGAGCGTCATCTCAACACCACCTCACTTGATCGCTTGCTCATCCGCTTCGGTTGGGGCCACAAAGGTTGGCTCGACATCGCTGACATCACTGGCGCACTCGATCGGATGCGGGGACTTGATCCGCATCAGTTCCGTGGTCATGCCGATCTGGTTCCCGTTGTTGAAAACGCCTTTGAGGTGTTCGAGTCAGCGGCCACCAAGCCCGATCATGTCCTCCTGATCCTCGCCGACTAATTCATTCCAGCGCGATCGTTTGACACGGAGGTCTCTCGCGCTCCGGACGTTACGGACGCTGTGGACCCAGTTGCGTCCGGGATCGTCATTTGCGTCAATACGCCAACCGCGGCACGAACAGTGGAACAGCGACGAGGATCGGTCGAGCTGCTGCGTGTGACTCACTAACCTCAGCTCGTGGCTGAGGACGTGGTGATCATCGGTGCGGGAATGGCAGGCCTGGCCTGCGCCCGAACTCTTGCTGCCGCGGGTGTAGGTGTGCGCGTCCTCGAAGCTTCCGATGGCGTCGGCGGCAGAGTCAGGACAGATGTCGTCGACGGCTTCATTCTCGACCGGGGTTTTCAGATACTGCTGACCGCCTATCCCGAGCTTCAGCGGTGGTTCAACCTTGACCAGCTTGACCTACGCCGTTTCCATCCGGGTGCCACGATCTGGAACGGGAAGCGTTTCACCAACATTGGCGACCCTCTTCGTCGACCTCTCGATCTGCCCTCCACCGCTCTCTCTCCAGTCGGATCTCTCGCAGACAAACTGCGCCTGTTGAAGCTCATCGCTTCGGTGCGCCGCGGGAGTGTTCCCGATCTCCTTCGTCGCCCTGACATGTCCACCGCACAGAAACTGGCAGCGGCTGGTTTTTCCCAACGATTCATCGACCAGTTCTTCACTCCGTTGTTCTGCGGGATCCAGCTCGACCCACAACTCGAAGTCTCTTCGCGCCGTTTCGAGGTAATTCTCCGGATGCTCGCTGTAGGAGCCAGCGCAGTTCCGGCCACCGGCATGGGAACGCTTTCGACCCTGCTCGCAAAGGATCTTCCCGACGACGCCGTACAACTCAACAGTCCTGTGCACCACATTGACGGGACCACCGTGTCTCTCGAAAACGGCGATTCGGTCACTGCCGATCGGCTTGTGGTTGCCACACAAGGTCCGACAGCCTCTCGATTGCTCGGACTACCTGATCCCGGATCGCGACCTGTGGCGGCAATTTGGTTCGATGCGAGCTCCGACCCGGTGCATGGCAAAAGAATCCTGCTCGACGGAGCCAATTCAGGGCCGGTCAAGAATCTCGCCGTTCTCAGCGACGTTGCCCCCACCTACGCCCCACCGAACAGAAATCTGTGCGTGGCCGCCGTACCAGGACCATCGGCGCTCTCACCTTCCCTCGAAACGGACGCACGCACTCAGTTGCGAACCTGGAATCTTGGTGCTGATTCATGGCAGGTCATCCGCATCGACGTAATCCCCCATGGCCAGCCACTGCAATTACCTCCGCTAGATCCCCGACGTTCCGTGCGACTGGGAGAACGGCGTTATGTCTGTGGGGATCATCGCGACACTGCATCACTCCAGGGTGCGTTGTTCTCGGGCCGAAGGGCTGCTGCAGCAATTCTCGCCGATCTCGGCAAACCGGAGCCGAACTGATCCTCAGCGCCCTTCCATGGCGACGATCGAACCTGAGTCAATTGCGGTGCGCAGTTCGGCGTGGTCACGTTCGGTCTGATCGGCATAGTCACGTGAAAATGCAGCGATTGCTTTGTCGAACACGTCACCCTCGCCGAGGTACCCGCTAATCGCAATCGGATCGCCAGTTCTCGCGTGTGCTCGGGCCAAGGTCAGTCCACAAACGGCTCCATAGCTTCCGAGCTCACTCGGCGACATGCTGGCGACATCTGCCGAACCCTTCATGTCACGCAGTTGGCGAATGTAATAGGTGCGCTCGCGAAACTTGCTCCAGCCTAGGAACATATCGCTGGCGGCCTGCATAAGTCGCTGCCCAACCACTACTCGCTCTCCATGAGTTGCAAAAGTGCTCGCGCCGATCCACGGCTCGAGGACGGAACGGTTGGCCTCTTTGATCTGCAAGAAAAGCGGATCGTCGTCTTCGCGGTCGGCACTGCACAGAGCGATCCAACAGTGGGTGCCGACGCTGCCAACACCCACGACCTTGCGAGCGATATCGACGATTTCAAAGCGTTCCAGCAGTAGACGTTTGTCTAGTTGCAGCGATTCTTTGTATCGGTCGAGAATCGTACGCACTGCGTGGTAGGTCGTGATCTCGGGAAGATGTTCAACAATCGGCGGATCATCGATAATTCTGCGGTGCCCATCGACGATCTCGGTCATTTTGTCGAGGGCCTGCAATGTCGTATGCCGACGAGCGCGTTCAACAAGCTTCTCCGAACGTTTTTGAGCATCGGCAGGAATCAGCGGCAAAATCTTCTCAACATCGACCTTTGCGTACCAAACATCCAATTGGGTCTGGTCGGCCAGAGTGGACATCCATTGCCGGTAGGAGGCAACACACTGCAAAACGGTGGATTCCGCCTCTTCGGCGGTGAATCCGTTGTCTCTGGCCGCGAGCTCCACACTCGCCGCCAATCGCTTTACATCCCATTCCCAAGGCCCAGGAAGTGTCTCGTCGAAATCGTTCACGTCAAAGAGCAGATTGCGCTCAGGCGATGCGAACAGACCGAAATTCTGAAGGTGGGCGTCTCCGCAGACTTGGACGTCGAGACCTGAGACTGGCGTAGTCGCCAAATCGGCGGCCATGACCGCAGCCGCACCTCGGTAGAAGGTGAAGGGAGTGGCGACCATTCGGCCCCATCTGAGGGGGACCAGATCAGGGAAACGACGACGGTTCTGATCATCAAGAAGTGCGATCGGATCTCGACGTGATGTCGGCGCTGTCCAACCGGAATGTGAGGATCGGGGGATGACTTTGCGAAGATCGCGTCCGAGGAGTCGGCGCTCTGCTCGGGTCATCAGCTCGCCGCCGACATGCATGAGCGGACCTAGCCCAGTTTCACCGTCGGGCATGCCGTCGTCAGTAGAAGTCATGGTCCGAAACTACAGGCGTCCGGAGTGCGACGTTCGGTGTTGTCGGTTGTGTAGGTTCAGTCCATGAGCGAGATGGAAAAACTCACGTGGTCAATGTTCGGCGACGCATCCTATGAACTCGCACGGATGATCGATAACGATGGTTATCGCCCTGATCTCATCCTCTCGATTGCTCGCGGTGGTCTGCCCATCGGCGGTGCCCTCTCGTACTCCCTCGGAGTAAAGAACACCCACGTTATGAACGTCGAGTACTACACGGGTAAGGGTGAGCGACTCGAATTCCCAGTCATCCTTCCGCCACCACTGACGCTCGTCGATATCGAATTCGCCAAGGTCCTCATTTGCGATGATGTCGCCGACACTGGCCACACGCTCAAGATGGTCGTCGAGCATGTGGCGTCCCAGGTTGGCGAAGTTCGAACGGCCGTCGTGTATCAAAAGCCGATTTCGGTTATCGACTGCACCTACGTCTGGCGCCATACCGATCGTTGGATTGACTTCCCATGGTCAACCGAAGCGGCCATGGTGAATCCTCACGAGTCAGACATGCACGACTGAAGAGCGCTATCGCTCTTCGCGCTCATACGGTTTGCCGAGTGCTGCCGGAGCACCCAACTGCTTCCTTCGAGCGCTATTCGACACCACCACGAGCACCACGATTGTCATGAGATACGGCAACGCGGTGAGAAACGCGGTGGAGATCTGAATTCCGCGTGATTGCAGGATCAGGCTCAAACTCGAAAGTGCGCCGAAGAGATAGGCACCGACCAACGTGAGGTCGGGACGCCAGAAACCGAAGATGACCAATGCCAGGGCAATCCAACCTTGGCCTGCGGTCATACCGTCGACCCAAATCGGCACGATCATTAGCGAAAAGCAGGCACCCGCAATGCCGGAGAAGGAGCCGCCGATGATCACATGGGCATAGCGATAACGGGCGACAGGAATCCCGACTGAGTCCGCAGTCTGAGGCGACTCTCCAACTGCTCGAACATGGAGCCCCATACGTGTGCGGAACAAGTACACCGAGGCGGCGATGACGAAAACCCAGGAGAGATAGGTGAGCAGGGTCTGATGGAAAAGGAGTGGCCCGACCACCGGCGTATCGGCCAATCCGAAGACGTCGATCTTGAGGAACTGGTGCCGAACCGGACCCTGGCCAAGATGCCAGATCCCCGCGAGATACGACGACAAACCTGCTGCACCCGCGAAAATTGTGAGTGCAAGACCCGAGATGATCTGGTTCACCCTCAGCGTGATGGTGAGAAACGCGTGAATCGATGCGCCAAGCCCTGCCGCAACCATCGAAGCCAAGATGGCAAGAGGTAAGACCACGTAAGCAGGCCCTCCGACGTTGGTCGAGACCCACGCCGCGGCAACGGCGCCAAGGAGCATCATTCCCTCGACGCCTAGGTTGAGCACTCCGCTCCGTTCTGAAAGCAACTCGCCGAGACTGGCGAACACGAGCGGCGTTCCGTAGAACATCGCCGACGCCAAGATGACGAGAAAAATGTTGTCGTTGATACTCATGCCGGTTCCAACGCTTTGTCAGTTTCACCTAAGCGGACTGTTCGACTGATCCGGTAGCGAGCGAGCACTTCGCCTCCGAGGGTGAAGAAGAGGATCAGACCCTCGAGCACCCCTACGAGACCAGCGGGAAAATCGGGCCCTCGGAGCGCATAGCCAGCGTTTGTAATCCCGCCCAACAAAATGGCGACAAACACAACGGCCACTGGGTTGAGCCGAGCCAGCGCCGCCACAACGATTCCGGCGTAGCCGAATCCTGATTGCTGAAGTCCCTTTGGATCGAGCACGTGACGGAAATTTCCGACGTCAACGGCACCACCAATGCCGGCAAGGGCTCCGGAAAGTGCCGCGACAGCGATCACTACTCGGGTGGGACGCATACCGGCATAGCGCGCTGTGGTCGGAGCTCCACCGACCACTCGCATTTCAAAACCGAATCGGGTTTTTCGCTGCAGCACAAAGAGCCAACCCGCAATCACCATTCCGAGGAGGAAACCGAACGGAACAATGATTGATCCGAGATCAAGTTTCGGGAACCAGGCGACGTCCGGGATCAGCTTCCCCTTCGGAAACACCGCTCCGCTCCCGGTCAGTTCACGCCAGAACGATTCGGAATCGAAAATGAGATACGTCGCAATAACTGCAGCCACGTAATTCAACATCAACGACGTGATGATTTCGTTGGTCCGGAACCGCGCTTTGAGGATTCCGGGGATAAGACCCCACAGACCGCCGCCGAGAGCTCCGCAGAGCACCATGACCACGACCGCAAGAACGCCAGGTGCATCAGCACCCACTTTGAGAGCGATCCCCGATCCGAAAATTGCGCCCATGACGAACTGACCTTCGCCGCCGATATTAAAAAATCCAATACGGAACGCAACTGCTGCACACAAGCCCGTGAACAGAAGCGGAGTGGCAGA
>Ga0194061_1001817_pt1 | contig 12054 bp, 8 predicted proteins | sample SepL2221m_MetaG_FD_163423 | JGI IMG/M metagenome (GOLD analysis project Ga0194061, IMG submission 163423) | Anoxic zone freshwater microbial communities from boreal shield lake in IISD Experimental Lakes Area, Ontario, Canada - Sep2016-L224-21m | ecosystem: Environmental > Aquatic > Freshwater >...
ATTTTTCCAGTGCATTATTATTAAACAATGGAAATTTAGAATTTTCTGTTCAAGCACTCCCTTATGAAGCACAATTAAGTTCTATAAAAGATGCAGTAATAGTTGATGCAAACAACGATAACCTTCCCGACATTTTATTAGTAGGGAACTATTATGATAACAATATCCAAATGGGCAGGTATGATGCAGATTATGGTACGGTTTTAATTAATAAAGGCAAAGGCGTTTTAGTTGCTGAAAACATCAATGGATTAGTTATAAAAGGCCAGGTAAGAAAAATAAAACCAATTACAGTAAATAAAAAACCGTCGTTTGTTTTAGCCAGAAATAATGATAGTACGATGTTAATTCAATATGCGATACCTCTCAAAAAATAAGTTTACCTGATTAGTTGCACTGATCCATTTCTTTGAGTCGTTTTTCCAGTTTTCAATGATGTAATGCTTAAGAGATAAGTAAAGATACCTGAAGGCTGCTGTATCCCTTTATAGGTACCATCCCAACCCTCTTTGATGTTTTTAGTATTGAAAATTAATTCGCCCCAACGATTGTAAATTTGAAAACTATTCAATTGATAAGAATCAGTTGGAGGAACCCTGAATACTTCATTTAGTCTATCTTTATTCGGTGTAAAAGCATTGGGTATATAAATGGGTGCATCGCAAATGGAAAGCACATTGATAGAAGCTGATTTGCTTCCACATTGATTGCTCACATTTACAGTATAGTTCCCGGCCTTATTTATTGTTAATTTGTTTTCGGTGGTTTTAATAGCATTATTCCAAGTGTAAGAATCATAACCATCAGAGGTAAATAGTATCAATGAATCTTTCCCTTCTAAGCAGGTATCACCACTAATCTTTAGTGCCGCGGGGTCTTTTATAACTGTGATATTGTAATAAGAAATACTATCGCAACCAAGCACGGTCTTATTTGTAATAAAATAGGTGCCAGTTACAGTTATAGGAATGCCATTTGGAAGTTGGTAATTATCTTTTTCGCAAACTGTTTTAGTAGTGGTATTTAAAGTATCAAAAACTTCTTTGCAACAAGGACTTTGGCAAATATTATTAGTGGTGAGAGAATAGTTACTTTGTAGATTTTTTGCGGGTGAGAATAGATTTACAGTATTAATTTCATTCAATACAATCATTTCAGCGTCGTCTTGTTTTAAAAATGGAGAGGCATCAGTACTTTGAAGATTGGAGGTAGAAGCCATGCAATCAATATTCAAAAAATCATCGGTTTTATAGATGTAATTATATTTCTGATTCCCAAAGCCATTCATCGGGATATAAATATTGCCAGCATTTACTAATAACCCAGTGGGTTGTTGATTCGTGTTAATGTCATTAAACCCTTTTTGCCATTGAATAATTCCGTTCTCATCAATTTCGGTTAAAATTGTTTTAGAATTATCATTCATTAAGATCGTCTGATGTCCTGCTGTTGATAAACCCATTGCATCTACAATGGATACTCCATTTTGAGAACTTGAATATCCTATCATTTTTTTTATAGTGCCAGTAGCATTACTAATGATATTGATACTTTTTGTAGTAATTGGGGGGATCGATAAAAAGCTGGTATCGCCAAAACCAAGAAAAGAAAAATCTCCGTTGGGAAGTTCTGTGATATGGCGAATTGATTGGTAATTCGTAAAAACATTAGAAAACTGAGTTCTAATGTTTAATGATATATCCCATTTTTTTCGCCCCGTTTCATAATCAACTTCGAGCATGTAGTGGTTTACACGAACAATGCTATCCTTATTTTTAAAACGTTCATCAATGATACCTGCAGTAATGATATTTCTTCCATCAGCACTTTGAATGATTTGATTTACAAATGTGTATTTGAATTCAAAAACAGGAGAACTATAATTTGTGATCCATTTTAAATTTCCATTCTTGTCAATTCGAAACAAGAGTCCTTTACTGCTAAATGGCGGTTTTTTCCACACAACAGCATTGAGAATAAAATCACCATCTTTTGTTTTGAAGATGTTTTGTAGAAAAGTACTTTCTGTTTCCGGATCAAAACCCTGATCCATTTTCTTGACCCATAAAACATTGCCATAATTATCTATAGAAATAAGAACACCCCAATTCGGATTTGGTGGCGCAGGATCTCTAACACCCCAATAGGTTTGAACGGTACCTGTTATCAAATAGGTAGAATCGGTAGCTGAAACCATATCATTTACCTGTAGAATATCGAAACCGGGAATGGCAATCCTTTTCGAAAAAATGGGGTTGCCCGATGCCGTATATAAAGTTACCCACCCATCATTATGTACAATGCCCGATTTCAAGTATTGTACATTGCCCAGAGATAGTAAGGTTTTAGAATTCGTAACAATGCTTTTCACAATAGCTTGTGTTTCAGAGCCGGTATAGCTTTTAACCCATTGCGATCCTATACAAAGTTGTGATTCGGCTAACTGCGTGATGCAGAGCAGAAAAATGGAAAGACAAACTATTCTTAGCACTGAGTGCTGTTGCATGTGAATTGGATTAGATTTGTCGGGGCCGAAAAATCAAGAACGCATTACAAAATACAAAAAAAATTACATCACAGGATAGTAGATACGACTTATCCACTTACTGCTGTCTGATTCTTGCTTTCTATTTGTTACTAATGAAATAAAAGGGATCGCAGGTGAGGTTATTTGATGGTCTATTACATAATTATGCATTTCTTCAAAAGCATTTTTAGTTCTTGCATCTCCACCTTTTACCTCGCCGATCAAAATTTTCCCTGCCACCATTTTTTTCCATGAAAAAATGGGAGTTTCATTTAGTTTTCTGTCAACCGGCAAAGCTACCATTGTTTGAAAATGTGTTTTATCTAACACGGTAACGTTCACCATGGGGTAACCTGTTTCTTTGGCATGCTGTTCTTTCGTATAGGCTTTTAATTGATCAATCATTTTATAGACCTGATCAATATTAGGAGAACTTGAAAAGATTGTTTTAGTGCTGATCAAAATAGTGTCCACGACAAGGCTATGTTGAATTTTCATGCCATATACATTCTCTTCTTTTTCAAGGAAATTTTTTAATGCAGTGAGAATTTCTGCAGTATTTTCTTTCAAATCTTTGAGCATGAAATATTCCTGAATTCTTTGTTTTGGATTATAACTGCAGTTGTATGCATATTTCCAAAAAAAAGCCACTGAATCAGCACCTAGTTGTGCATAAATAACTTCGCCTTTTAGAGTACTCCCTTTAAATGTAGTATTAATAGCATAGCCATTAAATAATTCCTTTCCAATAGTATGGTGAGCCTGTTGATGAACGAAACCTACTTCTTTTGAGATTTCGGTATTCCCTGAATCAGATGCAGGCCACCATTCTTTCCATTTTTCTGAGTTCATAAAAAAGCGTGTCCCAGCAGGAAAAGTAACATTCACAGCAGCAATTTTGGTAACGTTGATCTCTGTAGGAATAAAAACATAAATAGAAGCTATGGCTGCAATAATTAAGACAAATAAATACGCGTATATTTTTTTCATGGCATGTATATTCTGCTTTGCAAATTAGTAAATGAAAACGATAACGAGGAATTACTTAAATTGCTGTTCCTCACAAATCTTCGATATGAAAAAAACAATCGTACTGCCTATTTTATTCTGCGTTTTGCTAGTGAATGCCCAAACTAAACCCGATAGTTGGAAAATTAAGGCTAGTAAAATAGACCCTAGTAATTATTATGGTATTACAGTAGCAAACGGGATGATCGGAATCGTGTCATCTCCAGAGCCATTTAAAGTAAAAGATGTGGTATTGGCAGGTGCCTATGATCAATACGGAAGGGGTAGGGTTAGCAATTTTCTGCGCAGCTTTAATTTGTTGAATATGCAGTTGGATATTGATGGTAAAAGAATTGGGGCTTCCGATGTTACAAATATGGAACAAGAACTGGATATGCATCATGCCAGTTTTACAACCTCATTTAGCTATTCAGATAAAGCAACAGTTAGTTACACCTATTATTCTTTAAGACAATTACCCTTTACGGTATTGATGGATATAACAATCACTGCAAAGAAAGACATTTCTCTAGGCGGGGCAAGTGTAATGGAAGCTCCAGATGCATTAAAAGATGTGCAGAATTATTATAATGAAATCGACCGTCCTCATGTTGTGATTAGTTTATTAACTTCCTCAGCAAAGAGCCCTACTGGTAAGCTTTTGATGTGTGCGTCGAATACGTTTTTGTTTTCGGAGCCGCACGGACAGGAGCCTAGAGTGATTCATGAAATGTGGGATAACAATATGCATTTAATGAAGTTTAGCAGAAAAATAAAAGCGGGAGAAACCTATCGCTTTTCAATTGCTGGTTCATCCATAACATCTGCTCATCATGATGATCCTTTAAATGAAGCAGAACGTATGACCATCTTTGCTAAATTAGAAGGACGTGAGCGTCTGATCAATTTTCATAACAATGCCTGGGATGAGTTATGGAAAAGCGATATTGTAATTGAGGGTGATGATCAATCACAACAGGATATTCATAGTATGCTATATCATTTATATTCTTTTATGAGAGAGGGAAATGCCATGAGCCCGTCACCAATGGGTTTAAGTGGGTTAGGATATAATGGCCATGTATTCTGGGATTCAGAATTATGGATGTACCCTTCTTATTTAATACTACATCCTGAAATGGCGAAGGGTATGGTAGAATATCGTTTTCAACGCTTGGAGGCAGCTAGAAAAAATGCATTCAATCACGGATATAAAGGAGCTATGTTTCCATGGGAAAGTGCAGCCACTGGTGTTGAAGAAACGCCAGTTTGGGCATTGAGTGGGCCTTTTGAACATCATATTACCGCCTGTGTGGGATTGGCTGCCTGGAATTATTATTGTGTAACGCAGGATAAAGATTGGTTAAAGGAAAAGGGTTGGCCATTATTAAAAGAAACAGCAGATTTCTGGGCGAGTAGGGTTGAGCGAAATGGTCCGGGGCAATTTGATATTAAAAATGTGGTGGCGGCCGACGAATGGGCTGAGAATGTAGATAATAATGCATGGACCAATGCTGCTGCAAAAGCAACATTGCAAAATGCAACAGCCGCCGCAAAATTATTAGGACTGAAAGCAGACCCAGATTGGGCAAATGTGGCTTCTAATATTCCTATTTTAAAATTCTCTGATGGAGTAACGAAGGAACATGCTACTTATAAGGGTGAAGGCATAAAACAGGCAGATGCCAATTTATTATCCTATCCATTAAAAGAAGTAACAGACCCTGTAGCTATTAAAAGAGATTTGGAGTACTATTCAACGAGGGTTCCGAATGAAGGGACTCCTGCAATGACACAAGCCATTTTTACACTATTGTATGCGCGTTTAGGGGATGGGGCCAAGGCCTTTCATTTTTTTCAGGATGCCTACATCCCCAATTTAAATCCTCCATTAAGAGTGATTGCCGAAACAAAAGGGGGTACAAACCCTTATTTTGCTACCGGGGCTGGTGGCATTGTTCAAAGTGTTCTGATGGGTTTTGGGGGATTGGAAATTACTCCTCAGGGGCTTATTCAGATAAAATCGGCCCTCCCTCCACATTGGAAAAAGCTAACAATAACAGGGGTTGGACCGGAAAAGAAAAACTTTATAGTTAAATAAAAATTATTATTTTAGTGTGTTGAAAAAATTGCTTGCCATATTCTTTTTGGGCGTTTTGCTGTTTAATTGGGGCGGTTACCGTTTGCTAACTGATTACCTGGAGGATAAAGCTGATCAACGATTAGAAGCTCAATTGGATCAAGACAATTACGATGAAGCTGCATTAATCAGTATTAAAGTTCCTACCAATCTTCCTTATTATTCTAATTCTCCCACTTACGAGCGGGTAGATGGATCAATAACTATTAAAGGGGTTGCTTATAAATATGTAAAGCGTAGGATTTATAACGACTCATTAGAGGTAATGGCCATTCCGAACACTGTGAAAGCAGGTTTGCAATCAGCGAGAGATGATTTCTTTCGTTTGGCGAATGACTTAGTATCTAATAACAGTACTAAAAAATCTACCGGAAACCACGGTCATACTGTGAAGTTTTCTGTGTCGGATTATACAACTATTCAAACTTTTGTCCTTAACCCTTCAACAAGGTATGTGGCAGTAGCAGCTAATACTACCTTGTTTGATCATTTCAAGTCGATCTATCTCGACCATTTAGAGCATCCCCCAGAGGCTGAGTCTTAAGATGATTAACAAGATTCAGCCTGCATAGTATAGCAGCTATGCAGGTATTTTTATGTTTTAAATGATTAAACAGTTTCCCCAATCGAATTGAACAACCTGTCAATACTTTACAGTAATGTATGGGTAAGTCTCGTTCGATAAAACACTCTTAGTAAGATGAAAAAGTTTTTGATAGGCATTTGTGCTGTCGTTACTTTATTTGCATGCAAACCAAGTAATGAATACAAGTCATATTTACACAATCCCGATTTATTTAGCAACACAGTTCATGAGCTGAATACTGTGGTGATGGGCAATAATTTTCCTCCCATGGTTGCATCCAGAAACTATGCTTATGCTGCAATAGCGGCTTATGAAGTAATTGCAGCTGGAGATCCAACTCATTATCAGTCATTAACTGGTCAGTTAAATGGATTAAAACAAATTAGTATTCCCAAAGATACTATCGGGGTAGATTATGAATTAGCTGCTTTATTAGCTTATATGAAAGTAGGAGAAGCTGTTACATTTCCAGAAGGAAGTTTGAAGGTTTATAAAGACAGCATTTTAAAAGTTGCTCGCGGAAAAGGATTGCCTGAAGCTGTTGAAAAAGCATCTCAAGAATATGCAGATAGCATTGGCATGTCGATTATTCGTTGGAGTAAAAAGGATAATTATTTAGAAACACGTGGTGCAGAAAAATACACGGTAACGGATGAACCAGGACGTTGGGTTCCAACACCTCCTATGTACGCATCAGCTGCTGAACCACATTGGAAAGATATCAGACCAATGGTAATAGACAGTGCTTCATTTATTTCTGTTCCTAAACCACCTACATTCAATATCAAAGATAAGAATAGCAAATACTATCAGGAAGTGATGCTAATTAAAAATGCAGTGGATAGTTTAACTCCTGAGCAAAAACATATTGCGGAATTCTGGGATGATAATCCCTTTAAAATGAATGTAACAGGTCATGCAATGTTTGGCAGTAAAAAATTTTCGCCTCCAGGACATTGGATGAGTATTGTAGGAATTGCAGCCCAAAAATCAAATGCTGATTTTGCTACCACAGTTACAGCATTTGCAAAAACAGGGATTGCTTTATTTGATGCATTTATTGAAGCCTGGTATGTAAAATATACTTTCAATACAGTGCGGCCGGAAACAGTAATTAATAAATATTTTGATCCAAACTGGCGCCCACTTTTGCAAACACCAGCCTTCCCGGAATATACCTGTGGTCATAATACCATTTCATCCTCCGCGGCGGAAGCACTTACAAGTGTATTTGGAGACAATCTTGCTTTTACCGATTCAACAGAATTAGAGTTTGGTATTAAAAACAGATCATTCAAATCGTTTAGAGCTGCTGCAGAAGAGCTCAACTGGGCCCGCTTTTACGGAGGCGTTCATTTTCATAACTCATGTTTAATCAGTTCCCAAAATGGTCGAAAAATCGGCGGATTAATCGTTGATCGACTTAAGATGAAAAAGTAACTAGAACCAATTTTTAAAATCACAAATCCCACAAATGAAAAAAATATTTTTTATACTAGTAGTATGTCTTTTAGTTAATCGATCGGCAAATGCTCAAGGTTGCGTAGCTATTAGAGGCGCAGGTGGAGCTACCTGTAATATGATGGATCATATGAAAAATGTGGATACATCAAAATGGTTGTTCACGGCAAACACCAGATACTTTAAATCGTTCCGACATTTTGTGGGAACTGTTGAACAAAAACAACGTCAAGACTTAGGTACAGAAGTAATTAACCATACATTTAGTATGGATTATGGTTTGACAAGAATTTTAAATAAAACTTGGAGTGTTGCATTATATGTTCCCATTATTGCAAACACAAGATCTTCGTTATATGAACACGGTGGTGCCAATCGTCATGAAACACATTCTTTTGGTTTGGGAGATATTCGTGTGGCTGGATATGCATGGTTATTAGACCCAGTTAAACATACAAACTTTAATATTCAAGCAGGGCTTGGAATTAAATTTGCAACTGGCGATTATAAATATGTAGATAGATTCTATACTGCAACAGGAACAGCCGCTTCAACTGTGTTAGGACCAGTTGATCAATCCATTCAATTAGGAGATGGAGGAACAGGATTCACCACAGAATTAAATGCTTACTATGCCGTTAATCATAACCTGAATTTTTATAGTAATTTTTATTATTTATTAAATCCAAGAGAGCAAAATGGGGTATCTACTCAAAGAGGTGGCACGCCTTCTGCCGCCACAGTTTCTTATACTAGTGATGTGATGAGTGTTCCTGATCAATATTTAATCAGAGCTGGAGCTAATTACATGTCTAACAAATTTACATTTTCAGGTGGAGTTAGATTTGAATGTATACCAGTAAATGATTTAATAGGCGGCAGTACAGGATTTCGCAGACCTGGTAAGGTTTTGACAGTGGAACCAGGTATTACATATACCATGAAAAAATGTAACATCTATGCGTACATTCCAATTGCAGTAGATCGCAACCGTACTCAAAGTGTTCCAGATAAAATTAAAACAGACTTAACAGGAGTGTATGCGCAGGGGGATGCTGCATTTGCTGATTATTCTGTAAATGTTGGATTTTCAATAAGGTTCTAAATATATTCGATATCGACAATTTCGAATTGTCGATATCATTTTTTAGCTGGTATTAAATTAAATACAAATGAAATTAAAAATATCTTTAGTATTATTTTTTAGCCAGCTACTTTTTTTGGGTAATGCCCAAGTAAAACCCTCATTCGATACGAGCTCTGTAAAAGTATTGGATAGCTTAACGGTATATAGTTATATCTATGGCTACAAAACTTATTTGCCTGAACTTCAAAATGGTTTTTTAAATACCGGAAAAAAAACGGAACAGATTTTCATGGCCAACACTGATGCAGATCTTTCTTCAAAAATTGGCCGACAAGTATTTTCAAAAATCCCAGGGGTTTTTGTATATGATATGGATGGAGCCGGGAATCAAATCAATATTGCTACAAGAGGACTAGATCCGCATAGAGGTTGGGATTTTAATATCCGGAAAGATGGGATACTTACTAATTCTGATATGTATGGTTATCCTGCCAGTCATTATAGTATGCCATTAGAAAGCATAGATAAAATTGAATTGGTTAGAGGAACAGGCTCATTGCAATATGGTGCACAGTTTGGCGGGATGCTAAGTTATATTTCCAAGAAAGCGGATAGTACCAAGCCTTTCAGTTTTGAATCAATAAATACAGTAGGCTCCTATCAGTTGATTAGTACTTATAATGCAATTGGCGGAACAATCGGAAAGTTTAAATATTATGCATATTACAACCGAAAAAGCAGGGATGGATACCGGAAAAACGAGCATACAAATTCAGAGGCTGAAGCAATCATTCTAAGCTATGAGCCCAATAAGAATTTGTCTCTTAGATTAGAATGGGCCAGATCAACTTATATCTATCGAATGCCTGGTCAGCTTTCGGATGCTATGTTTTTGAAAGATCCAACACAATCAACACGTTCAAGAAATTATTTTAATCCTGATATTAATATCCCTTCGTTTACTTTCAATTGGCAGGCTAGTGCTTCTACTAAATTCATTTTTACTTCCTCTGCAGTAATTGGAAATAGAAATAGTGTATTGTTTGATAAACCTGCAAATATTGGAGACACCATTAATGCTGCAACTTTACAATATAATAATCGACAGGTTGATATTGATGGATTTAATAGTTATACTTCTGAACTAAGATTATTACAAAATTTTTCAACGGGTAAATTACAACACCTGCTTGTTGCTGGGATACAGTTAATGAATAATGATCTGCATCGTCAACAATTAGGGAAAGGAACCACAGGAACTGATTTTGATCTAAGTCTTGTGGACCCCAATTGGGGACGTGACCTCCATTTTAAATCTGGAAATATTGCATTTTTTGCAGAAAATAAATTTCAATTAAATAATAGACTTTCCCTAACTGCAGGTTTAAGAATGGAAAAAGGTTCTAGTAAAATGAGCGGTGTTATTTCTTATTACCCTTCCCAAAACATACCTCTAAGTATATCCCATCAGTTCCCATTATTTGGGTCTGCAGTACAATACCAGGTAAATGAAAAAAGTCAACTATATGCAGGATGGTCACAATCTTATCGACCTATGATCTTTAAAGATTTAATACCAGCTTCTACTTATGAGATCATTGATCCTACTATAAAAGATGTTCATGGTGATAATACTGAAATTGGATATAGAGGAAATTTCAGTTTCTTAAAGTGGGATGTGACTGCCTTTTTTCTAAGGGAGTATAATCGGTTTGGCACTTTGGCGGAAACCGATGCTAATGGGGCATTATATACTTACAGAACCAATATTGGAAATTCATTGAACAAGGGGTTAGAATTATTCATTCAAGGCGATTGGAACTTTGGAAATCAAACTGGGATAACAATTTATACTTCTACCGCTTTGATGCAAGCAAGGTATACAGATGCTTCTGTAAAAAAAGGGAATGCCAATATTAATATAAGTGGAAATAAGGTTGAAAGTGCTCCTGACCTCACTTCCAGAAATAGCATCAGTTTTAGATATCGGGGTATTAGCATTTCAGCTTTATATAGTTATACTGCTGAGACCTTTGCAGATCCTTTAAATACCATAATTCCAACACCTGGCACTGGAGCAGTTGGAATTGTGCCATCTTATGGTTTGGTTGATTTAAATACTACTATCCGTATTTCCAAAATGTTGGAGTCAAGGATTAATATTAGTAACATAACAAATCAACATTATTTTACTAAACGCCCACTTTTTTATCCTGGTCCAGGAGTCTGGCCTTCTGATGGAAGAAACTTTAGTATCAGTTTTAGTTTTAAAATTTAAAATATTTAAAAGTTTTAAATATTTTTGGTCACAAAAAATTAGTATAAGTTTCTAATCGTTCGTTTGAAATGAAAGCTTTCTTTAAATAATTTTATGTTGATAGGCAAATTTGATCAGTCCTAAAACTGAATTGGTATTTGTTTTTCTGAAAATATTTTTTCGATGTGTTTCAACAGTTCTTTCACTGATAAATAAGGCCTCGGAAATAAGTTTATTAGAAAACTCCTTTTCCATCAATTTCACGATTTCGATTTCTCTGATGGTTAATCCAGCTTTATCCCATTCTTTTTGTGAATCCCGGGATGAAGTAAGTTCTAATAAAACTTCATCGCTAAAATAGATTCCTCCATTGGCAATCTTTAAAATGGCTTCTATCAATTCCCGTTTACTGATATTTTTAAGAACATAACCGCTGATGTCGGCGCTATTGATCATTTCATCCACAATATCACCCTGGCCGCTCATGCTTAGCGCAAGAATTCGAATTTGTGGGTATGCATTTCTCACTGCTTTAGCAAATTCCTGGCCATTCATCTCTGGCATCATGATATCGGTGATCAATACATCAATAGGCAGGTCTACCAGCTTTTTTAGCATCGTAGCGGCAGAAGTGTTGCTTGCTACTACTTCAATCGACTCATGTTCCCTTAATAATGCTACAATGCCATCAATTACTATCTGGTGGTCATCAACAATAGCAATCTTAATTTTTTTAGGTTTCATGAGGTCAAATAAATTAATAGGAATGTACAATTCTATTGGCAAATATCCAAAAGACCAACAAAATGGCAAATTTGTGAATACTGCAATAAATACCCAGAATAGGGTATTTACAGATTTCGCAAGTGTTATAATTTTATAGGGATCATATAGCACCATTTATTGTGAGCATCTTTAAAAATCACTTAAGGTGTCAATTAATGTCTCTTTAATTGAACAATTTTGAATTTAATAATCAGTATTTCAG
>Ga0194061_1001818_pt1 | contig 12052 bp, 10 predicted proteins | sample SepL2221m_MetaG_FD_163423 | JGI IMG/M metagenome (GOLD analysis project Ga0194061, IMG submission 163423) | Anoxic zone freshwater microbial communities from boreal shield lake in IISD Experimental Lakes Area, Ontario, Canada - Sep2016-L224-21m | ecosystem: Environmental > Aquatic > Freshwater >...
CCCGAGGACCGGCCGCAATCGGCGGGTGAAATGGTCGCCGTTTTGAAGGCCATTCTTGCCGGGAAATCCATCGCCGAGCTGATTCCGAATTCGCTGCGGACCGACATTCAGACGAAGGCCGATGAATCGGGCCGGCTCCCCGCTGCGGGTTCCGGTCGATTGCCCGCCGTCGCGACGAACGCTCGTCCGATTGTGCCGCCGCCTGTGCCGGGTGTTCCGACGTTGCCGCCATCGAGCGGACGGCAGGCTGTTAAATTCAGTTCCATTCCGGCGGCAGATCCAGGGCGCATGCAACAGGCGATTCCGGGGCTGACGCGACGTCCGCTTGGAGCGGGACCTACAGCTTCGAGAATGCCAGCCGCGCCGAGTGCACCGCCACGCGCTCCGGGCATTGTGCGCCAGCCGCTGTCCGCTCACGTAGCTCCGGCGTTGCAACGATTTTCGAATGTGCCCCCGCCGCAAGCTATGCCGCTAAATCAATCCAATTCAGCGATTAATTTGGTGTCGTCAATTGCCGGTCTTGATGCCGAACAGGCGCGCGCAAGTTTCGATAATTCATGCTCGGACGCTCTGGCTGCCGAGGCCACTGGAAATTGGAAACTTGCACTCAAGAACTGGCAGCGTGCTCAAGCGTTGTCGGATATGTACGGCTGCGCATCGCCCACCGTACAGCTCGACGCGTGTAAGAAGCAGGTCGAGTACGAGACCATAATCACCAAGTCGGACAACGCGGCGAAAGCGGGGGACTGGCAGACGGCGGACGACCATCTGTCGTCGCTGGCGTTGACGCCGCAGATTGATCCACGATTGGAAGCCGCGCGCGCCACTCTGCCCAAGCGGCTGGTCACGGCGTGGTTGGGTCTGGCCGCTCACAAAATTCGGTTGCTGCGCGAGGGCGATGTTCGGCGCGAGTTGTCCGAGCGTTATACGATCATATGCGCGTCGTCGGGTGACATGACTGGCGCGATCAATTTTCTCGATGCGTCTCCACGCCGCGCTGAGCTGCGAATCATCTCGTTTTCGCAAGCTGTCGCCGCCGCGATTCGCCATGGACATTCGGAAGGCATGCGCCCGTATTTGGAGCGCTTGACGAACGATCTATCGCTTGTCACCAACCCTGCTGAACGAGGCAAAGCGTGTCTTGAGGTCGGGCGAACGTTCGCGGTTTATGGTGATCTTGAAAGCGCAGCCGCGTGTCTGCGCGATGCTGGAAAATGTTTTACCGACGCGTTGAATCGGGGCATTCCGATCGCCGTCGAGGACCGCTCATCGTCCAGTGATGCGCGGACGAACCGCCCCTCCCCCATTCCGTCGGCGTCGCTTGCATCTGGCAAAATACAGACTGGTGGAAAGAGCGTGCGGTCGTCGTGGCTGGCGGCGATGAGTACGCTGGTTGACGCGCAAGCTGAAGCGGGATTGATCGACGATTGTCTGCGCAGCGCGTCGGTCATCGACGACCCGTGGACGAAAGCGCTGGTGACGTCGCAACTGGTCCAGAATTTTACGAAAGCCGGGCGGCATGAACTGGCCGAACGACAGGCCGCCAGCATCACATTCGCGCTGCCCAAAACGCAGGCGCTGCGGGCCATCGCGATTTCGAAAATCTACCGCGAAGACGTGTTGGGAGCCGAAGAATTATTGATGGCGATTCCCACACCCGCCGAACGCTTGCCCGTGATTGGCGTGCTGGCTGTGTATTACGGTCTCAGAAAAGAGCCGACGAAGCCGCGTACGCTGATCGCGCAATTGCTGTCGTCGTCGAAGCAGATCAACGGAGCGCTGCCGCGATTCAACGCGCTGGCCGGTGCCGTGGAGCCGATGTTGAACGCCGGTTTGAACGACATGGCGCGCGCGGTCTTTGAAGAAGCACTGCATCTCGTGACGCAGATCGATGACCCGGTCGAACGCGTTCGCGGGTTGTTGAATTTGGTGAAGATGAAGGAAGTCCGGCGCGATGCATTGCAAAGCACCACGCGAACATTCGCCTTCACCACAAAGCCAGCGACGCATCTGCTGGACATGCTGCGCCAGGCGCTGTTCTCGGCGCGACAACTCCGCACCGAGCGCGACAAGTTGGAGTGCTTCGAAACGATGGCGACGCGCGTGTCTGCGGCATATTTGCCGGTTGTCGCGACCGAAATGTTCAACGCCTTCCGGGACGACGCGGATCAGGCGGCGATTTATCTTGGGTTGTGCGGCGGGATGGTGTGAGGGAACTGGGGCATTTGATATGTCTGAGCCACCTCAAAGCATTTTCATTGATGCGTGTTGTATTTGCCGCCAATTCGACGACCAAAGCCAGTCTAGAATAAAAATTGAAACTGAAGCATTTGGTAGTATTATGTCGTGGGTCGGATTCGGGGATTTAATCTGGGTCGGAAGCTCCGCATTGCGATTTGAATTGGCGCAAAATAGAGATACGGTGCAACGTGAATTCAACTTGTCTTTGTTCGACACATTCTGCCATTCTCGAATGACGACTCAAGATGATTTGGCACGAGCGAATGAGATACAATTTCTTGGTTTCGGAACATTTGATTCACTGCACCTGGCCGTTGCGGAATTATCAAAGTGTTCAGTTTTCTTAACGACGGATGACCGCTTGTTGAAAGGAGTGAATCGATGGCCAAAAAAGCTAAACGTGATGGTGGCAAATCCACTGGACTGGACGCTTCAACGCCTAGCTCACTGAGTATCACGCCTGAAAAAATGGCCGAAATCAACTCTCGCGCTCTGGATGTCCTGATGAAGAAATTGGGCGCGCGTGACTGTATTCATTTCATGTCACAGCAATTTTCCGGCAAGAAAAACTATTCCCGCGACCGACATAAAACCTTGCCGAAACTAACGCTTGAAGAACTCGCAGCAATGAGCAACCGCAGTGCCTCTTGATCGAGCGTGTGTTTGGAATCACGTTCCTCGAAACCACGACTACTGTTTCCCCGTTGACAAAAATTGAATAACCAGCGACAACTACGCGTCGATTTATGTGTGAGTGCGGGGTACTCCATTAGATATGAAAACGACATCGTTGATTTTACTCATCGCTTTGCTTGTTGCGGCCACGCTGCCCGCAGGGGAGCCTGCGCCGGAAAAAGTAGTGTTGCAGCCCAGTACGTGGCGACCTTACAAAGAAGTGCCGGATGTGTTGTACTTCGAGAGTTTTGAGCGTCTCACCGCAGCCGTCGAAAAGGGGAAGATCGTTTCGGACGAACCGTCCCCGCTCGGCGGTCACACCTGGAAGCTCGACACCGCCAACAATGAATCCGTGATGATTTTTCACGTTTTTCAGACGCCGTTGAAATTGCCACACGGCCTGAATCCCAATTCGATCTTCATTCAATTTTCGATTTACGCCGACGAGCCGGGTACGATCACCGTTCGTGCCGTGCATCAAAAAGGCGACTACGCGAAGGAATTTCCCATACCGAAGGCCAAGACGTGGGGCGTCATCTCGTTGAAATTGTCCGACTTGCAAAACAAGGATAAAGATAAAGGCCCCCCGTTAGCGGAACACGTTATCAAGGATCTGGAAATCCACGTCAAGCCAGCACCGAAAAAGAAGGAAATTCCCAAAGCATGGGTGGACGACATTCTCATCACGTTGAATTCCAATCCGAGCGACGTTCGTCCACGCGTGTTGTTTGCGGAGAAAAAGCGTATCGACATGGAGCGGCAATTGGAACGTGATGGCTTCACGTACACGATGGCCGTCAACGATTTTCTGAAGACGAGCATGAAGCCGTTTAAGGCGCACATCAAAACAAAACGCGTCCTCGTCGTCGGCCCCAACTCCGCTCAGACACCGATCTGGCGCGATCAGTTGAAAACCGCCGCGCCGAAGCTGAAAGAGACGACCTACAACTTCGATGTCGGTGATGATCCCTTGAAGCCCGACGCGCCCATCGGAGGATTGGAGGACATGCGGACGCTGCTTCTTTACAATCTGCAAAAGGACCCTGAATTCGTCGTGCTGTCGATTGGTTTGGAAGAAGCGCTCGGGCCGGGTCGCCCGTCGGAAACGCTGCGAGTCGCCGCACTCCGAGCGTTGGAATCCGGTACAGTCCCGATCATCTGCCTTCCCGCCCAATCGAAGCCTGAAGAGAAAGATAAACTAGCGCTCTTTGTAAAATCAGTCGAGAGTATGTGCGCGACGCTGGGTGTCCCGCTGGTCGATACCAATTTTGTGACGAAGAACGCCAAGGGCGAATTTGACGCCGCGAAAGCCGGGCCGCAGGTCATTGAGAAAACCATGACGCTTACGATGACTGCGATCAAGCACATTCGTGACAGCATGAGTAAAGAATAGTCCAGAAGATTGTACCTAACCAACCTGAGGAATGAGCGATGACGACTGTGATACGAAGTACCTGTTTTGCAACGCTGATGTGCGTGTGTTTGGCGGCACCTCTTTTCGGAGCCGACGCAACGCTAGACAAAAGCCAGATCGAAGCCGACAAAAAAGCGCTCGCCCCGATCTTCCAATACGTCGGCGGATGGCGCGGTGCCGGATTGCCCAAAGACGGACCTGTGAAAGAAGGCTGGTCCGAAGAATCAGACTGGCAGTTTGATCTCAAAAATGGCCACGCCGCGTTGGTCTTCAGCGTTGACAAAGGCAAGTTCTACAAGTCCGGACGCATCGAACCCGGCGACAAAAAAGGGACATTCAAATTCACAGGCGTCTCGCCCGATGGCAAGACAAAAGATGAAATGGTCGGCGAATTGGACAAGAGCGGCGACGTCGCGTTCGACAACGTCACGCCCGGCGAAGGTCGCCCAGCGCGTCTGTTGTTCAGTGTTGTCGCGAAGGGCAATCGGTTGTTGATCGACCTCCAAAAGAAATCGCCCGGTGGTCGCTTCTCGACGTTCTGTGAAGTCAGTTACACACGCAAAGGCAGCGGCTTCGGCCAGCAAGCCAACGCTCACGAATGCGTCATTACCGGCGGTTCGGGCAAAATGGAAGTTAGCTACAAAGGCCAGACGTATTGGGTCTGTTGCGGCGGCTGTAAAGACGCGTTTTACGAAAACCCTGAGAAGGAAATCGCGGCGTACAAGAAGCGTAAGGAAGATGAAAAGTTGAAGGACAAGATGTAAGACGTATCACACATGAAGGACGGTTGTACTAAGGCCGTCCTTCTATTGATGGAGTTTACGCACCGAGTTTTCCCAGCACATCCCGCGCGATGATCATGCGCTGGATTTGCGATGTTCCTTCGCCGATCTCCAGATATTTTGCGTCGCGAAAAAAGCGCTCGACCGGATACTCGGTCGTGTAGCCGATGCCGCCATGAACTTGAATCGCGTCGGTGCAGATTTTCATGCAGGTTTCGGATGCGTACAATTTCGCGATACTGCATTCGCGCACGTGCGGACGGCCTTCGTCGCGCAATTGAGCCGCGCGATACACCAACGCGCGTGATGCCTCGATCCCGACCGACATGTCCGCGATGATGTTGCCGATCGATTGAAATGCGCCGATCGGTTTCGCGAATTGTTTTCGCTGAGCGGCATATTTAACCGTCGCGAGCATGGCGCCGGAAGCCAGTCCCAGGGCGAGTGCTCCGAGTCCGATGCGCCCGGCGACCATCGTCTCCATGAAAATTCCGAAGCCCTTGTCCTGGAGGCCCAGCATGTTCGTCATCGGCACTTCCGTGTCCTGGAATTTCAATTCACCCCAGGACACGCCGCGCATCCCCAATTTCTCGCAGCCTGGAATGACCGAAAATCCCGGCGTCCCACTTTCGACGACAAGCGCTGTAATGCCCTGCGCTCCGACTTTCGGACTCGTCGAAACCGCAACGAGAAATATCTCCGCTACGAGCGCGTTGGTGATGAAAATCTTCGAGCCGTTCAGAACAAATTTGTCCGCTTTCTGCACCGCCAGCGTCTTCGCATTTCCAGAATCGCTGCCTGCGTTCGGTTCGGTCAAACAAAACGCGCCGATCTTTTGTCCCAGCGCGAGAGGTTTCAAAAATTTCTGTTTGTGGCTTTCCGTTCCGAAGCGCATCAAGGGCGACACGCACAGTCCTGAATGCGTCGCGACAGCCAGCGCTGTGCTCGCACACACGCGCGCCAATTCTTCGATGATAGTGATCGCACTGAGTGTGCTCAGCCCGAGCCCACCATACGCGGCAGGCACGGCCACACCGAGCAACTGCATTTCAGCGAGCCGCCGCCACACGTGGTCGGGGATCGTCTGCTCGCGATCAATCTGTGCCGAAATTGGCTGGAGTTCGAGCCGCGCGAACTGGCGTGTCGTCTCGCGCACAGCAGCCTGCTCTTCACTCAGATTGAGATCGATGATAATCTCTGTGTCTTCGGCCATGCAATTCTCCGGGCAGGCTCGTGGAAGCCTGTCGCTTCTTATCGGCAATTTGGTCGCAATGTTGAACTGGAAAGCGTGAAATGACGTCGCCTCTTTTTGAATCCACCCAAGACATCGCGAACTTCGAGCGCAGCATTGCTACGCGCGCTCTCGGGAAGCGTATCCAATTTTTCAACCGGACGCAATCGACCAACGACCTCGCACTCGACGCCGCGCGAGGTCACGGAGCGCACGGCACTGTCTTCGTCGCGGACGAACAAGACGCCGGTCGCGGACGGCGCGGTCGAACCTGGAATTGTCCACCCGCGATGGGATTGCTTTTTAGTGTGCTCGTCCGGCCGAGGACGATTCCGCTCGAAGCCAGCGGCTGGATTCCGCTCGTCGCAGGTCTCGCTTGTGCTGAAGCGCTCGCTTCTTTCTCCGAGCACTTGCGCGGTGTCACGGTGAAATGGCCGAACGACATTGTCGTCCCATGCGACGCCACGCCGGGATGGAAAAAGCTCGGTGGCATCCTCTGCGAAAGCGCGTTAAGCGCAGTGAGCAGCGACACGACACCCGTCGATTTGGAGCGCGGTTATGCGGTGATTGGCATCGGTCTGAACATCAATCAGACACAAGCCATGCTACCCGAAACCGACAAAGCTCCGCCGACGAGTCTGTTGCTCGAAACCGGGAAATGTTCGGATCGCCAGGCCGTATTGCAAGCCATTTTGGAGCGCCTCGAATTCCATCTCGACGCCCTCAGCGATTCGTCCCAACGCAGTGCCTTGCGTTTTGCTATTGAAGAAAAAATGCGCGCGTGGCTTCCGGAATCTAAACAGATTACGTTCCGGTTGCCGCCGTTCGACGTCCCGAATCCCAACGAGCAGGTCGGAACATTTGCCGGACTCGACACGTTCGGACGACTTCGAATTCGTAGCGTTCATGATCACATTGAAACAGCTTACGCCGATGCGGAGATCGTTGCCGTTCAGCCCTGATGCAGCTGCATAACGTCCCCGCATCGCGCGTCGCCACGTTGAAGATACTCGCTCACCACGCGCCAGAATTCGTCGTCATGCTCGATCTTAAATTCCACTCGTAAAGCAACGATGGGAACATCACAGTGCTGATTCAGCTTCTCAATTTTGACCGCATCTTTTTCGGTCACAACGATGAAGTCAGCGCTCGTTTCACGCGCCGACTTTGAGAGTGAATCCATATCCGAACGCGTAAAATCGTGATGGTCATCGTACGTTTTAAAATCAAGAACGACGACGCCACGAGTACTCAATGTCTTCTCAAAGGCCCCGGGATTTCCAATTCCACACGCCGCAATCGCCCGAGCATTTTTAAGTTTTTCAAGCGGCCATTCACCACCGCCCTCCCCCACCCGTCGCACTCCGACGGGTGCGTGCTGTGCAAAACAAATCGGCTTCGATCCCGACAATCGAACCAGTTCCCGCTGCAAATCGTCGCGCTCATGATCGCTCGAAAGTGCGTCCGAACGTGTGACCACAATCATCCCGGCGCGTGAAAGTCCAGCGATTGGTTCGCGCAGTTTTCCGTGCGGCAAAATCGCGCCACCGCCAAATGGATTCGTCGCGTCAACGAGCACGATGTCGAGATCGCGCTTCAAGCGCCAGTGCTGAAAACCGTCGTCAAGCAACGCGACATCGCAGCCCATGTCACGTGCTTTCAACGCGCTCGCATGGCGGTCGCTTCCCAGCACGATCGGGACATTCAAACCAGTGAGCGCGGCTTTGACTTCTTCCGCTTCGTCGCCGCCTTGAGCTTTGTAGCCGCGCATTAAAATCGCGGGCTTCCGTCCGCGCGCAACCAAGCCTCGCGCAATGCAAATCACTGCCGGCGTTTTGCCCGTCCCACCGACGGTCATGTTCCCAACGCAAAGCGTCGTGATCGGAGCGAAGTGCGCACGTGAAATTGCGCGGTCGAATGTGACGCCCAAGCCATAGAGCGCCGCGAGCGCGGGCCCGGCCCAGCGCAGGCCTGACGGGAGGAATGACGCGGACGGTTCAGCGCGGGCCATCAGTGTGTCCGCTGATTTTTTCCCAGATGCTCGTCAGTTCCGGCGGAAGGCGTTGAATACGTCCGTCTTTGTTCAGGCATACCAACTCCACCGAGCCGGACACAAGAAGAGTCCGCGACGTAGTGTGTTCGATGCGCTCGACTTTGGTTTCAAATGTGATGCGTGTTTTGCCGAGGTCCACGAGTTTCGTTTGAATCGAAAGATGGTCTTCAAAACGTCCCGGCGCGTGATACCGAATCGCGAGATTGACGACAGGCAGAAGTATCCCAGCCGCTTCCAAATCTCGGTACTTCAACCCGCGCCGGCGCAGCCAATGCACGCGCCCGTATTCGAGCCAACTCACCGCCGTCGCATGATGCGCGTAGCCCATCTGGTCCGTCTCGCCGTAGCGGACTTCGATGAACGTCTCGTCGGACCCGTCGTCCGCTGCGGATGAATGCGTAGCGCTGGGATTCATGCAGAAAATGATACTCCGCCCCGTGCGAAAAAAAAGCACCGCGCGCGTTTCATCTTGACTTACAGGTGACTTCAGCGAAGACTTATAGTTATGGCAACCATTCAGTCACTCACCGACATGTCACATTGGCAGACGCTTTGGGAAGAAGTCAACGTGCCCAACGCGCCGTCCCTGCTCATCTTCAAACGCAGCCCGACGTGTCCGACCAGTTTTTGGGCCGAGGGCATTTTTCGCGGCTACGTCGCTGCGCTTCCGGAACGTGAGTCGCTGCTCATATACTCCGTTGACGTGGTCGCGGCACGCCCCATCTCGCGCCAGATCGCAGCCGACACCGGCATTCAACACGAATCGCCGCAAGCGATTCTGATCAACGCCGGGCCTAAAATCGCGTGGAACGCGAGCCATGGCGACATCGACAACGAAGCCTTGACGCAGTACGTCCCGGCGTAAATGTCAGCGATTCAGCGTTAGTCAAACCGATACCCGACGCCGTGAACCGTGCGTATGATTTCAGGATTCGCCGCGTCGATTTCGACACGCTTGCGTAGTTGTGAAATGTGCTGATCCAGCGTCCGGCTGTTCGGAAAGAAATCGACTTCCCATGCGTGATTGTAGATCGTGTTGCGGTCCAGCACTCGACCCTTGTTCTGAAAAAGAAGTTCAAGAATCCGAATGTCGCGCATGCTCAATTCAATGACCACCGTTCTCCGCTTCGCACGCAATTGGGCCGGGAAAATGTCGAGGTCGTTCATCGCAAACGATTCTGGTTTGGACGTCTCACCGGTGTTCGATTGTGCCAGGCAACGCCGCGCCACCGCACGTACCCGCGCGACAACTTCACGCACACCGAACGGCTTGACAATGAAATCGTCCGCGCCCAATTCAAGCCCGAGCACTTTGTCGATCTCCTCGGATTTCGCGCTGATAAACACAATCGGAATCTGCGGCGATGACGAGCGAATTGCGCGACAGACATCGTAACCGCTCATCGCCGGCATCATGATGTCGAGACAAATAAAATCCGGCTTGCGCGATTCAAACAACGTCAGCGCCTCGCGGCCATCGGCGGCAAGAATCGTGCGGAAGCCTTCGGCATCCAAAATCTCCGCAAGCCCTCGGCGAATGCGCGGATCATCTTCGGCAATTAATACGGTCATGTGGATGAGGCTCCTGATCCGGGCAAATCAACTGTCAGTGTAAGCGTGAATCGCGCGCCCACGGGTGAGTCAGCCAGCGTCAAATCGCCACCATGCAAGCGCGCCAGATCGCGGGCAATTGTCAATCCAATCCCCGCACCGGCCGCGCCGGAATCGAGCGCGTTACTGACTCTGAAAAATGGCAAAAATATCTTCTCTCTGAATTCGCGCGCAACGCCCGGACCTCGATCTTCGACGATGATTTGGACTCGCTCTTCTTTCATCAATGTCGTGACCGAAAGCAATCCGCCGGACGCCGCATACTTCTCAACATTGCCTGCAAGATTTCCGAGCATCTGGCGCAGCGCGTCGGCGTCAAACACTACCGGACTCGGAGCGCCCGCGTTGAAATCGACGCGTACTTTTTTCTCGGCCAACGCCGGGCCAAATTGATCGAGTGTCGAACGCACCGTATCGTCGATGCAGCCCTTGGATTTGCGCAGTGTCATCGGTCGGCGCTGGCTGCTCGCGAACGTCAACACGTTTGCAATCAAGCGGCTCAACCGACTACTCTCGTCCACGATAATGTTCAAATGCCCCAGCGAAACCGGGTCTGTTTGATCATTGAACTGCAACTGCGATTCCAATAATTCAGCGTACATGCGGATGTTCGTCAGCGGCGTTTTCAACTCGTGTGTGACTTGGTTGACGAACGTCACGCGCTGCGACGCCTCGCGCAATTCGCTCGTGTACGCGCGATAAAAATAAAGCGCGAGTCCCGCCAGAGCAGTCGCAGCAAAAATCAATCCGAGCGCGAACATGAAATTTCGCCCGCCGCTCAACGCCGATTCCAAGCTCTGCGGTGGCATGTGATATTCGAGTCGCCACGTTTGCAGCGGCGCATGTAAGAATCGTTCCGCTGCCGCCTTCTCACGCTCCGCCGGTTCGTACGCGCCCCACTGATAAAGCACGCTCCCATTTTCATCGCGCAGAAGTGTGCAGCCCGCTTCAGCCTTTCCGTCGCCCGTTGTCGAAGGTAATCGCGCGACGATGTCCGACGCCATGCGTGCGCGCTCCACTTCAGCGCCCGTCACGCGACCTTCCGCGTCAACACGCCAAAAAATCAAATGCAGCCCTTCGTCCCAATGCCACGCCGTCCAGCCTTGCCCGGATCGATTTGAGTCTGCATAATCTGCTCTGGATTTCTTGGGCCGAGCCCACTCGCGATCCGTCAACACCCGGCTCGCTCGGAGCAGAAACTGCCGCTCACTCTCGGTGATGAGCGCGTTCGGTGGTGGGTGCAGTAACGTGCCGTCCGTGCGCAGTGCAAAGAACTGTTTGACCCAGCCAGTTGACCGCGTCAACTCGCGCACACGCTGCGTAAAGTCGTCGCGTACAAGCTCACCGGCTTGTGGCAACTGCGGAAAATTCGGAGCCGCGAGCGCCCGAGAAAACTCGCGCTCGCGTTCCTGAATTAATGCGGCGACCGATTCCGCCGCATCGTCCAATTTTCCGCCCAGCACGTCAACAAATTTGCTCCGCACCGCCTCACGCTCACCCCGCGCAACAAGCGCCCCCATCCACGCCAACAATGCGACGGGAGCGACGACGAGCAGGATCAAAACAATCGCAAGACGTAGTTTCACGTGAAGACTTTCGGTTCGGAGTGACATTCAAAGCAGATGCATACACTCGCTCACTCTTACTTCCTTTTATAATCGTTGTTGCCTTGGCTTTCGATTTGGTACTGATTGTTTCTCAGATTCTTCCGTTCTGCGTCCCAAAGTTTCGGGTCAAGGTTAAGCTGTGAGTTTGCATTGAATGTGGCATTTTCAATAAGTGTCGCACAATTCAACTTCTCGCCATACGCCTTGAGCACTCTGTCATTTTCACCAAACAGTTTCGATGCTTCGGCAACTTTCCCCGCATCGCGCAACTGTGTCGCAAGCTTGTTCTTCTCCAATGCGATTTGATCAACCGCAGCGATGAGCGCATCGCGGTTCTCGCTCTTCTCACATTTTTCTTGTGAGACCGAGAACGCGACGCTGACCGTCGAGGTCACTTTATCCGCAGCCTTCGTCGCCATGTTCGCGTAGGTGCCAGTC
>Ga0194061_1001819_pt1 | contig 12052 bp, 6 predicted proteins | sample SepL2221m_MetaG_FD_163423 | JGI IMG/M metagenome (GOLD analysis project Ga0194061, IMG submission 163423) | Anoxic zone freshwater microbial communities from boreal shield lake in IISD Experimental Lakes Area, Ontario, Canada - Sep2016-L224-21m | ecosystem: Environmental > Aquatic > Freshwater >...
TCCAAACGATGTTCACTTCAACGGTCCGGGTTATGACCTGCTCGGGAAGCAGGTCGCCATCGCCATTCAAGCGAGATTGAAATAATCGTGGGGTCTCAAGGTTTGACCGTTCCGACCAGCGCCATGATCGCGGCGCGGATGTGTTCGGGCAGCGCTGGCCAAGCATTCAAAAGATTTTGCAAATCAGCAGGAATTTCAACAGCCGATGGAGCAGGTTCATTTGTAGCGCGGACAATATCGTGTGGCATTTGTGTGGCGGATATGTGGCGGGAAATGTTTCTTTTTAGGTCTTCGTTATGCGCTTCGTTGCAATCGAACGACAAAACGCCACCCGCTTCGGAATTGCCCGAAGTGCTTGGCGTTTCAATGTGTTGCGCTTGATTGCACGGGTTTTCGGTGATACGCCCTGAGGGAGTCGAACCCCCAACCTCCAGGTTCGAAGCCTGGCGCTCTATCCAGTTGAGCTAAGGGCGCATACTGATTTCGCTACATTAGCAGATGCGCAGGGGATTGTCAAAAGGCTCGCGAGGAAATTCGAAGCGGCTCGTGACCGGACCTCGAAAAATATCCTGGCGCGACTAGAATGCAAATACTTAGATCGCGTCGTATTTTTGCATTCACCTTTTCGTGTGGCCCTCATGACGTCTCCTGTCCTCTTCGTGAAAGACCTGCGCAAAGTGTACAGCGTCCCGGAACGCGAGGCCGGGCTGAGCGCATCGCTGCGGAGTTTTTTCAATCGTAAAACGAAAGACGTCGCCGCAGTCGATGGGATTTCATTCCACGTCGAGCCCGGAGAAGTCGTCGGTTTTCTCGGACCCAATGGAGCAGGCAAAACCACGACATTGAAGATGCTCTCCGGACTGATCCATCCCAGTTCAGGAACACTTGAAGTGCTCGGACATGTTCCTTGGAAACGCGACAAAGAGTTGCTGCGCCAGATCACGCTCGTCATGGGACAGCGCAACCAATTGCAATGGGATTTGCCGGTGGGCGATTCGTTGGAACTCAACCGCGTGATTTACCGCATTCCGCGCACGGATTTCGAACGCATCGTCGGGGAATTCACGGAGCTTCTCGACCTCAAACCCTTGCTCGGAAAGCCCGCGCGAAATCTGTCGCTGGGCGAGCGCATGAAATGCGAAATCGCAGCGGCTTTGCTGCACCGTCCGAAAGTGCTGTTCCTCGATGAGCCGACCATTGGCCTCGACGTCACAATGCAACGGCGCATTCGCTCCTTCATCGGAGAGTACAACCGCGTTCACAAATCGACCGTATTGCTGACGAGCCATTACATGGCTGATGTCGAAGCGCTGTGCAAACGCGTCGTCGTGATTCATCATGGCAAACTGCTTTTCGATGGCGAACTGACTAAACTGGCCGAACGTTTTTCGCCCCATAAAACGATCACGATCAAAATGGAAAACAACAACACGGCGGACTTGAGCGCGTTCGGTGAAGTCGTCTCGAAAGAAGACGGCCAAGTCACGTTTCGCGTGCCGAAATGCGACGCGGCAGCCGTCACTGCGAAATTGCTGGCGAGTCTGCATATCAACGATTTGACGATCTCGGATCCACCGATTGAAGACGTGATAGAACGCGTCTTTGCGCAGTGATGCCGTTCCCCCTCTCCCCTTGAGGGAGAGGGCGGACGAGCGTACTCGCTCGCCGGGTGAGGGGAAGGCGCGGATTAAATATAATACGTTGGGATTAATCAACGCTTACCCCTCACCCCGCGAGCCGAACAGCAGGCTCGTCGCCCCTCTCCCTCAAGGGGAGAGGGGAACGGCGGCGACTCGCTTCGCTCGCTTTGGGGTCTAGTGAATATTGAATTACGGCACGGAAATGCGGTGCTCGGGTTAGTGTAAGTGGAAACAGTATCACATCATTTTGGAATTGATCATGACACCTCGACACCTCAGTCTCGTCCTCGTCTCGATGTTCTGTTTGGCACTCGTGGTTCAGTCCGCCGAAAAAGATGCGCCGAAAAAGAAGGAGCCGAAGAAGAGCCGGATTGCGACAATGGACACGGGTCCGTTCATGTCGTATTCAATCGGCCGTTTCGCTGGGACCGAGGACTACAAAGGAGTGCCGGACGGCGTCGTGCTCAAAGGCATCAGCGTAAAACTCGGTAACAATGCGACGGTTGTTTTCGATACCGAATTGATGCGCTACGCGGCAGGATGGTCAGGCGGATTTCTCGATTTTTCAGACTCAAACGCGGGACAGGAAAAAGGCAGCGAACCGGCGGTCGCGATTGGGACGCGGCGCTTTTTTACGAAGGCGGTGCCGGGTGTTGGTATCAATGGAAAATTCGAAGACAAGCGCCCGCATGTGAAGAACCAGACGGACCGCCCGATTGGGCCGTTGCCGTATGAGTATGCGAAATATAAAGGTCTGTATGTTCACGGCGATCACGTGATTTTTTCGTACACAGTGAATGGCGTGGAAGTACTGGATATGCCCAGCGCGTTTGACATTGGTGGTAACACCGTCTTCATGCGTTCGTTCTGGATCGCTCCGTCAAAGGAAAGCATCAATATTGCACTGGCCGATCTCGCCAAAGACTTCGGAACATCCATTACAAAAGTCGGAACGTTCGTTACATTGGATTTCAATGACGCACGTCGACTCGTTACGGTTCGTCCGCATGATGCGCCGCTTCAATTCAACGCGGCGATTTGCATTGGAGCTGAGGACTCGTTTTCAGCGGAGTTCGACAAGCGTCCGGTTCCCGATCTTGCCGCGCACTGCAATGGAGGCGCAGCCCATTGGAAAGAAACACTTGAAACGCAAGGCACGCTCGGAAGCGGCGACGGTGCTTATGTCGTAGACACGATCACAGCTCCTGAAAAGAATCCGTGGAATTCGTGGTTTCGCGCGAGCGGATTTGATTTCTTTGCAGACGGAACGCGCGCAGCGGTATGTACGCTCAGCGGCGATGTGTGGGTCGTCTCCGGGATCGATTCGGCACTAAAAAAGCTGACATGGAAGCGTTACGCGACGGGGTTGTACGAGCCTCTCGGGTTGAAGATTATTGATGAGAAAATCTACGTGCTGGGGCGCGATCAAATCACGCGACTGCATGATTTGAATGGCGATGGTGAAGCCGATTTCTATGAAAACTTCTGCGGCAAATGGAACATCTCGCCGAGCTACCACGCGTTCTCGTTTGACCTGTGGACCGACAAAGACGGGAACTTCTATTTCGCGAATGACATGAACCAAGTCGAGATCGGCTTGCCCGGACACGGCGTCATTTTCAAGATTTCAAAAGACGGATCGAAAATCGAGGAAGTCGCTTCAGGACTGCGCGCGCCGAATGGCATGGCGGTCGGGCCGAACGGCGAGATCGTGTGTTCGGACAATCAAGGTTTCTGGATGCCCGCAAGTAAAATCAATTGGATCACACCCGGAGCGTTCCTGGGATTCCCGGGCGATCCGCGCAAATTATCGAAGACCGATCCGCTGCAACAATACAAAGTGCCGGACACATTCGACCCGCCGATGTGCTGGATACCGCACGACAATTTCGACAAATCCAGCGGCGGCGAAGCGTTCGTCACGAGCGATAAATGGGGGCCGTTTAAAGGTGGTCTCATTCATACGTCCTACGGCCACGCGACTCTTTTTTATGCGATGACCGAAAACGTGGACGGGAAGATGCAAGGCGGAACGGTACGTTTTCCATTCACGTTTCCGTCCGGAATTATGCGCGCGCGATTCAATGACAAAGACGGGCAATTGTACGTCGCGGGATTGAAAGGCTGGCAGACATCCGGTGTCAGCGACACCGCATTTTGCCGTGTGCGTTACACAGGCAGACCGGCGAACATGCCGTACACGGTGAAGACGCACCCGACAGGAATCGACATTACTTTCACGGACCCGATTGATGAAGCGTCCGCGAAAGATTTTGAAAATTATGCGGTAGAACAATGGACTTATAAATGGTCCGCGGCGTATGGTTCAAAGGACTACAAAGCGTCGGCTCCGAACGAGCCAGGGCATGACACGCTGGACGTGAAGTACGTGAACATTTCGGCGGACAAGAAGACGATTTCGCTGGCGTTGACCGACGTGAAACCGGTGATGCAGATGTCGATTCGATTGAAGTTGAAAATGGCAGACGGCTCGCCACTCAAAACGGAAATCAATTACACAATCAACAAGGTGGGGAAGTAGAGCCGAATTTCATTCGGCTCATAACGTGTTCGAGCGCACATGCCGAATGAAATTCGGCGCTACTTATCATCGGGGATTTACATGGCGGACAATGCGACAGGAAAGACAGCAGCGCAACTTAGTAACGGCCAGTGGATGGTATTGCTGGCGGCGTTTTTGGGATGGATGTTCGACGGGCTGGAGATGGGCATTTTTCCGCTGATCGCGCGCCCAGCGTTGATGGATATGTTGCAGGGAAACGAAGCGCTCGCTCAGAAATGGGAAGGCGGAATTCACGCGCTGTTTCTTGTCGGGGCCGCTTTGGGCGGATTGGTCTTTGGTTGGCTCGGTGACAAAATAGGACGCGTCAAAGCGATGACGTACAGTGTCCTCGCCTACTCTGTGTTCACGGGCATCGGTTACTTTTCTCAGACGCCCGCACAACTCGGCGGCCTGCGCTTTCTGGCGGCGTTGGGAATGGGTGGCGAGTGGTCGTTGGGCGTTGCGTTGGTGATGGAATGCTGGCCCGAAAATCGCCGCCCGATTCTCGCCGGGTTGATCGGCGCGGCGTCGAATGTGGGATTTGCACTGATCGCGGTTTTGACACTGTCGTTCAAAGTGACGCAAGAATCGTGGCGCTGGGTGTTGCTCGCAGGGATCGCGCCGGCCTTGCTGACCGTGCTGATTCGTCTCTTCGTTCCCGAATCGGAAAAGTGGCATGAATCCAATAAGAAGGGCCCGTCGAATCCGGTGCGCGAAGTCTTTTCCGGCAAGCTGTTGAGTTCAACACTCATCGGCATTGTCCTCGCGTCGGTGGCGTTGTTGGGAACGTGGGGATCGATTCAGTGGATTCCATCTTGGGTCGAAAAAATCGCTGATGGGTCGAAGGAGTTTAAATCGAATGCGAAGTCGTTGGCGCAGATTTGTTCATCGCTCGGCGCGGTCGTCGGTTGTTTAATCGCTCCGTTTTTGGGCGTCTGGATGGGCCGACGCAAGGGATATTTCCTACTATGCGTGTCGTCACTGGTCGTCTGTCTCTCTATGTACTTAGGAATGAATCAGTACAGTAATGCGTTGCTCGGCGTGATCTTCCTTGCAGGCATGACCGCCGCATCGTTCTACGGCTGGCTTCCGTTGTATCTGCCTGAATTGTTCCCGACTCGCGTTCGTGCAACGGGACAAGGCGTAGCATTTAACACCGGGCGAATCATTGCTGCGGCCGGAGCGTTGAGCAAAGGGTATTTGATGACCTCCGTAAATGGCGATTATGCGAAGGCTGGCGCGGTGATCACGATGGTCTATTTCGTTGGGATGATCTCGATTTGGTTTGCTCCGGAAACGAAAGGGAAGCCGTTGCCGGAGTAACGTCGTCTCGTAGTCTTTTTTCTTCTGAATGTCGAAAGCATATGCCGCACAATCGACTCGTGCGGCGTATAGGATACGGTAGAACTTTTTGCTACCGGAGCCGTCTGCATGTCCATCCATTCTCTCATGATTCGTTCGGCGATTTTTTTCGGCGCGGTCGCGGCTTGCGCGGCTGAAACGAAGATCGATTTCAATCGTGATGTTCGCCCGATTCTGTCTGAAAATTGTTTCGCGTGCCACGGACCTGATGCGGGGAAGCGGAAAGCGAAATTGCGTTTGGACACGCGCGACGGTGCGCTCGCGGAGAGCGAATCGGGGACGCGTCCAATTGTGCCGGGGAAGCCTGAAAAGAGCGACGTGATCGCGCGGATCTCGACGAAGAATCCGGACGAAGCGATGCCGCCTGCGAAGGAACACAAGACCGTCACATCTGCGCAACTTGAGACGCTGAAAACGTGGATCGCTCAAGGCGCGGTTTACGATAAGCATTGGGCGTTTAAGACAATTGAAACGCCCGCAATTCCAGCCGTCAAGAACGTTGCGTGGCCGCGCAATGACATCGACACATTCATTCTCGCCCGATTAGAAAAAGAGGGGCTGAAACCGTCGCAGGAAGAAGACAAAGCACGGTTGCTTCGACGGCTGACCTTGGATCTCACCGGCCTCCCGCCGATCCTTGAAGACGTCGACGCGTTTTTAGCGGATGCCTCTCCTAACGCGTATGAAAAAGTCGTAGATCGATTGATGGCGTCACCTCACTTCGGCGAGCGCATGACAGTGCCGTGGCTGGACCTCGCACGTTATGCAGACACTGCGGGCTACCACAATGATTCGCTGCGCGACATGTGGATGTGGCGCGACTGGGTCGTCAAGGCGTTCAACGAGAACAAACCCTTCGATCAATTCACCATCGAACAGATCGCCGGCGATTTGATTCCGAACGCGAAAGTCGAGCAGAAAGTCGCCACGGGTTTTCACCGCAACGTCATGACCAGTGACGAGGGCGGGCTGATCGATGCGGAGTATTTGAATCTTTATATTGTGGACCGCGTCGCAACGACTGGCATCACGTGGATGGGAATGACCGTCGGCTGCGCTCAGTGTCATGACCACAAATACGATCCGGTGACGACCAAAGATTTTTATCGCATGTACGCGTTCTTCCACAACGTTCCCGAGAATGGAAAAGATGGCGTGCGCGACCGGAATCCGAAACCCTTTTTGTCTGTTGCTACGGACGAGCAGAAAGCGCGCGAGACGAAGATCGCAGCTGATGTGGTGACGGCTGAAAAAGCGTTATCAGAGATTTCAAAGACGCTCGATCCCAAGCAAAAAGAATGGGAACAGAAAATCGCTTCGGGAGTAAAGCCGGAAGAACCGCGCGGACCGGTGACAAAATTCCCGCTCGATGCGGATGGTAATGGAGTGAGCGACTCGGGTGGAAAATTCGCTGGGACGGCAAAAGGCGAAGTCAAATTCGATGCAGGTGGAGTAAACAAGGCATTTCATGTCCAGAAAAAAGGCTGGTTCGAATTTGCGAACACGTTTGATTTTGAGAAGAATCAAGCCTTCTCGGTGACGGCTCAATTGACGTGCACGAAAGAAGGCGGCTCACCGTTTGGCAAGATGGAAGCGGCGGGAAGCATTCGTGGCTGGGATGTGGAGTTTCATGCCTTGAAGCCGAGTTTTCATTTGATCCACACGTGGCCGGGAAACGTGATTCATGTCCAAGCAGAGAAAGATTTACCTGAGAATGTGCCGCTGCATTTCGCGGTCGTGTACGACGGTTCTGGCAAAGGCGCGGGCGTAAAGATGTTCGTCAACGGCGCAGAGATCAAGTCGACTGTGGTCGTCGATAAATTGACGGACACAATCAAGACGCCGGAAGCGTTCAGCATTGGGCGGCGCGGCAAAGCGGGACCGTTGTTCGGCGGGACGGTCGGCGATCTGCGCGTGTACTCACGAGCGCTGAGCAACGCGGACATCGCGACACTCGGCGGCTCAGCGCAATTGGCGTTGGTATCGATTCCAGCGGAGAAGCGCACGGCTCCCCAGAAGGATCAGATCAAGAAATTCTATCGCGAGAACTTTGCACCCGAGTACGTCGCGACACAAGCCAAGGTGGATGCGTTGAAGAAGGAAAAGTCGGCGATTGAAAAAGAGATTCCGAACGTAATGGTCATGGAAGAAATGGGCAAGCCGCGCGACACGTTCGTCAAAATCCGCGGCGGATACGACAAAAACGGCGAGAAGGTCGAAGCAGGCGTTCCAGAATTTTTGCCTCCGATTGCGGCTCCATTGAATGGGAAGAAGCACACGCGTTTGGATTTTGCGAATTGGCTGGTCGCCCCAGATCAACCGCTGACGGCACGCGTTGCGGCGAACCGGTTGTGGGCGATTATTTTTGGAACGGGACTGGTCAAAACATTGAACGATTTCGGTATGCAAGGCGAATGGCCGAGCCACCCGGAATTACTTGAATGGCTGGCCGCTGATTTCAAACGCGATTGGAATATGAAGCGATCGATCAAGCAGATGCTCATGTCGGCGTCATACCGTCAGAGTGCACGGGTTACGCCTGAGATGCTCGAAAAAGATTCGGCGAACCGACTGCTCGCGCACGGTCCGCGCATCCGGTTAGATGCTGAATTTGTCCGCGACAACGCGCTCGCGGTATCCGGATTGTTGAACACCAAAATGGGCGGTAAAGGAGTCCTGCCGTTTCAACCTCCCGGCATTTGGGAGATCAATGAAATGGGCGGGCAGGGCTACAAAAAGACCATGGGATCTGAGCAGTACCGGCGCGGAATGTATGTGTATTGGCGGCGCTCGACACCTTATCCGTCGTTCCTGACATTCGACGCTCCGAACCGAGAATTTTGTTCGGCGGTTCGGCCCAGGACGAGCACGCCGTTGCAGTCGCTCGTGTTGATGAACGATCCGGTTTTCGTTGAAGCGGCGCGATCCTTTGCATTGCTCGCATTGAAAGAGGGTGGCGCAGACGTTCGAACTCGGATCACGTGGATGTGGAAGCGGACATTGAGCCGCGCTCCGAGCGCTCAGGAAATATCGTTGCTTGAAACTGAATTTCAGAAAGAGCGAGAGAATTTCGTGAAAGAGAAGAAGTCTGCAGAAGCGTTTTTGAAAGTGGGCGACACGATCGTTCCGAAAGAGTCCGACGCGGCTGAAGTCGCGGCGTGGACGGCAGTGGCGAGTGTGTTGCTTAATTTAAATGAGACGATCACGAAGTAGATGAGGCGAACATGAATCCATTCGATGAACAATGCCGGTGCCAGGCGCGCCGCGCATTTTTGCAGAAGAGTTCGACGGGCCTGGGCGCGGTGGCGTTGGCGTCGCTGATGAACGGGACGGCTCGCGCGGATGATGCGTTGACTGTACCCGGCGCGTTGAAGACGTTGCATTGGGCTCCGAAGGCCAAGCGTGTGATTTATCTGTTCATGTCGGGCGCACCGTCGCATCTTGATCTTTTTGATCCCAAGCCGAAGTTGATCGAGATGACCGGAAAAGATTTGCCGGAGAGCGTCCGTCAAGGCCAACGCATCACCACGATGACGTCGGGGCAGAAGAATTTGTTATGCGTTGGCTCGCCATTCAAATTCGAAAAGTATGGCAAGGCCCAGATGGATTTGTCGGAGCTGCTTCCGTACACATCGAAGATTGTGGACGAGTGTTTGTGGATCAAAACGATGTTCACCGAGCCGATCAATCACGATCCAGCGGTGACGTTTTTCAACACGGGGCATCAGCAGCCCGGGCGACCGACGATGGGCGCGTGGGCGAGTTATGGTTTGGGTGGAGCGAATCAGAATTTGCCTGCGTATGTCGTGATGAATTCGGGCGGCGGCGGCCAACCGTTGCAGTCGCGGTATTGGGGCAACGGATTCTTGCCCGCCCAACATGGCGGCTGCCAATTCCGTTCGGATGGCGATGCGGTCTTGTACTTGTCGAACCCTCCGGGCATCGCTCCTGAAGCACGGCGGCGGATGTTGGACACGACCAATGGATTGAACAAACTTGCGCTCGCTGATTTGGGCGATCCGGCGATTTCGGCTCAAATTGAGAATTACGAATTGGCGTTCCGGATGCAGTCGAGCGTGCCGGAATTGATGGATTTATCGAAGGAAAAGAAGGAGACGCTGGACCTGTATGGAGCCACGCCCGGGCGCGGATCGTTCGCGAACAATTGTCTTTTAGCGCGTCGCTTGGCCGAGCGCGGAGTGCGATTCATTCAATTAAATCATCGCGATTGGGACCATCACGGCGGACTGCCCGGCGGGATCAAGGGCAAGTGCAAAGAGACGGACCAGGCGAGCGCGGCGTTGGTGATGGATTTGAAACAGCGCGGAATGTTGGACGACACGATCGTGATGTGGGGCGGTGAATTTGGGCGGACGGCGTACAGCCAAGGGAACATCCAACCGAATAATTTCGGACGCGATCATCATCCGCGCTGCTTCACGATGTGGATGGCTGGCGGTGGCGTGAAAGCCGGATATGTTCACGGCGAGACGGACGATTTTGGTTACAACACTGTCCGCGATGGCGTACATGTTCACGACCTGCACGCGACACTGTTGCATCTGCTCGGCGTCGATCACAAGAAGATGACGTACCGCCACGAAGGACGCGATTACAGACTGACGGATATTGCCGGGAATGTCGTGAAGGAATTGTTAGCGTAAACGAAATGAAACTGGGCGGCCTTGATAGGTTGCCTTTCATTAATTAAGGGGAATCGATTCATGTTGACTGTGAGAATTTGCCGCGCCTGTTTGGCGGTTGCAGTGGTGTTGTGCGCGGCTGTTTTGCGCGCGGAAGATGCGAAGCCTACGGGAAAGATTGCGAAGATTTTGTTTTTCACAAAGTCGGCGCGGTATGAACATTCGGTGATTGCACAAAAAGACGGCAAGCCAAGTTTCGCTGAAAAGATTCTGATGGAGATGGGCATCAAAGGGCAGTTCGAAATCACGACGACGAAAGATGGCGGTGCAATGACGGCTGAGAATTTGGCGAAGTATGACGCGCTGATGTTTTTCACGTCGGGCGATTTGACGGTGGAAAAGCAGAAGGACAACTCGCCTCCGATGACTGCTGAAGGCAAAGCGACGTTTTTGAACGCAGTGAAAAACGGGCTGTCATTCATCTGCGTCCACAACGCGTTGAAGACGTTCGACGGTGGCAAAGACATCGATCCGTACAACGAGATGCTCGGCGGAATCGGCATCGGTCACGGCAAAATTCAGATGGGTAAAAACGTGTGCGTGGACACGAAATTCCCGGGATTCGAAAAGCTGGCGGACGGCCTGTCGATTGAGGAAGAGTGGTACTCGAACAAGAATTATTCGAAGGACATTCACGTCTTGCTGGTGCAGGATCCGGCGGGGATGAAAGACGGATTGTATCAGCGCCCGCCTTACCCGGCGACGTGGGCGCGGATGTATGGCAAGGGGCGCGTGTTCGTGACCGGGATGGGACATTTGGAAGGAACGTGGACGAACCCGGTTTTCCAGACGATTTTGAACGGCGGTATTCAGTGGGCGCTCGGACGCATTGAAGCTGACATCACACCGAACCTTGAGACTGCTGCTCCGAAGTACGCGGAACTACCAACGACGGGGAAGAAGTAACGTTGCGCCCATTTTAGTTCGCCCTTTCGGGGCTGAAGAACGTATAACAATTGGAACCGCACTCTGGAAGAGTGGCTAATACGAATCGGATATTTTTGGAATTCTTCATGCACACATTCGACGAACTTAAAGCACGGACCGAAGCACACGGGCAAGGCCATGTTTTCAACTTCTTTCACGACTTGAATGACGCCGGGAAAGCGAAGCTGCTGGCGCAGGTCGCGGCGGTGGAATTTGATGTGGTGGACAAGCTGGTCGCCGAGTTCGTCAAAGCGGCCGCTCCAGTTGCGAGCGCGTCGAATTTGAAACCCGCGCCGGTCGTTCCGCTGCCGTCGAACGACGACCAGCAGCAAGCGTTGCGCGGAGCCCGGGCCGCCGGTGAAGAAGCGTTTCGGCGCGGACGCATTGCGTGCTTTCTTGTCGCAGGCGGACAAGGCACGCGGCTGGGATTGAACGGGCCGAAAGGCGCGTTCAAAATCGGACCAATTTCGGACCGCACGTTATTTCAGATTCACGCAGAAAAAGTGCTCGCGTTGCGCAAGCGCTACAACGCCGGTGTGCCGTGGTTGATCATGACCTCGGACGCAAACGACGCGGAGACGAAAGCGTTTTTTGATGCGAACACCTATTTCGGATTGGGCGCTGATACGGTGCGGATTTTCAAGCAGGCGAACATGCCTGCGGTCGGGCGCGACGGTAAGATTCTGATGCAATCAAAAGGTGAGATTGCGTTGAGTCCGAACGGACATGGCGGGTCAATCAAGGCGTTGCATGATTCCGGTGCGACGGCGTGGCTCCGCACTCAGGGCGTCGATACGTTGTTCTATTTTCAGGTCGATAATTGTCTCACGCAGATCGGCGATCCCGCGTTCATCGGG
>Ga0194061_1001824_pt1 | contig 12037 bp, 9 predicted proteins | sample SepL2221m_MetaG_FD_163423 | JGI IMG/M metagenome (GOLD analysis project Ga0194061, IMG submission 163423) | Anoxic zone freshwater microbial communities from boreal shield lake in IISD Experimental Lakes Area, Ontario, Canada - Sep2016-L224-21m | ecosystem: Environmental > Aquatic > Freshwater >...
CCCAGCGTGCTTTAAATCTTGAATCATCATTGATTCTCTCCGTTGCTCATCAACAACAGTAAGGCGCTACTAAGTGGTACGGGAAAAAATCACTTGTCTGCTATGTCACACACTCTGTTCACTAGGTAGAACTAGCCGCATTACTTCCGAGTATTCGAAGGTTTCTTGTAGGAAGAATCAATGCGAAACTATTTCTTCGTGTACCCCTTCGGGCATACAGGCTTAAGGGCGGTTACCTTTTTGACCGTCTTGCCCTTAACACATGAGATTGTGATCATCTTTTTAGCTGCTGCAGCTTTATCTGCTGCCGCTTTTGCATCTGCATCTTGCTTAACTTTTAATTCGGCGGCCGCTTTTGCAGCAGCAATTATTTGCTCTGCTTGAGCTTTAGCCTCTGAAATTAACTTCTCTGCTGCAGCTTTTGTTTCGGCCTCTTGTTTGGCTTTTAACTCTGCTGCAGCTTTTGCTTCGGCCTCTTGTTTCGCCTTTAACTCCACAGCAGCTTGGGCATCAGCGATAATTTTTTCTGCAGCCAACTTTGCATCAGCGATCAACTTTTCTGCTGCAGCTTTCGTTTCAGCCTCTTGCTTGGCTTTGAGAGCAGCAGTCGCCTTTGCTTCTGCTTCCTGAAGAGCTTTAAGTTCAGCAGCTGCTTTATCAGCTGCAGCTTTTGCATCTGCGGCTGCTTTATCAGCTACGAGCTTATCTGCGGCGATTTTATCGGCTACGGCTTTAGCATCTGCTACGAGCTTATCTGCGGCGATTTTATCGGCTGCGGCTTTTGCTGCAGCTGCTACCAGTGGATCAACAGTAGGCAGGCCAGGTTGCGTCATCCCCGTTCCACCTGGTGTTGGCCCCATGCCAGGCATTGATCCAGGCCCACCAGTAGGTCCTCCACCTGGAGGTGGTCCACCTGCTTTTGTAATTAGAGCTGGGTTAGGTGTGCCTGTGTAGCAATTAATAGTTGAACGACTACTTTTTTCTTCAGTGAGAACATAGTGATAAAGGCCAGCTGGGAATTCAGGAGTGGGACTGGTAATTCCATTGCAAGCATCTAACTGTGTAGATGAAACAATTTTTCCGTTGATATCTTTGTTTCCATAGATGGGAAAACCATCGAAGGCAACCCCCAGTATGTGTGAAGGGCCGCCAACAGTATCAATTACAGAAGTCACACATGGTGGCATGCCGTGATAGTGATACATACCGCCCATGCCTGGGTGGCCATTGCAAACGTCGAGAAAGCCCCACTGCACACCGTTTGAATCAGTTAAATAAACATTGTTTGCAACTGCTACAGATGTGCCATCACCTTCATACGGGTTATAAAGCACAGCACCATTTACTAATATTCCAATTACGCCCAAAGAAGTAGTAGTTGCAGCAGCCGCTTTTACAGGATTCAGTGTTATCGCATAACTAATTTTCTGGGCATAAACAAGACTGCTTGAAAAATCTAGCGTGACATCACTTGGACTTAGTGGGACAACAACTCCAGCATTAGGTTTCGCATATTTTTCAGCTTTCCAGCTTGGCAAACCATCAGAGACGATTGTCATGTCAGTACCCGAGTAAGTAATGGAAACGTTCTTAAACCAGGCAGCCTGGGACATAGCTGACTGTGTTGTTGTGTCAGCGAAAGCAACCTGTGCAGTGATCGCTAATAGACCAAGGCCTATCGGAATTAAAAGGATAAGTAAATGCTTCTTCGCTCCTGCAAACACGCCACTACTATTCGCCTTCACCATTTGCTTCTCTCCGTTGGCTGTACTTATAAGAGTTTAGGGTGTAATTGAACAACTTTCATTACTGAGCAGTCCAGCCTCCGTCTACGGGAATTGAAACACCCGTGATGTTGTGTGCAGCTGCTGAGCATAAAAAGACTGCCACAGCACCGATTTCGGCCGGCGTAGACATTCTTTGCGAAGGTTGTTTTTCAGATAATAAATTAGCGATACCTGCAGCGCGATCTCCGTTAAATAAATCAACGCGTGCTTGAATCTGTGGCTCAATTAATGCTGTTTCAACCCACCCGGGGCAGATTGCATTTACTGTGACTCCCCCAGATTCACGAGAGCCGCTGGCGGCGTAATCAAGTGCTGCCGTTTTAGTTAAGCCAATGACTCCGTGCTTTGCCGATATGTAAGGTGACTTTGCAATTGATGCAACTAAACCATGAACCGAAGCTGTATTTATTACTCGACCGTATCCGCGTTCTTTCATCTGGGGTAATAACAATCGCATAGTGTCGAAGTAGGACGTTAAGTTAATTGCGATGATGTCGTCCCATTTTTCGCGTGGCATTTCGGCAATAGGCGCAGTGAATTGAATGCCTGCGTTATTGCACAAGATGTCTACTGGACCTGTGGCCAAAATAGTTGCTATTAAAGCCTCTGTTGCCGCCACATCACGAAGATCAGATACATGAGATTCGACTTTACCCGCACCTGCAGCTGTAACTGCTGCTTCAGCCTTTGCAATTCTTTCGGCATCGGCTAAACCATGCAAAACGATGTCCGCACCCTCTGCAGCAAGGGCGGTAGCGATTCCAAGACCTATGCCCTGAAATGAACCAGTGATGAATGCGCGCTTACCTTTTAGACTCATGTGCGATCTCCATAAATTATCTGTGCAACTTTTTCTGCTCCGCCAGCCTCAATAAACATGTCGTAGTGGTTGCAATCTGCCAAGAACTCTAACTTTAACTGCGGGTACATCGGCAGAACTAAGTCTAGAACCGCCATGGGATACAGACCATTTTCTTCATTTTGCAAACCGCGTTCGGCCTTAATAAATAAAGACTGCTTAGTTAAACCTTGCAGCGAGCGCGTAATCAAGTCATCACCAAACAAATCGTGCGAGTCTTCTTCAACGGCCTTCGGATTAGTTGATGGCTTCAAATGCGGTGCGTCTCCGCGAAGGTCGTAATCAATATATTCATCCATGACCGCTGACCAACCTTTTGCAAATGCTGGTTGTGGTTTCCAATAATCGCGGTAAGCCTCTTTGCTTTCAAACTCCATCGCAAGCCGCGCAAGTGCAGGTCCTAAAACAAAAGGCATGATTTGCTCGACCGTCATTCCAGGTGGCATTGGTAGTGGCACTCCACCGTCGGCAAATACAACATTGCCAACTAACTCTGGATATAAACCAACAAGAGCTGCCGTTACAAAACCGCCCATCGAATGACCGATAACATCTGGCTTATTCCATCCGAAGTGTTTAATTACTGCCGCCATATCATGTGCATGGTTGGCCATTCCGAATGGACCAGGTAAATTATTTGAATCACCACGGCCGCGCAGATCAACGGCAAACGGCGCTTTACCTCGTGCAATTAGTGCATCGGCAAAAACTTGGAAAGCACGGTTTGATGACGTAACACCATGGATCAAAAGAACTGGGGTTCCCGTGCCATCTCCATACTGGAAAACGGCAAGTGGGCCGCCTGAGACCTGCACCGATGTCTTACGTGTTGGAAGGGACATGGGCCAAGTCTGCCCTTGTCTGAACGTGAAACCAACTCTTTTAGCGAAGCTAACGAGGAGTTTCCTCGTGTTTCTATTCACACTCTGTAAGAAATCGTTATCTAAAAGCAATCTGGCGATTTCACAGTTACATAGGCCAGGCCCTAGGTTTGACCCTAAGAAGCCCATCCCTCGATTGGCTTATCCATTTGATTAGGAGATCTCTACATGAGCAAACGCTCACTTTCACGTTTGGGAATCGCTGTTCTTGCAGCTGCCGTAATTATGCCAAGCATGGCACCTGCACAGGCAGCAACTGATATTAAAATCGGAGTTATTACTTCAACATCTGGCCCATTGGGTTCATATGGACTTGCATATAACGATGGACTTGCATGGGGCTTGAATTACTACACACGCGGCAAGATGAGCGTTGATGGTCAAAAGCTAGTTGTCACATCTAAAGATGATGCTGCTGATCCTGCATCAGCGACTGCAACTTTCAAAGATATGGTCGGAAACGGCACCAAGATTATCGTTGGTACAGCTTCCTCAGGAGTTGCCCTAACTCTTGGACCTCTAGCTGCTCAGAACAAGGTTCTATACATCTCGGGTCCAGCTAAGAATGACTTAGTTACTTCATCGGCGAATAAGTATGTATTCCGCTCAGGTAACTCATCAACTCAGGACTTAGCTCCACTTGCTGGTGTTAAGCCAATCATTGGCAAGAAAGTAGTTCTCTTCGTAGAAGATAATGCATTCGGTCTTGGCAATATTGCCGCCGCTCGTGCATTGATGGGTCCTAAAGGCGCACTCTTTGAAGAGATCAAGGTTCCAACATCAACATCTGATTTCACACCTTTTGCAAAGAAGGCCGCTGATGCCAATGGAACATACATCTTTATTGCTTGGTCAAATGCGCTTACAGCTGGTGCAATGTTGACTTCACTTAAGGTTCAGGGCGCATTCAAGACTCAGAAGCCAATTACTGGTCTTGCTGGCGCAGCTACATACAACATCTATGGAACTCTATTTGAGGGTACCGGCGCAATCATGACAAACAGTTACTTTGCAGGTGTATCTAAGTCAGCTGCAGCTACAGATATGGCCACTTGGTTTACTGCCAACAAGAAGTCTCAGGATCTGTTTACCTCTGCAGGTGCAGATGCTGCCAAGATGATTGTTGCAGCCCTTACTGGAAATCCAAGTCAGAACGTTGACACCATGATCAGCAAGCTTGAAGGCTTGACATGGCTCGGCGTTAAGGGTCAGATGAAGATCAGCGCATCTTCACACCTTCTTATTCAGCCAATGTTCCTTGTTGGTCTGACAAAGACTGAATCAGGTTATGTACCTGTATTGCAGAAGACAATCGCTGCAGTGGGTGCGTAATACTTACCACATAAGTAAAAGAACCCCAGTGTAGAAATACGCTGGGGTTCTTTATATATTAGGCCAAAAGAATTTAAAGGGGTTAGGAAATTGATTTCAGCGCTCAGCGTCACCGATCTGTCACTAGATATTGGTGGCGCAAAGATTCTGGATGGAATAACTCTCTCCGTAAAACTGAATGAAACCCTTGGAATTATCGGTCCAAATGGTGCAGGAAAAACCTCATTTTTTAATCTGCTGAGTGGAATCCGTAAACCATCTCGTGGGCAAATATTTATTGGTGAACTAGATGTTACCGATTTGCTTCCACATGAGCGCGCTAAAGCCGGTATCGCAAGAACTTTTCAAACATCGAGCGTTTTTGTAAATCTGACTTGTTTAGAAAATGTTCGCATCGCAGCTCAAGCCGCAAACGGTAAGTCTATGAACTTAACTAGGAATGCCTATAAATTCACCGACGTTGTAGGCCATGCCCACGATGCACTGGCAAAAGTCGGCCTTTCTGCATATGCGCTGCATCGAGCCGGCGCCTTATCTCATGGTGACAAGCGCCGCTTAGAGATTGCAATCGTTCTAGCTTCAAAGTCTGAGATTGTTTTGCTCGATGAACCAATGGCCGGTATGAGTGTCGAAAATGTGCCAGAGCTAGTAGAAATCATTCGCTCGCTGGCCACTGTGCACAAAAAGACAGTGTTAATTGTTGAGCATCATATGGAAGTCATTTTGGGGCTTGCCGATCGAATCGCAGTTCTGAACTATGGAGAGTTACTCGTATGCGATACGCCGCAAAATGTAATTAAGAATCCAATTGTGCAATCTGCCTATATCGGCGAAGCGCTATGAGTGCATTGACCGTTAAGAATCTGCATGTAAAGATCGGCGAATCTCATATCTTGCATGGTGTGACATTTGACGTACCAGCGCACAAGGTAACTGCGCTACTGGGGCGCAATGGCGTTGGTAAATCCACAACGCTCAAAAGTATCATGGGGCTTTATCAAGGCACGGGCTCTATAGAACTCGATGGACTGCAGATACTTGGAACGCCGACATACAAGATTGCACAAGCCGGAGTGGCCTATGTGCCCGAAGATCGCGAGATTTTCTCAACTTTGTCGGTTCGAGAGAACTTAACTTTGGCATCGCGCAACAAAAATAATGGCGATGCTTATAAGAATATTTTCGAGCTCTTTCCCGAACTGGATACACGTGCGGCGCAGCTGGCGGGATCATTGTCGGGTGGCCAGCAGCAAATGGTTGCGATTGCAAGAGCGTTGTTAAATGAAAATGAGATTCTTTTAGTTGATGAACCCACAAAGGGTTTGGCGCCAAAGCTAGTAACTGAGGTTGCAAATGCCTTGGTTAAAGTTGCTCATAAGACAACTATGTTGCTTGTAGAACAAAACCTTGCACTGGTCAAACGAATCGCTGAAAATGTGATCGTCATGGATCAGGGAAGGGTCGTTTTTCAAGGCGGCCCTGAAAACTTAAATGACCCAGCATGGGTGCATCAAATGCTAGGTGTCAGCGGAGGTCATAAATAATGGAGACGTTTATTCTTATTGGAATCACCGGCATTGGTTTAGGTGCACTGTATTTCCTAGTAGCCTCAGGTCTCTCGCTTATTTACGGTTTGATGGGTGTACTCAACTTTGCTCACGGAAGTTTTCTAACCGTTGGTGCTTTTGTTGGTTTCTGGGTTGCTAGCAAGATGGGTTTTGAAACCACCATCCCCGAATTTCTCCTTGCCATGATTATCGGCGGCTTAGCCGCAGGGTTATTTGCACTGCTTATTGAGCAGTTGTTAATTACTCGACTATACGAGCGACATATTGACCAGGCCTTAGTTACAGTTGGTGTCTCTTTGGTAGTAGGCGCAGTCTTGGGTGGCTGGTTTGGTAACGATCTTCGGATGTTTCCAACCCCTATGTGGTTTTTAACTGCCATTGATATTGGTGGGGCACAGATTCCAGCTGATCGTGTTATCTACATTTCTACGGCCATTCTTTTATTGATCGGTAACTGGGCACTTCTCAAGTTCACGCGCATTGGCTTGATTATCCGTGCTGGTGTCGAAAACCGACACATGGTTGATGCCCTTGGAATCAACGTGCGCAAGGCTTTTAGCACGGTTTTCTTCTTAGGTGGCTTTGCCGCTGGAGTCGGTGGAGTTTTGGTCTCGGTCTACTCCAATGGAGTATCTCCCCTGATTGCCGGCTCCTATCTAATCTACGGATTCATTGTCGTTGTTATTGGTGGAATGGGTTCAGTACCCGGCAGCTTCTTGGCAGCCATGTTAATTGGAATTATTAAACAGTTCGCAAATTACTATGCAACCGGACTTGGTGATTTCGTTGTAGTAATTTTGTTGGCCGTTGTCTTACTTATTAGACCGCAGGGTTTATTAGGAAAGGTGCGTGCCTAATGTTACGTTGGAAATATTCTCGACCACTGCTTGGAGTCGTTATGGCTCTGTTGGCACTTGCCCCAATACTTGGTGATAATCCATTGAGCAGGCCCGGCTTACAACAGACCATGGCAGTTGCATTTATCTGGGGTGGGCTCGCGCTTACGTATGACCTGCTCTTTGGTTTCACAGGTCTGCTTTCATTTGGTCACGCACTTTATTTTGCAACTGGTGTTTATGTGACCTGTATTTTGATTAACCATGAGGTTGTTTCTTGGTGGCTAGCCTCGCTTATCGCAATCGCGGTAAGTGCACTGTTGGCGCTTTTGGTAGGTGCGGCATCACTGCGAACAACTGGAATAACCTTTGCAATGGTTACCTTAGCCTTTGGTGAAGCTGGCCATGTGATTCTTGAGCGCAACTTCTTCAACTTAACTGGCGGAGAAAATGGAATCGCACTTAACGCCAATTTAATTCCGCAGTTCTGGATTAGCGTTGTAAATACTAAATATATTTATTGGACCGCCCTTGCTGCCATGGCACTGACTTATGCCGTTATTTGGTGGGTGACAGAGAGTTCAGCTGGGCGTGTATTTGCCGCCCTTAGAGATAATGAGCTTCGCGTACAAGTACTAGGACTAAATACACAGCGCTTTAAGTTGCTGGCTTTTGTCATTAGCGCCGCACTTGCCGCTTTATTGGGTGACGTGATGTTGCTGGCTGCAGGTAGCGCCGCACCTCGCTTTGCCGACGCAGGCGTGACTATTAGCCTCTTGTTAATGGTCGTTTTGGGTGGAGCAGTCACGCGATGGGGCGCAGTGATAGGTGGAATTATCTACTCAGTGGCCACAACTCGAATGCAGGATTTAACTCAACAAGAATTCTTTAAAACTATTCCAAAGTTGATCGGTGGCCCGATAGCCGAGCCTGCATTCGTCCTAGGCCTTCTCTTTATCTTTGTTGTTATGTTTGCACCTGGTGGCCTCTCTGGTGCTTACTACAAGCTTCGGCTTAGAGCTATAACTAAGAAATCACAGTGAACACTAAGTTATGGGAGCCCTCGAATCCTGAAGCAACCGCAGTTGCAGGATTGCAGCGTGAATTAGGTTTTAACTCATATGACGATCTCCATGCTTGGAGTATTGAAAATCCTGGCGCATTCTGGTCAAAGGCTTGGGATGATTGCCAGATTGTTGGTTATAAAGGTTCAGAGTTCTATGACTCAGGCAAAGATTTCATTTCTGCCCGATTTTTTAAGGACGCAAAGCTCAACGTCGCCGAGAATCTACTCTCAAAAGGCAACGATGAAGAAATTGCAATCATTTCGATTCTCGAAGATGGGACTCGCACTGAAATTACATGGGCTCAGTTAAGGGCGCAGGTCGGCGCAACAACCGCTGCACTAAAAGCATTAGGCGTTGTTAAGGGTGATCGAGTCGCTGCATGGGTTCCCAATGTAACCGAGACAATCATTTTCACTCTAGGAGCGCTAAGTATCGGTGCCACAGTTTCAACAGCTTCACCTGATTTCGCGCCAGCAGCAGTACAAGATCGCTTCGGTCAGATTGAACCAAAAGTTTTACTGGCCGCAGATTCTTATCAATACAACGGAAAGCTTTTTGACTGTACGTCAAAGATTGCGCAGATACAAGAGTTACTTCCATCATTGATTCATACAGTTCAGATAAGTCAATTTGCTGCATGGATCGCACCATTTATGGGATCATCTTTGGATTTTGAGCCGCTTCCATTTGATCACCCCGGTTTTGTTCTTTTTTCATCTGGTACAACTGGAAAACCAAAGTGCATCACTCACAGTGGGGCCGGAGTAATGCTTAAAGCCAACGCTGAAATGCTGTATCAATTCGATATAGAAGCCGCCCAGAAGGTCTTTTTCTTTACAACCTGCGGGTGGATGATGTGGAACTGGTTGTTCATGGCACTTGGGCGTGGAGCAACAATTGTTTTATTTGATGGCGCACCTATGTATCCAGCACCTTCACGACTATTTGATATTGCACAGTCAGAGCATTTAGATTTCTTAGGAGTTTCGGCTAAATTGATCGATACGGCTCATAAAGAGGGTTTAGAGCCGATTAAGACGCATGATTTATCAAGTGTCAAGGTAATTGGTTCTACGGGTTCAGTCTTATCTCCTGAGAGTTTTGATTATGTTTACTCATCAATTAAGCGCGACGTACAATTAGCTTCAATGTCAGGTGGAACCGATATCTGTGGCTGTTTTCTAGCCGGAGTTCCTAATAAGCCTGTACATCGTGGTGAGCTACAAGGTCCGTGCTTAGGCATGGCGACAGATGTTTATAACGCATCTGGAAAGCCCGCTGATCTAGATGAAAAAGGAGAGCTAGTTTGTACAGTTCCTTTCCCATCCAAGCCAATTGGGTTTTGGGGAGATGTAAATAATGAAAAGTATTCTGCAGCTTATTTTGAAGGTTTTCCCGGAGTGTGGACGCATGGTGATTTCGCCTCAAAATCCGCAACTGGCGGATTTACTTTATATGGACGTAGTGATGCAACATTAAATTCAAAAGGTGTACGAATTGGTACAGCCGAAATTTACCGCGTAGTTGAAACTTTTCCAGAGGTTTTAGAAGCAATGGCTGTTTCCCAAGACTGGGAAGGTGACACGCGTGTAGTTTTATTCGTCATTGTTAAACCTGGTACGACATTCACAGTTGACAATGAAAAAGCAATTAAATTAGCGCTTCGTACACAGGCAAGCCCACGACATGTGCCGGATCTGATTATTGTTGCTCCCGCTTTACCGCGGACTAAATCCAATAAATTGGTAGAACTTGCAGTTACTGATCTTATTAACGGCCGAGAAGTTCGTAACCGCGATGCCTTGGCCAATCCAGAAGCACTTGATTGGTTCGCTACTATGAGCACCCTGTAAACAAGAGTCTGGGGCTGCATTGAATTATCGAAAAAAGCTGATTTCACTACTTCTTTTTGCCTTTGTGCTCAGTGGTTCTGTCACTTCATCCGCAGAACCTGACACTCGTTGCTCTGGCGGTGGGAACTACTTTATTAACGAAGGCGTTGCTTATCGACCATCACCAGCACCTGCAATTAAATGCACTGGCGATGTAGTTTTAGACTCGAGCGTAGTTTCCATCGCTGCAAATGCTTTTTGGGGGTTATCAGGTATACGAACCATGGTCCTACCGGCAAATTTAACCACAATCTCTTCTTATGCCTTTAATGCAGCAAGTTCATTAGTATCGATTTCGATTCCAAGTTCTGTGACTTCTATCGGGACAAATGTATTCAGCGGTACAATTTCACTTGCGACATTCGAAGTGTCCTCACAGAATCAAAACTTCACAGCTTTTAATGGCGCGCTATTTAACAAGACCAAAACCATACTGATTGCGTATCCTGCAGCAAACTCACAAACAAGTTTTGTAATCCCAAGTAGTGTAACCACTATTGCCAGCACTGCTTTCCTAGGGGCAACAAACTTAAAATCCATAGTCATCCCGAACTCTGTTACAACAATTGGAGATAGTGCATTTTCGGGAACAACTAGTTTAACTTCGATTTCCATACCTGCTTCAGTTACAAGTATAGGTTCCTCTGTATTTGATAGTGCATCTTCTTTAACTTCAATCGTAGTTGATAGTGCGAATCTGTATTACACAATAATCGATGCGGGGCTCTTCAATATAAGCAAAACACTTCTGTTAGCTTTCCCGATAAAGAGTAGTCAATTGAGTTTTACGCTCCCTAACTCAGTTACACGGATTGAATCTGAAATGTTTAGGAATGCAAAGAGTCTAAAGTCAATAATTTTAGGAAGCTCTCTAGGATTTATCGGTAACAATGCTTTTAATGGCGATGCCAGTCTGACAACAATTTCTATTCCTCGCTCTGTCACCAGTATCGGAACCCGTGCCTTTTATGCAACACCTGCATTGACTTCAATTAATGTTGATGCAAATAATCCAATTTATTCTTCAAGTAGTGGGGTTCTTTTTGATAAAAGTAAGGAGACTCTGATCGCTTATCCTGCAGCAAATTCCACAAAAAACTTTACGATTCCGGCTACCGTTAATGAAATCGCTGAAGTTGCTCTCGCAGGCGCAAAGCTTTTAGCGTCAGTCATATTAGAACCAGGTAATAGCAGTTACGTCATTGAAAATGGGGTCCTACTCAATAGTGAGAGATCCGAGCTCCTTTTTTACTCTCGAGCTAATATAGATTCGACATTTACAGTACCAAGCTCCGTAACAGAAATTTCTCAAGATGCTTTTTTGAACGCCTTCAATCTAAACGAGTTCAAAGTAAGTTCTACAAATATCACTTTTTTATCTGATGCTGGGGTTCTCTTCGATATAGATCATGAAATTTTAGTAGCCTACCCTTCTGGAAATACCTCAAGTACTTATATATTGCCGGCAACTGTTATTTCGGTTGGCACTAATGCATTCGCTTCATCCCAATTCACAACTTTAGTAATTAGTGATCAGACAGAGATATCAATTTTTTCTGATTCCGGATTGCTGTCAACAGTGCGAGTACTTACAGCTACACAATATTCTGCCGAAATAAAAGCTGCGGCGGATAAAGCTGCTGCCGATAAGTTAGCTGCTGATAAAGCTGCTACCGATAAGTTAGCTGCTGATAAAGCTGCTGCCGATAAGTTAGCTGCTGATAAAGCTGCGGCAGATGCAAAGGCTGCGGCCGATAAGTTAGCTGCTGATAAAGCTGCGGCCGATAAGTTAGCTGCTGATAAAGCTGCTGCCGA
>Ga0194061_1001825_pt1 | contig 12036 bp, 10 predicted proteins | sample SepL2221m_MetaG_FD_163423 | JGI IMG/M metagenome (GOLD analysis project Ga0194061, IMG submission 163423) | Anoxic zone freshwater microbial communities from boreal shield lake in IISD Experimental Lakes Area, Ontario, Canada - Sep2016-L224-21m | ecosystem: Environmental > Aquatic > Freshwater >...
GTTTTTTTGATTGCGATCATCTTCTGGCTGATCGGCTGGAGCCCGCAGCGCTGGTGGCTCTGGGTCTGGGGGTTTCTGGCACTGTTCGGCCTGTTCATGATGTTCATCTCCCCCTACGTGATAGAACCGCTGTTCAACAAATATGAGCCGGTCAGCGAAGAGGGGCTGGTGGATGACATCCGCGGGATGATGGAAAAAGCCGGTCTGAAGGTCGGCACGGTGCAGCAGATGGACGCATCCAGACGCAGCAACCACTCCAACGCCTATTTCACCGGCATCGGCAGAGTCAAGCGCATCGTCCTGTACGATACGCTGATCAGCCAGATGAGCCATCGGGAGATCGTGGCGGTGCTGGCCCACGAGATTGGGCACTGGAAGAAAGGGCATATCTGGAAACGGCTGCTCTGGGCTGAAATCATGGCACTGGCCGGCTCGTGGGTCAGCTTCCAGCTGCTTTCCTGGCCGGGCCTGCCGGGGCTTTTAGGCCTGCCGGCCGACATTTCACTGGCGGCAAAGATGGTGCTGCTCGGCTTTGTCTCCTCGCTGGCGCTGTTTCCGCTGGGGCCGTTTTCGGCCTGGCGTTCACGCTGCCATGAGCGGGAGGCGGACCGCTATGCCAGCGATCTCACCGGTAGGCCGGAAGATCTGGCATCGGCGCTGGTCAAGATGTCTTCGGAGAACCTCTCCAATCTTTTTCCGCACCCGTTATATGCAAAATTCCACTACTCGCATCCGCCGATAGTTGAACGGGTGAATACGCTACGGGGATGGGTGAATGAATAGTTTACCGGTCACCATACTTGCGATTGACGACGACCCCACCTCTCTGTCTGTCCTGGAGGGCTGCCTGAAGCGATTCGGCTACAATCCGGTTGTGGCGACGGGTGGTCCACGAGCTCTGGAATTGCTTGAGCAACAGGAATTTGACCTGCTGATCTCTGACCTGTTCATGCCTGACATGGACGGCCTGGCGCTGCTTGAGGAAGTTCGCCGGCGCGATTATACAATGCCCTTCATTGTCGTAACCGCCTTCGGCAGCATAGAAAGTGCCGTCGGTGCCATGCGTCTGGGGGCTTTTGACTACCTCGAAAAACCGTTCAACTTCGACAAACTGCAGCTGACCGTCCAGCGCGCCCTCGAATATCACCGCGCGGTGACCGAAAACCGCCAGATCAGGGCCTACCTCCAGGAACACTTCACCTTTCAGAATATTATCACGGTCACTCCGGTCATGAAGGAGATGCTGGAAATGGCGACCAAAGTAGCGTCGTTTTCCCAGACAACCATCGCAATTTTTGGTGAAAGCGGCACCGGCAAGGAGCTGCTGGCCCGCGCCATCCATTATGCCACGACCGGCCTGCCGACCAGCTTTGTGGCGGTCAACTGCGCTGCCATACCGGAAGCGCTGATAGAAAGCGAATTATTCGGCCATACGAAGGGGGCTTTTACCGGTGCCGACCGCGAACGGGACGGAAAATTCAGCCTGGCGGGAAACGGCACCCTGCTGCTCGATGAAATCGGCGACATGCCGCTTCCGCTGCAGGCTAAGCTCCTGCGCACGCTGCAGGAACGTACGTTTGAAAAAATCGGCGGCAGCACTGCCATCCCGCTCTCCTGTCGGCTGATCGTTGCCACCAATGCTGACCTGCCAAAACGGGTCGAGGAAGGCACCTTCCGCGAGGATCTCTTTCACCGCATCAATGTGTTCCCGCTGCACATCCCGCCGTTGCGTGAGCGAAAGGACGATATCTGGCAGCTCTGCGAGCGTGTACTGGCCGAACTTCAGCAGAATCTGGGCAAGCAATTGCCCGGCATCTCGTTGCAGGCCATGGACGCCATTCTTGCCTACGACTGGCCGGGCAACGTCCGCGAACTGCGTAACCGCCTCGAGCGGGCGGCGATACTTACCAGTGGCGATCTGATCCGCCCCGAACATCTCGGCCTGCAGCAGGACGGCCTGCCGTCATTAGCTCAGCAGAGCACTGATCCATATTCAACCAGCTACCATCTTAAACTCCTGACTGACTCCCTCTCGCTCTCCGCCCTGACCGGGCAGATACTCGCCCAGACCTTGAAACGCTGCAGGGGCAACAAATCCAGGGCAGCCCAGCTGCTGAAAATAGACCGCAAGATGTTTTATCGTAGCTGACTGTACCTTTCAGCCACACGCTGTTCCAAATTAGTACACTGCCAAATCCCACGTTTCAGCTAATATCCTGATATTTAACACATCACCTGTTTGGCACCAAGAATGCTATCTACCGTGCTGAAGTAATTTACTGTGCCAAATTGTCACAGTCCGGGAGGGATTATGAGCCAGGAAGCGGTAGAGCGCTTATTGGGCAGATTATTGACAGACGACACTTTCCGCAAGCGGGCCGGAGAATCCATAGAGAGCCTCTGTAACGAGGCCGGATTTGATCTGAATCAGAGCGAATTGAGCGCCATAAACCGCAACGATCTGCTGCACCTTGATTTCGTGTCGCTCAGGCTGGATAGACGTATCAAGCGCATGTCACAGAGGGGTATTTGAAAATGGTTACTATGAAAATCGGAACCCGGCTCGGTGCAGGCTTTGCCGTCATGATACTGCTGATTGCAGCAATGTCATTCATCGGGCTTGCCAGGCTTACCACCATGCAGGAACAGGTAGACCATCTGGCCCAAAGCAACGCCGTAAAGCTTATCGCCGCAGCCGAAGCCGAACAGGCCATTGCAATGATCTACCGTACCATTGACATGCTGGTGCTGGAAGACAAGGATGCTGCAGCCCGCAGCAGGTACAAGGAGAGCATCACCGGGCTGCGGGCACGCTATGCCGCTTCCATGAAAATTCTGGAAGAGAAGGAAAATGGCGAGCAGGGAAAAGCCATCGTCACACGGATCAAACAATCAATTGCTGCAGCAAAGGAGACCAATGAAAAAGTAATTGCCCTGGCAATGTCGGGCGACAGTGCCGGGGCTCATCTGCTGTTGATTCAACAGGCCAACCCGCTGTACGAGCCGGTAACAAAGGGGCTTGACGATATAATTGCTTTCCAGAAGCAACGGGTCAGTTTTCGCTACCGACAGGCGCTTGATGCCTACACGGGGGCGCGCAACGGTCTCGTGGCAATCATGATTGCCGCCGTACTCTTCGGCATCGGGATGGCCGTGTATATCACCCGCAGCATAACCGTGCCGCTTGGCAGCATGGTGGCAATGCTCAGGGACATCGCCGCCGGTGAAGGGGATCTTACCAAGCGCCTCGATTCCGCATCACGCGACGAAATCGGCGAAGCCAGCCGCTGGTTCAACGTATTTATCGACAAGCTCCACGGCATCATCAGCAAAATTGCAACAACATCAACCCAGGTGGCCTCGGCTGCCAGCCAGCTTAACTCCACCGCAGAGCAGACCGCCACCGGATCGGAGCAGGTGGCTTCCCAGTCCGCCACCGTCGCCACTGCCGGCGAGGAAATGGCAGCAACCTCAACGGATATTGCCCGAAATTGCACGATGGCAGCTGAAAGCGCCGGCAGAGCATCTCAGGCGGCCCAGAGCGGTGCGGAAGTGGTAACCGGCACCGTAGCCGTCATGGAGCAGATTGCTGCCAACGTTCAGGAATCGGCAAAAACCGTCGAGAACCTGGGAACCCGTTCCGAGCAGATCGGCGTGATTATCAGCACCATCGAAGACATCGCCGACCAGACCAACCTGCTGGCCCTGAATGCGGCCATTGAAGCGGCCCGAGCCGGAGATCAGGGGCGTGGCTTCGCGGTAGTGGCCGATGAGGTACGGACGCTGGCCGACCGTACCACCCGCGCTACCAGGGAAATCGGTGCCATGATCAAGACCATTCAACAGGAGACCAGAGGGGCGGTTGAAACAATGGTACAGGGTGTTCGTCAGGTAGAAAACGGTACCGGCGAGGCTGCCAGGTCTGGCAGGGCACTGGCCGAAATTCTCGATCTGATCAGCTCGTTGAGCATACAGGTAAGCCAGATAGCCACCGCCGCTGAGGAGCAGAGCTGCACGACCTGCGAAATATCGATGAACATGCAGCAAATAACCGATGTCGTTCACCAGACTTCCCTCGGAGCTCATGAATCGGCTACCGCCGCAGCCCAGTTGAGCGGTAACGCCGAAGAGCTGCAGCGCCTGGTGCGGCAGTTCAAGTTGTAGAAAGATGATTATGGTATGAGCACTCCCGAATCCTCACAGCTACAGCATCTGCAGTCGATTCTGATTATCGATGACGACCCCGTGACCGTAAAAATCCTTGCCACTGAATTCAGTCATGACTGCCGGGTATTCACGGCCACGTCCGGCGAGGAGGGGCTGGCAACGGCCCGCCGGGAACTGCCGGACATGATCCTGCTGGACATCCTGATGCCGGGGATCAACGGGTTCGAAGTTTGCGAGCAGATCAACTCATGGCGCGACACCGGCAATATCCCGGTGGTTATTTTTGTTACTTCGGTACGCGACGACTCGGACGAGGCCCGAGGACTCGAACTGGGAGCAATCGACTACATCACCAAACCGCTTAATATGCCGGTGGTACGGCAGCGGGTGAGGAATCACCTCAAGGTTAAGTGGCACCGCGACCTGCTGGAAGAGGTTATGGACGAGCTGGCTCACAAAAACCGTCAGCTAGAAATATTTGCCCTGCAGGACGGTCTGACCGGCCTGGCCAACCGCCGCTGCTTCGACGAGACTTTTGAGATCGAACTCCGCCGGGCACGCCGCACTGCTGCTCCGCTTTCCCTTCTGATGATCGATGTGGATTTTTTCAAGCTCTACAACGACCGCTACGGACACCTGGCCGGCGACGACTGTCTGCGGGTTGTCGGCACGCTGATGATGCGTCTCTTCAGGCGGGCAGGAGATCTGCCGGCCCGCTACGGCGGCGAGGAGTTTGCCGTTATTCTTCCCGAAACATCCAGCGACAAGGCTCTCACCCTCGCAGAGGCGTTCAGGACGAAGCTCGCCAACGAAGGAACCCGCCGGGCCGACGGCGCTCTCTCCGAAGCGGTAACCGTAAGTATCGGCATCGTCAGTGTCGATCAGGTTTCCGACCAGACGGTGGAATGGTTCACATCCCGGGCAGATACGGCACTCTACCGCTCCAAGGAGCAGGGGCGCAACCGCGTGACCCTGATCAGAGAGCAGGACAGTCCCTGAACAACAGCAGTCAGTGATCAACCCTACAAGGAGACTTCGATATGGAAAAAGCGACAACGTTCTTCAACGGCATGAAAAGCGGTGTGACCACGATTTTGAACGCCAGCGGGGCGGCACTGGTATCCATGTACGATAACGGTGAGCTCTTCATCTGCAATGCCGCACGCCTGGCCCGCAGCCTCCGGAAAAATACCGATTCGCCGAAAGACAAGCCGTAAGCCTCTATAACTGTAAACCGTTTCATGAAGTCACCAAAAGGAACAGTCATGGAATCTTCGACAAAAACGGCATCACCGGGACGGGGCGGTTACAGCATCCCGCTCCTGCTCGCCCTGATCACCGCCGGTCTGGCGGGCAACTATTTCAAATACCCGATTTTCCTCAATATCGACTTCCTCTTCGGCAGCATCTTTGCCATGCTGGCACTGCAGTTCTTCGGGCTTGGCCGGGGTATTGTGGCTGCCGCCGCCATTGCCGGGTATACCTACATCCTCTGGAATCATCCGTACGCCATTATCATCCAGACTGCCGAGGTCGCGGTTGTCGGTTGGCTGATGACTCGCCGCAAAATGGGAATGGTGCTGGCCGACACGATCTACTGGCTGGTTATCGGCATACCGCTGGCCTACCTGCTCTATCATCTTGTCATGCACGTCCCGCCCAGCAATACCTACATTGTTATGGCCAAGCAGGCTATGAACGGTATCGCCAATGCTCTCGTCGCCCGGTTGATCTTCACCGCAGTAATATTCCGCAGTCGCTCGCAACTCATTTCCCTGCGCGAGATCATTTCAAATCTGTTCGTGCTCTTCATCATGCTGCAGTCACTGTTGATGCTCGCACTCTCCAGCCGCGCCGATTTTGCCGAAACTGACAAGAATGTTCGCGACAATCTGAGTCAGTCAAGTCAACGGCTGGATCACTATGTTTCAATCTGGCTGAATAATAGAAAAGCAACCATTGTAAACCTTGCTGAGATGGCAGCCAGCAGATCTCCTCAACAGATGCAGCCGTATCTTGAATTGACAAAAAAGTCGAATGTCAGTTTCCCACGGGTCGGATTACTGGACAGCACCGCTACGATAACTGCATACGCCCCTCTGGTTGATGAAAAAGGTAAAAGTAATATTGGCATAAGCGCGGCAGATCGCCCCTATCTTGCACAGCTTAAAAAATCCCTCAAACCGATGCTCTCAGAAGTAGTCATGGGCAGGATCGGCATTCCGAAACCACAAGTATTTATGCTTGCTCCAGTGTTAATTCGTGGAGAATACGGCGGCTATGTTGTTGGCGTTATGAACCTTGAGCAAATACGGGAGCAACTCGACAAGAGTCTCGCAGAAAACGTCACACATTACACACTGCTGGATAAAAACGGCAATATCATTATGACCAACCGCGCCGACCAAAAGGTCATGACGCCCATAGATCGCGGCAAAGGGTCACTCAATCGTCTTGATGAAGATATCAGTCAGTGGATACCGTCGCTGCCACCCAATACACCAATATCGGAACGCTGGAAAAAATCATTTTATGTTGCAGAAACGTCCATAGGCGACCTATCCGAATGGAAGCTGATACTTGAGCAACCGGTAGCTCCTTTTCAGAAAAAACTATATGACAGCTACACGAACAAGTTGATGCTGCTGTTTCTGATTCTGCTCTGTGTGATGGCGATGGCAGAATTCCTGAGTCGCAAAGCTGTTGCAACTTTGGGTCAACTCCGTACGTTGACCTACGAACTGCCATTACGGTTGGCCGCGGAAGGCAAGGATATTGTCTGGCCGGAAAGCGCTATTGCGGAGACTGCCCACCTGATCGAAAATTTCCAGGATATGTCCAGTATCCTTTCTGACCAATTTACTGAAGTCAGGGAAATTAACGGATCGCTGGAAAAGCTGGTTGAAGAGCGGACGGCGGAGTTGCGGAAACGTGAGGAGATTTTTTCCCTGTTTATGAAGAACTCGCCGTTTTACGCCTATATCAAGGAAGTGACTTCAACAGAGAACCGCGTACTCCAGGCCAGTGAAAATTTTAAGCAGATGATTGGTGTTCCGGGTTCAGAAATGATCGGAAAAACCATGCCGGAGCTTTTTCCTGCCGAAATGGCAGCCAAGATTATTGCTGATGACTGGAGCGTCGTTTCAAGTGGTGATGTGCTGGAATTTGAGGAAGATTTTAATGGCCGAAATTATGTCACAATAAAGTTCCCTGTTGTTCAGGGTGATGCTACGTATTTAGCAGGCTACACTATCGACATCACCGAGCGCAAACAGGTTGAGGAAAAACTACGCCAGGCCAAAGCTGCCGCCGAATCCGCCAATACCGCCAAGAGCGAGTTCCTGGCCAACATGAGCCACGAGATCCGTACCCCGATGAACGGGGTCATCGGCATGGCGCAGCTGCTGGAGATGACCGAACTGAATGACGAGCAGCGGAAGTATGTCACATCCCTCAAGGTGTCCGGGAAAAACCTGCTCTCCATTATCAACGACATCCTCGACCTGTCCAAGATCGAAGCCGGCCGGATTGTCCTGGAACCATACGACTTCAGCCTTGAACAGTGCATCAGGGATATTGTCAGGATGCAGTCGGCAATCATTCGCGAAAAGGGGCTTGGCATCGACATCGATGTGGCCGACGACGTCCCCCCGGTTCTGGTGGGTGATCAGCTGCGGATCAAACAGATCCTGCTCAACCTGCTGGGTAACGCCGTGAAGTTCACCTCCACGGGGAGTATCTCCATTTCAGTCAAACTGCTTGAACTGTCCGGCGGGACAGCCACGGTTCAGCTTACGGTCCGCGACAGCGGCATAGGTATTTCCGCAGAGGCGCTGGAGAGGATTTTCAGCCCCTTCGTCCAGGAAGACGGCAGCACCACCCGCAGGTTCGGCGGTACCGGACTCGGATTGACCATCTGCCAGCGCCTGACCGGGATGATGAATGGGAGCATCGACGTGGAAAGTACACCGGGTGTCGGAAGCTGTTTCATGGTCACCCTTCCGCTCTCCGTCTCTGACCTGAATGACGCCTCACCAGTTGCTATAAAGACGGCGCCGGTGGTCTGGGACGGCCCGCCGTTGCGGGTGCTTATTGCAGAAGACAACGAAATCAACGCCGTCTTCGCTACATTGCTGCTTAAGAAACTGGGACACGAGGCACAGGTCGTGGGGAACGGCAGGGAATGCCTGGAGACGTTACGGCAGTCCGAATTCAATCTGGTGCTGATGGATATTCAGATGCCGGAGTTGAATGGTGTGGAGGCATTGCGACAGATTCGTGAGGAAGAGCTGCAAACCGGAAGACACCTGCCGGTGATTGCCCTGACGGCATTTGCGCTGTGCGGAGAGAAAAATCACTTTCTGGATGAGGGCTTCGACGGATACGTGTCAAAGCCGATGGTCATGCAGGAGTTGGTCGACGAAATGAGGCGGGTTCTGGGCGTTGTGACTGATTATGTGACCGAGGGGGGGAAAACACCATGAATAAAAGAGCCCGAATACTGATTGTGGACGATGATCCGATTAATGTGCAGCTGGCGGAGAAGTCACTGTGCGCTGATTACGACATCTACAAGGCATACAACGGCAGCGATGCCATCATGAAAGTAAAGGAAATACATCCCGACTTGATCCTGCTGGACGTGATGATGCCGGACATGACCGGCTTCGAAGTCTGTCGGATCATCAAGGCGGAAGGTGAGTATGCCGACATTCCGATACTGTTCCTGACTGCCATGGGTACCATTGCCGGAGAGTTGATGGGGCTGGCACTCGGCGGGCTTGATTACATCGTCAAGCCGTACGATGTAGATCTACTGAAACTGAGGGTGGGTAACCATATTGAACTGAAACTGCGTAACAACCTGATCCGTGAACAGCGGGACACGCTGGCGCAGCAGAAGGCGGAACTGGAGGCGGCCCATTCACGCATCGGACACCTGGAGGGGATTATTCCAATCTGCATGTACTGCAAGGATATCCGCCGCGACGACGCCTCCTGGCAGCAGCTGGAGGCCTACATTTCAGAACATAGCGACGCCCTTTTCAGTCACGGCATCTGCCCCGAGTGCATGACGGTGCATTATCCCGATATTCCGATCGTGAAGTGATTCGTAAAGCGGCGTTAGTCACCGGCATACATGACCGCAACCGCGCGGGCATTTCCCTCCCCCACCGCCACCCAGCCGTGGGGCTGACCTGAATCGTAATAAATGCTATCACCGGTGCGCAAGTGGAGCACTTCGTCGTTATAGTGGAAGTCAAGCTCTCCTTCAGTCACGTAGATGAATTCTTCATCCCCTTCGTGACTGAAGAAAAGTGCGTCATCCCACGGCCGGTTTTCAAATTCCACCAGGAACGGCTCCATATGTTTGTGGCGCAGTCCCTGGGCCAGTGAGTGGTACATATACGGGCGAGAGGTGTCGTTACTGACCTGGCGTGGAACTTTTTCGACAGACCTCACCTCATCTCGCCTGGCGAGTACATACTTCTGGCGGTTACCGGCATCCTCAAAAAAGAAGTGAATATCGACCTTCAACCCCTTAGCAATTTTCAGCAGCGTTGCCAGCGGGGGAATAACCTGCTCATTTTCGATCTGTGAGAGCAGCGGCTTTGAGAGTGTAGTCAGCTCCGAAAGCTCCTGCAGCGTCAAACGCTTCTGCTGGCGCAGGGCCCTGATCTTCCCGCCGATACGGAACTCTTTGATCTGTGCTTTGATATCACTCATTGTGCTCTCCCCGCCGGCTTTTGTTCAGCAGCCACACTTTTACACAAACCGCCCGCTGTTTCAATAACATATTTTTGCTGAGTAAAACGCACGGCTGCGACTACTCCCGGAATTTTGAATTCAATTGACACTGCCGACAACTTTGACTATTGTTTCGACACCTTATACCTTATTTTCTGATTTTCGGAAGCATTCAAATATGAAATCTCTATCAAACGTCTCCCGCGTGCTTGTCATCTGTCTGGCGTTGGCCACACTGCTCTCAGGTTGCAAAGGAAAGAGCGATGCGCCGCTGTTCTTTGAATCAAACCGCAAGGGGGGCGGCGAGGCGGATGCCCCGGTCAAGGATGTTCCTGCTGATATTCTTGCGTCCCAGAAAGCCTTCACCAACGTCTCGAAAAAAGTCACCCCCAGCGTTGTCAACATCTCCACGGTCAGTCGTAAAAAGATGGTCCAGCCGTTCTTCGAGATGAATCCCTTCTTCGAGGATTTCTTCGGAGCGCCCCAGACCCGGCGGGATAAAAGCCTCGGTTCCGGTTTCCTGATCAGCAAGGATGGCTACATCGTCACTAATGACCATGTGGTGCGCGACGCCGAGAGCGTCCAGGTGAAACTCTCCAACGACAAGGTTTATGACGCCAAGGTCGTCGGTGGCGATCAGAAAACCGACATTGCCGTTATAAAAATTACTGCCGGCGACCTCCCGGTTGCGGTGTTGGGTGACTCGGACAAGATCGACGTCGGCCAGTGGGCAATCGCCATCGGCAACCCCTTCGGTCTTGAGCGCTCCATGACGGTCGGCGTTATTTCAGCCACCGGCCGCACTAACATGGGGATCGAGACCTACGAAAATTTCATCCAGACCGACGCCTCGATTAATCCGGGGAACTCTGGTGGCCCGCTGCTGAACGTCTACGGCGAAGTCATCGGTATCAATACAGCCATCGTAGCGGCCGGCCAGGGAATCGGCTTTGCGATCCCGATCAATATGGCAAAACCGATATTCTCCCAACTGATCCAGAAGGGGAGCGTCAGCCGCGGCTATATGGGGGTCACCATCCAGCCGGTCACCGAGGAACTGGCCCAGTCATTCGGGATGAAGCATGCCAGGGGGGCGCTGGTCAATGATGTGCTCAAGGGGGGTCCGGCCGACAAGGCAGGTCTCAAACAGGGTGACGTCATCACCTCCCTGAACGGAACAGAAATCAAGGATCCCTCCCAGCTTCAACGTCAGGTGGCCGAGGCCGGTGTCGGGAAATCGGTCAAAATCAGTGTATTCCGCGAAGGAAAAACGCTTGAGCTGAACATGGCACTGGCAAGCGCCGATTCGGCGCCGAAACAACGCCGCCAGCCGGGGGGCGGCCAGCAACAGGAAGGAGAGGCCGACCTTCTTGGGCTGGTGGTTGAGGATGGCGAACAGGGCGACGGCGTGGTGGTTATCAATGTCGCGCGCGGCGGTGCAGCGGCCGAAGCGGGAATCAAGCGCGGTGACGTGATCGTTTCGATCAACCGCACGCGGATCGGCAGCAGTGCGGAGTACGCCCGCACCATTCAGCAGGCCGCCCGTGGCGGAAATATGACGATTCTGGTCAGAAGAGGTGATGCAAGCATCTACTTTGCATTACGTTTAAAATAGTGCTATGGTGTCAAGAATTTAAGACAGTGAGGTGCTCACACCCATGAATAACATGATTGACAATGCCGATCAGGCCAAGCGACTTGCCAGGGCGATTCTTTCCGATGTGGCCATGTACAACAAGGAAAAGGTCGAAAACGGCATCAAGAATGATGATATTTTCGATTCGTTGAAGGATGAGCTGGAGGAGGGGCGCCAGCATTTCCTGTCGAGGGTTTCTACCGACATCAGTCCTGATCTGATATATGAGATTGCGGTAGTTGATGTTTTGATCAAGCGGGCCGGGAAGATAGAATCATCCATCTGGTAGCAACGGTCACATCAATCAATTTCTGCAGGGCGTACCTAATACAGGGTGCGCCTTTGCCGTTTGAAAGGGGGGCGGTTTCAAGTTCCAAGTGCAAAAAGTGCAGCATGATGCTGTTTGAAGTCAAAAGCGTCCGGAGTTAAGATCTCAGCAGGACACCTGAACCCTAATGTCTTGCGCGGCCTGGTGTTTAGTTTCC
>Ga0194061_1001826_pt1 | contig 12028 bp, 13 predicted proteins | sample SepL2221m_MetaG_FD_163423 | JGI IMG/M metagenome (GOLD analysis project Ga0194061, IMG submission 163423) | Anoxic zone freshwater microbial communities from boreal shield lake in IISD Experimental Lakes Area, Ontario, Canada - Sep2016-L224-21m | ecosystem: Environmental > Aquatic > Freshwater >...
GTGGCAGCAAGCCTGTCACAAACGGGGATCAACCGTCTGAATCGATGGGGGGTGAGGGATCCTCCAGCCGGTCGAGGCGATGGCGCACGGCCCGCAGGTCGGCCGCCGTGAGCGCCCGGGGGGAGCCTGGTGCCGTCGAGCCGAAGCGCAGCAGGTAGCTGGGATGGAGCAGCGGCATCAGCCACCGGCCCCGCCATGGCCGCCAGCGGCCCCGCAGTTGGGTGATGCCGCCCCGGATGTCCAGCACCCCCTCCACGGCCGTGGCCCCCAGCAGCACCACCAGCGCTGGATCAACCGCTTCCAGCTGCCGCTCCAGCCAGGGGCGGCAGGCCGCCAGCTCCGCCCCCGTTGGCCGGCGGTTCCCCGGCGGCCGGCACTTCACCATGTTGCAGATGTAGGTCTCCCTGGAGCCTTGGATCCCAGCGGCGGCCAGCAGCACGTCCAGCAGCTGGCCTGAGCGGCCCACGAACGGCAGGCCCGTGGCGTCCTCCTGGGCGCCGGGGCCCTCGCCGATCAGCATCAACCGGGCGCTGGGGTCACCGCGGCTGACCACCACCTGCTGGCGGCTGAGTGCCAGGGGGCAGGCCCTGCAGGCGCCGCAGGCGGTGTGTAGCTCCTGCTCGTGCGGCACCATCGGCGGCTGCGCGGGCGGGGCCTGATCTTAAAAGACACTCCATTCCGAAACAGGCCGCCTTGGACCATTGGGGGGCAGGGCATGGGGCAGGATGTCGTTTTTCAGGCGCTCCTGCGGCGGAGCGCTGCTTGCGATGCGCCCGTTGAGGCTCTCCGCACGGGCAGAAGCTCTGCAACCGTCCCTGACCCTGGCCATCGCCGCCCGCGCCAAGCAGCTGCGGGCAGAGGGGCATGACATCTGCAGCCTCAGCGCTGGGGAACCCGATTTCGACACCCCGGCCTTCATCCGCCAGGCGGCCACGGCGGCCCTGGAGTCGGGCCACACCCGCTACGGGCCGGCCGCAGGCGAACCGGAGCTGCGTCAGGCCATTGCCGAGAAGCTCACGGGCGAGAACGGCATCCCCACCGAGGCGGCCCAGGTGCTGGTCACCAACGGTGGCAAGCAGGCTCTTTACAACCTCTTTCAGGTGCTGCTGGGCCCCGGGGACGAGCTGTTGCTGCCCTCCCCCTACTGGCTCAGCTACCCGGAGATGGCCCAGTTGGCCGGCGCCTCGGTGCGCCTGCTGCCCAGCCAGGCCGCCGGCGGCTTCCGGCTCGATCCGGCCCAGTTGGAGGCGGCGATCACCCCCGCCAGCAAGCTGCTGGTGCTCAACAGCCCCGGCAACCCCACCGGCTCGGTGCTCAGCCGGCAGGAGCTGGAGGCGATTGCCGCGGTGCTGCGTCGCCACCCCCAGGTGGCCGTGGTCTGCGATGAGATCTATGAATTCCTGCTGGCTCCTGGCCAGGTGCATCACAGTTTTGCCGCCGTGGCCCCCGACCTGGCCGACCGCGTCTTCGTGGTCAACGGTTTTGCCAAGGGCTGGGCGATGACCGGTTGGCGCCTGGGCTATCTGGCTGGTCCCCAGGAGGTGGTGGCCGCCGCCAGCGCCCTGCAGAGCCAGAGCACCAGCAACGTCTGCAGCTTCGCCCAGTACGGCGCCCTGGCGGCCCTCCAGGCACCCCGCGATTGCGTGTGGGCCATGGCCGAGCAGTTCAACCAGCGGCGCACCCTGCTGAGTGATGGCCTGCAGTCGATCAGGGGTCTTGCCCTCACCCCGCCCGCCGGCGCCTTCTATGCCTTCCCGGATGTGAGCGCCTACGGGCTCGATTCGATGACCTTCTGCAACCATTTGCTGGAACAGTCGGGCCTGGCGGTGGTGCCCGGCGTGGCTTTCGGCGATGGGCGCTGCATCCGCCTGTCGTGCGCCGCTTCCCCAGCCACGATCCGCGACGGCCTTGACCGGCTCGAGCGCTTCGTTGCCACCCTCTGAATCCCCCTCCCGTGACCCTTCGACAACCCTGGGCCGCCGTGGCCACGGGCCTTGCCCTCCTGGTGACGGCAGCGACCGTTCCCTCCCTCGCCGGTGCACTGGTCCCCCGGGCCGAGGCCCAGACCAGCGCCCCCCAGAAGGTGTTGCGCATCAGCGCCATCCCCGACCAGAAGCCGGAGAAGCTGAACCGGCTCTACGGCCTGGTGGCCGATGAATTGGGCCGCCAGCTGGGGGTCAAGGTCACCTACGTCCCCGTGGTCGACTACGCCGCCGCCGTGACGGCCTTCCGCACCGGGGACCTAGATCTGGTCTGGTTCGGTGGCCTCACCGGCGTGCAGGCCCGCCTGCAGAAGCCTGGCGCCAAGGTGCTGGCCCAGCGGGACATCGACGTGGCCTTCCACAGTGTCTTCATCGCCAACACCCGCAGCGGCCTCCAGCAGGTGAGGGACGTCAAGGGGTTGGCCGAGCTGAAGGGCAAGCGTTTCACCTTCGGTTCGGAAAGCTCCACCTCCGGCCGTCTGATGCCCCAGTACTTCCTGGCCAAGGCCGGCGTGAAGCTCACCGATTTCGCCGGCGGAGCCCCTGGCTTCAGCGGCAGCCATGACGCCACCATCGCCCTGGTCCAGAGCGGCGCCTACGACGCCGGTGCCGTCAATGAGCAGGTGTGGAAAAGCAGCCTGCACGACCGCAAGGTGGACCGCACCAAGGTGATTCCGATCTGGCGCACCCCCGGTTATCCCGATTACCACTGGATTGCCCAGCCCGATCTCGACCAGCGTTTTGGCAAGGGCTTCACCGGGCGTATCACCCAGGCGTTCGTCTCGCTGCGCCGCACCAACGCCGCCCAGGCCCCGATCCTGGAGCTGTTCGGCGCTCAGCAATTCGTGCCCGCCAAGGCTGACCAATACGACGTGATCGAGAAGGTGGGCCGGCAGATCGGCAAGATCCGCTGATCGTGGCGCCGTTGCTGGAGCTGCGGGGTATCGGGGTGCCGGGCCGGTCCCGCAGCCGGCTGGAGGACGTGTCGCTGCGGATCGAGGCCGGGGAGCGGGTGGCCCTGCTGGGGGCCAGTGGCGCCGGTAAGAGCACCCTGCTGGCCGTGGCCAACGGCATGCTGGAGCCCGAGGCCGGTGAGGTGCTCTGGAGCGGCCAGCCCCCGGCCGGCTCCCGCCGCCGGCGCCGCCGTCAGCTGGCCCGCATCGGCACCCTCTGGCAGGACCTGCGCCTGATCGAGGAACTGACGGTGCAGCAGAACCTCAACGCCGCCCGCCTGGCGCTGTGGGGCTGGCCGAAGGCCCTGCTCAACCTGCTGCTGCCGCTGGAGACCGCCGCCTGCGCCGCCGCCCTCGAACAGGTGGAGCTGGATCCGGCCCTGCTGCCCCAACCGGTCACGGCCCTTTCGGGGGGGCAGCGGCAGCGGGTGGCCCTGGCTCGGTTGCTGCGCCAGGACCCCTTGCTGTTGCTGGCGGATGAACCCGTGGCCAGTCTGGATCCCCGCCTCGCCGCCGAGCTGCTGGCGTTGCTGCAGCGTCAGGCCGGTGCCCCCCGGGCCCTGTTGATGAGCCTCCACCGCCCCGATCTGTTGGCGGGCTTCGACCGGGTGCTGGGCCTGCGGCAGGGGCGTCTGGTCTTCGACGGGCCCGTCCGAACCCTCGATGGCGCGGAGCTGGAGAGGTTGTACGCCGCGGCGCCATGAGCCCCCTGCCGCGCCCCGCTCCGCCCCTGCTGATGTTGGTGCCCGCCCTGGTGGCGGTGCCGGTGCTGCTGGCCCTGCCGGCGCTGGCCCACGGTGGCGGCTGGGACCTCATTGGCCAGTTTCTGCTGGCGGCCCTGCGGCCCTCCCTGGATCCCCTCGTGCTCCATTCCGCCCTCAGCGGCCTGGGGGTGACCGTCGTGATCGCCCTGCTTGGCTGGGCCCTCAGCCTGGGGCTTGGGCTGGCGGCGGGCCTGGTCAGCTCCCGCACCCTCTGGCACACCGCCACGGGCCGCCGCTGGCCGGCGGACCTGATCCGGCGGCTGCTGGCCCTGCCCCGCTCGATCCATGAACTGCTCTGGGGCCTGCTGCTGCTCCAGGTGCTGGGCCTGCATCCCGAGGTGGCGGTGCTGGCGATCGCCCTGCCCTTCGGCGCCCTGGTGGGGCGGGTGGTGGGGGACCAGCTCGATGCCCTGCCCACCGGAGGCCTGGAGGCCTTGCGGGCGGCGGGCGCCCCCGCCCCCGGGGCCCTGCTCACGGCCCTGGGACCGCCCCTGCTGCCCGCCGTGATCAGCTACGGCGGTTACCGGCTGGAGTGCGCCCTGCGCAGCGCCACCCTGCTGGGGGTGTTCGGCCTGGGGGGCCTGGGCACCGACCTGCGGCTCAGCCTGCAATCGCTGCAGTTTGCGGAGCTCTGGACCGGCCTGTGGCTGCTACTGGCGGTGATGCTGCTGCTGGAGACGTTGGTGCGGGCGCTGCGGCAGCGGTGGGGCATGCCGGACCGGCTGGGGGGGCGGGCCCCGGCGGTGGGTCGGCGCGGCCGCGAGATCGTCCTGGGGGCCGTGCTGCTGGTGCCTGTGCTGCTTCTCATGGCCCACTCCCTTGGCTTGGAGCCAGGGCTTTTGCTGCATCTCAACCCGCTGCCTGACCTGGCGGGTAGCTACCGGCCGGCGGAGCTGCTGGCCATGCCCTGGCCGGCCCTGGTGGGTCAGACCCTCGCCCTCACGCTGCTGGCCGGGGCCCTGGCGGTGGGGCTGGCCCCACTCACCCTGCTGCTGGTGGCCCCATGGGCCGCGGGGCGGGCCCTGCTGAAGCTGGTGTGGGCCCTGGGACGCCTGTGGCCGCCGCCGCTCACGGCGCTTCTTCTCCTGTTCGTGCTCAAACCGGGGGTGGTGGCCGCCGCCCTGGCCCTGGGGTTCCACAACCTGGGCATCCTGGGCCGGCTGCTGCTGGAGGCGGGGGAGAGCGCGTCCCCTGCCCAGGGGCAGGCCCTGGTGGCCGCCGGCGCAGGGCCGCGGCTGGCGCTGCTGTATGGCCGCTTCAGCGCCCTGGCCCGCTCCTATCTGGCCTACGGCGCCTACCGCACCGACGTGATCCTGCGGGAGACCGTGGTGGTGGGGCTGGTGGGGGCCGCGGGCTTGGGCACCGCCCTGCTGGAGGCCCTCAGCTCCTTCGCCTGGGACCAGCTGCTGGCCCTGATGGCGGTCTACGCCCTGCTCACCCTGGTGGGGGAGGATCTGAGCGACCGTGCCCGCCAGCGCCTGCTCGCATGTCCGTGACCCCCGTTCCCCGCAAGCTCGTGGTGCTCGGCGACAGCGGGGTCTTCGGCTGGGGGGATCCAGAGGAGGGGGGCTGGTGCGAACGGTTGCGTCGCCACTGGATGGGCTTGCCGGAGGCGCCCGTGCTCTACCCGCTCGGTGTGCGGGGGGACGGGCTGGAGCGGCTGGCGGCTCGGCTGCACTGCGAGGTGGGCCGCCGCGGCGAGTTGCGGCGCCAGCTGCCCCAGGGGATCCTGCTGTCGGTGGGGCTCAATGACACCGCCCGGGTGGGCCGCGCCGACGGACGGCATCAGCTGGCGCCCGAGGCCTTCCTGTTTGGCCTCCAGCAGCTGCTGCGGGAAGCCACCACGGTCGCCCCGGTACTGGTGGTGGGATTCACCCCCGTGGATGAGGTGGTGATGCCCTTCGCCGGTTGCCTCTGGTACGACCTGGCCACCGTGCGCCGGTACGAGGCGTTGCTGGAGGAGGCCTGCATGGGGGCGGATGTGCCCTTCCTGCCCCTGCTGGAGGCGATGACCGCCGAGCCCCACTGGTTGCGGTTGCTGTGCGGGGATGGCCTTCACCTCAACGGTGATGGACACCGCTGGGTGTACGAGCGGGTGCGCAGTTGGCCCGCCCTGCTGCGCTGGGCCGATCTGGAACCCCTGCAGCTGCGCACACCGGCGTTCTGAGGTTCCGTTGGAGCGGTCCTCGGCCCCTTGGCGCCCCTCCGGCGTTCAGCAGAGGTGTGACCAGATCCTCCCCAAAATCCCCCATTCGGGGGAGGAAGAATCCTCCCCCAGGGTGAGGGGCGATCAGGCCTGGGGCGAAGACCGTGAAAACACGGTTTCTTCCCCACCTCGATGACCGCCTCCAAGCACCACGATGCCCACCAGCACGAAAACAACAACGAAGACCTCCGCGAACGAAACCTTGCCCTGCTGGCCTCCTACGCGCTCCGCCGGGATCCCCGCCAGCGCAACCGCCTGGTGGAGCTCAACCTGCCCCTGGTGCGCAAGATCGCCCACCAGGAAAGCCTCCGCACCGATCTTCCCTTTGAGGATCTGGTCCAAGAGGGGGCCCTGGGGCTGATTCGGGCCGTCGAGGCCTTCGATCCCGCCAGGCCAACGGCCCTCAGCAGCTTCGCGGTGCCCTACATACAGGGACAGCCGTCAATGTGCTGTTTTTTCTCTCTTTACGGAGGCGCCAGTGACGTTCACCCTTCGCCCTTATCAGCAGGATCTGATCGCTCAATCCTGCCGAGTCCTCAAGGCCAAGCAATCGCCGTTGGTGGTTCTACCAACCGGTGGGGGAAAGACGGCGTTGATCGCCGAGATGGTGCGCTTGAACCGGGCCACGGGCCGGCGCTCGACGGTGATCTGCCACCGTCGCGAGATCGCCTTTCAGATCGCAGGGGCCATCCAGCACCACACCGGCCAAGCACCCGAGCTGGTCACCGCAGGCAGAAAACCCGACTGGACCGCGCCGGCCATCGTCGCCATGGTGCCCATCATCACCCGGAGATTGGCCCAACTTCCCCATGGCGTCCTATTTATCGCTGTTGAAGCCCACCACATGGGCAGCAGTTGTTGGCAGCGGGTGCGGGAGGCCCTGGCACCGGAGTTGCTGGTGGGCTTTACTGCAACACCGATCCGCCCGGATGGTCATTGCCTGGGTGCTGCATGGTTCGATGAGTTGATCGAATGGCCCAGCACCCGGTGGTTGATGCAGCGGGGGACGCTCCTACTCCCGCCCCACAACGCCCACCACGGCTGCGCATGAGAACCTGAAAGAGAAGTGGGGGCACTTCTCGATTGAGCAATTGATCGACCCATGGCATCAAGACCCAGGCCCACCTCCTCCGGCTTGAGCAGGAAACAGCGGGGTATCCGAGCCGCTGGGAAGCACTGAGCCAGATCCTGACTCCCGCAGCCGAGGAAGGGGAGCGGTTGCTGCGCCTGGAGTTGGCGACCTCACCGCCGGAACTCGCCCCATCAGACACAACTGGAGGGCACTGCTCCCCACTAGACAGGCTGTATCTGTGCTATGAAGATCACAGGAGATTGATCTTTTTACTATTGGAACAAGAAAAATGGACTTCCTTGATTCTATTTCTGTAGCCAATTGGTTTATAGATACTGCGAAGACCAAGGGCCAAAGAATCACAGCTATGAAGCTGCAAAAACTTGTATATTTTGCTCACGGATGGTACCTGGCTTTATATGATAAGCCCCTAGTCAATGAACGAGTAGAGGCTTGGCGATGGGGGCCAGTATTCCGTGATATTTACGACGCCGCCAAAAAGTATGGAAGTGAACCAATTGACTCTCATATTGAATCGCTGTTCGGCGGTGATTGTCCTATTCAACAAGGTGATGAAAGGATCCCATTCTTGGTCCGTATATGGGAAACCTATGGCAATTACTCCGCATCACAGCTTTCAAGGATGACCCACGAAGTTGGAGGTCCCTGGGATACGACTTGGAGCAAAGATCCTGGCAGAAGAAGCATGGACATAGATGATGACACCATTAAGGATTTTTACAAGCGGAAAATTCCGACTTCTAATTAGGGATGAGCAAACCTGGTCTTGACAGTATTCGAGAGACTGCGAGTCCAGGTGATGAGCCTTTCCCTCCAGCTTTGGAGGAAGAAAATGATTACATAAAACAAAAAAACCAAGAAGTTATTACGAAGTTACAAATTGAGAACGACATTCTTAAGGAAGATCGTGACCGGATAAAGAGTGACAATACACAGCGAAATCTTGTGCAGGAAAGGGTATGGAACTTGATATGGTTTTGGCTGGGATGCGTTCTGCTCTTGACCTTATTTAGCGGTATAGAAGAAGGCATACCTCTATGCCAAAAAGCAGGAAATGAATTAAGCTGTCAAAACGTTAAGCTCCATTATGAGTCGCCTGTGCTTGTTGCATTGATTTCATCGCCAACCGTGGCAATTATAGGATTGGCTGCGATTGTACTTAAATATCTGTTTCCCAGCAAAGATAACAAATAGAAATCTTAGGCTCAAGGGGGAAGAGATTACAGGCGGGCTCATCCCTTGTGCCCTGGTTCGAATCTTCTGTGGCACGTCACCCGCGCATGGAATCCATGAACTCTGTTGCTCGATCTCGATGAACTGAAACAGGGCGCCGCATCAGCAAGTCCACCCATCCTTGATTAGCACCGTGGGGTGTAAACAAGATGCAGACCCACCCGTGCAGAACTTACAGCCTGTTGCAGAAGTTCCCTGGGGGTGCTTGGGCCGAACTCGGCAGATAAGAAGATCTCTTGGAACCTGCTACCAGCAAGCTGATTAACAAGAAGGACCGGTGGCTCAGTGAAGGACAAAGACGAGTCTTGGAACTCTTGTCCTCGCAGGCGACTAACAACAAGTTTCAAGCGTTTCTGCGCACTTGTTGACTGGCAAATGATCGCCGCATCTTGCCAGTCATACATGCATAAGGTCCGCCTGATGGCCTTCAACCATGCTTCCTCGGAGGAAACACTGATCGCTGTGTACGAGCTGCCATTAAGAGAATTGTCGAGCATTGTCTGCCATCGGACACGATCAGCGTCTGAGGCATTATCTACAAGAGGGCCGAAGGCATATAGAAGCTCCTGCATCCCCTGAGTGCTAGTTGGCCAGAAGTTCATTACTGCCAAGGGATCTGCAAGGAGCTGGCGAAGCATTAACAGTGGGTCCCGTTGATCTGGGGAAAGATGAGATAAAGCAGTAGAGAACTGCGATAGAACAGCGGATGGCATTGGTAGGGCCTGAGTGTTGACTAGATGCTGAAAGTAGGATACACTCATTTCAAAGGCGTGCGCCCCACGCGGCGAAGGGATGGTGGAAACCAGGCCCCGAGGCCCTGCTCCTTTGGGAGTTCGGTAGAGGTCAGATTTCAATTCGCACGAAGCATCGCGTTGAAGTCAAGGAGGGCAAGCCTGCTTCCGAATCTCTATTCCCATGAACAGCAATGTTTTGGGTGAATCGGAATGCGTCTTCCCAGTCCAATCGACTGGGCAGGTATCACTCCGGGCACCCTCTCCTTACATTCATCTTTGTCACGAACTGGCCGTCGCTCTTGACGTCACTGCTGGAACATTGCTTCGGCGTGCGCTTGAGCATTATGCGCAGAATGTAGCTTCCGCTGAGATTGGCCCCGATATTCCTCATCGGCTGATCTCTGCTGGTAAGAGCGTTCGCAGCCTTCGTCGCCGTAAGGCAAGGCCGGGGTCATGCGCCACCCCCCTCTCTAACTGAGGGCAGGTAAATGTATTCCGAATACAAAAAGACCTCCGCTACCAACGGAGGCCAGGGAGATGTATTCCACCCTCTGACTATACCTCAAGAAGAGCTTCGCCAATTCGGCAAGTTCCCCATTTGGGGAGGCAGCCTCCATGGCTAACTCCTACGGCGACAACCTGAAGCCCAGTAGCAAGCGCAGCCCCTGTCCCGTTTGTGGGCGCACCAAAGACGGGGACTGCCGGATTGGCAACAAACTGGTGCTCTGCCACATAAGCGGCGCCCAACACCCTTCCTATGGCCTGAGGTCCGGGGATGTCATCAAGGGCGTCGACGGGACGGACTGGGCCTACACGAGAGACGCCAGGGACAATCGTTGCGCCGTTTTCAAGGTCCATCAGCCCCGCAGCACAGGACCATCGCGGCCCCGTGCTGCCGCCAGCTCGACAGCAGCATCCCCTCCGCCTAAGACCGCGCAGATCGAGTTGGCGCCCTACCCAGGCGAGTTGCCGGCCCGGCCACCCGATCACCTTTTGAACGGCACATGGTTCGACTACAGCGCCACCCAGAGGATGAAGGTCATTGTCAACGGGGAAGGCAAGAAGAGCTTCATCCCCTACCACCTGGAAGGAGGGAAGTGGCAAGCAGGGGCTGGAACTGATTTATGGCCGCTTTGGAAAGAGGAACTCCTCCTGGCCCACTGCCGGGGTCGAAGGATCCTTGAATTCGAAGGTGAGAAGTGCGCCCAATGGTCCCAGGCCGGCGGTTTACTCGCGACAACCCAACCCGGTCATGCGCACACCGAAGAGGCGATCCAGGCCCGGTACGCCCGTTTGAACGCGGCAGGGGTCGAAGGGGTCTACTACATGCCCGACAACGATCAGATGGGCCAGGACAAGGCACAGAGGTGTGCATCATCCGCCAAGGCGGCTGGGTTCCCATTCCAGATCCTTTCCCCCCCCGCCGTGTGGCCGGAACTGGGGCAAGTCACCGGCGGCAGCATCGACAACGCCAACGGGTCACCAGTCGAACGGGTTGAAGCGATCAAGAGGGCAATCGAAGCTGGTCATGCGCGCCCGCCGTCGGCGGAGTGTGTGGTGGCATCAGAGGACAAGGAGCTTGCTCAAGCTTCTGCAGCCGAACACCTGGCGAATCTGAACACTCATATAGACCTCGAATCTGTCTTGCCTCCCATGCTGGCCAAACGGTTGAGCACCAGGGCCGCAGCTTTCCCCATTGATCCCGTCGCTCTTCTTGTTCCCCTGCTCTGCACTGTTGCTGGTGTGATTGGCACTCGCTGCCGCGTCGTTGTCAAGAGGGGATGGTCTGAGCCACTTGTCATATGGGGAGGAAACGTAATCCCACCCGGAGCACTCAAGAGTCCTGTCGGAGAGGTTTTCTGCAACCCCCTGAAGGAACTTCAGCAAGGTTCATTTGATGCTCATAAATCAGCGACCCAAGTCCAGAAAGTCATTGATGATCACAGGGGCTCTGATGATGGCAAGCAGGACAACAGGGACACCCCACCTCCCCCCCGTCGTTGGGTTGTGATGGATGCCACCTACGAAAGAGTGGCCGAGATGATCGCAGCGCCAAACACAGTCGGCCTGGTCTCATTTCAGGACGAGCTTGCTACATGGTTTGCCAACCTGGATCGGCAGGTCGGCAGTGGTGCTCGCCCTGGCTGGCTGAGCCTTTGGAGCGGAGGCGCTGCATTCATTGATCGCAAGGTGGCCAACTCATCCTTCGCATACAAGACAGCAGTCTCGTTGTTCGGGAACATTCAACCCGAGAAGTTGCAACAGCTGATCCAGAAAAGTGGAGATGATCCAGCCTCGGCGGGCGATGGTTTGTGGAGTCGCTTCCTGTGGTGCCGCCCACCGTCGTCAGCCTGGCGATACGTGCCCGACGGCTGTGACATTCGCCCCGAGATCCTTGCAATGCTTCGTGGGCTTGACACGGTTCCCACTGGGCTGGAGCTTCACCTCTCGCCTGAAGCCATTGAACTGATGGTGCCCTGGCTTGAGAGCTGGTCCGAGGAGGGGTTGAACTCCTCTCCAGCACGATCTGCGTTCCTGGCCAAACTGCGCGGTTACACCGTCCGGCTGGCTGGGATTGCCCACCTCCTTGAATGCTACGAAAACAGCTCCGTCCTCCCTGGCCCTGCATTTTCCACCTTCGACACCACGGTTGGCACTGTTGCGATGGATCGAGCCCTACTGATGGCTACGTTCTTCCTGGCCCAGTTCGACGCCATCTCCACTGAGATGGGTGGTGGCTCACTTCCTACCGATGTCGCTTCCTTCCTCCGCTGGGTCAAGGAGGGGGATCGAAAGGAGGTGCGACCTAGGGACCTGCTCACCGGCCCACGGTTCGCTCGGGGCTGGAAGACAGCGGACGGGCTGGCCTTCCTCAAGCGAGTGGCTGAGGGGCACGAACAAGGGGAGGTGGTGCAGGGCCTCAGGAAGGACTCATTCATCTGGCGCTGCACTGGCTCCTGATCGGCGAATCACCTTCAACTGCTGCACTGCTGCCGGACTGCTGCCGCAACTGCTGCCGGTCAAACCCAATGCGCTGCAGTCGATTTGCCCCAACTGCTGCAC
>Ga0194061_1001830_pt1 | contig 12021 bp, 13 predicted proteins | sample SepL2221m_MetaG_FD_163423 | JGI IMG/M metagenome (GOLD analysis project Ga0194061, IMG submission 163423) | Anoxic zone freshwater microbial communities from boreal shield lake in IISD Experimental Lakes Area, Ontario, Canada - Sep2016-L224-21m | ecosystem: Environmental > Aquatic > Freshwater >...
GTTGCGCTGTAGTAGTAACCATGTCCATCGACCGCCGCGTGCCATAGGTCGTCCACATTTTCGATATTACCGTCAGTACCGGTCATGCCAGGAATCGGCCAGTTGCAGGCGCCGCTGGCCTGCCAGGAGCAAATGCCAGAGCCAGGGTTGGCTGTCGTACCGTTGGCGACATCATAGTAATCCCCGACATTGGTAGTCAAATAGTTATACCCCTTGGGAACGCTAGTGGCACTTGGTGGCCCATACACCATGCGACCTCGTACCCCAAGTCCAACGGTGAATGTTGTCATGTGTTGTTGTGTTTGTGAGTCGATGCCGCTGACGGGAACATTGTTAGCACACACATCGTTGCCCGTCGTGGCGGGTGCCACTGGTGTTCCGGTGCAATTGCCCAGAGCCGAAGTGCGCAAATCGGTGTTGTGGTAATAGGCTGCTACGTCGGAAAGCGAGCCTGTAGATCCACCCGCCCCGGCAACGGTCTGGCACTCGGACGCTGTCAGCACAGTGTACGGTGATGCGGTTGACTGGGGTACCGCCGCGCTGCAACTGCCAGTCACCCACCCACTCCATGCCGAGTACTGGCAGCCCGTTGTACTGGAGGTGGTACAGGTGTCTGCTGCAGTGGTCCAGGGGCCAGTTGTACCGGCAACCGATTGACATTCGACCGCTGGGCCCGCGTAAGGCGAGCTGGTGGATCGCGCAGCGGGCGTACACGACCCAGCGGGGGTCCAGCTTGACCAGTTGGCGTAGGCACAGGCGGTGGTGTTTCCCGTTGTATTGGCAGGTGGTGTCGATGTGACTGTGCAGGAGTTAACAGTGGTTGTGGAAGCTGTGCCCGTCGTGGTTTGGCATTGAGAGGCCGGGCCGACAGTAAAGGGGGCACTGGTCGATTTCGCGGCGCCAGTGCACGAAGCGACATTGGTCCATCCGGTCCAGCTTGAGTAGGAGCACGTGACACCGTTCCCAGTGGTAAAGCCCGTTAGCGTGACTGGTGTGCACGAACCCGGATTCAAGACGGTACTTGCGCTTCCGGGCAAATTCCGGCACTGAGATTGCGTGACGTAATCGGGTCCGGTCGACTGTGCAACTACCGTGCATGAGCCCACGTCAGACCAGTTGGAGGCTGACTGGTAGGTGCAAGTCTGAAGGGTTCCGGTCGTGTATTGAGCCAGGGGTGTAGCTGTGCACGACGCGAGGTTTGAGGTCGTTGTAGCAGTACCTGGGACGTTCATGCATCCGTAGGCTTTGGTCACCGTATAGGGCGAACCTCCCGACCTCGCCACCACGGTACAAGACGCCACGTCGTTCCAAACTGCCTCCGCCGGTGTGGTTGATCGGTATTGGCAGTTTCTGGTATTGCCTGAAGGGGTGCAGCTTGAGTTTGTGTCAGTCCAATTAGTCCAGTTTCCATTCGACCTAGTGGTGCTAATCTGCAATTGGAACGTCTGTTGACGTCTGCCCTGATTGGGGGTTGAAACGCTCTGTAATAGCGTCAAACTCTGCTGCGCCTGGTTGGGCGTCGTAATCTTGCTCAAATCGCTGGTCTGTTGCTGTGCTTGCTGTAGCGTCTGCGTTTGACGCAGCTGGCTGGTGCGGGACTGGAGCTGCGACGAGGTTGTTCGCACCTGCAACGTACTGGTGCGTTTCTGGGTTTGCATGCCGCCGGCGTCCCAGTAAGGCCGCGGAAGGCTGCCATCTTCATTGCCAATGAGTGTTGTGCCATCGATCTTGTAACCGTTGCCAGAGTTCCAGAACCCGTCCGTCGAGAGCATCGTGAAGTTTTGCTGGCAGGAGTACTCGAGAGGATCGGTCACGGTAACCCCGTTTAGCGATGCAACTTTGTTAGCGTAATAGCGTCCGGCATTGGCGAGGGCCGTTCGAGTAGGCGTGCTCCCACCGGTGGTGGCACCATAAAGGGCGCTATACCAGTCGGCTTTATTTGCTGGGGTGAACTTGCCAATGTTAATGAAATCGGTGCCGCCGGAATTGATGTTCATGTACCCGACGCGAAAACGATCATCCAGCGCATTGAACGCCAAACCAGTGGCGGTTTTCATCATATTGATGCGCGTGCGGTAGTAGCTGTACCAGTTGGCGAAATTGGTGCGCTCATCCGCAACTGGCGAGCCGGACGTCGCACTAACGACTACCTTAGTAAAGACTGCATTTCCGGGTGCCGTGCCGCTAGAAGTGCCGCTTGCGGTGCCGCACTCACTCGTGTAGGTGTTGGCGACGTAGTAGTTCTTTTGTAACAAAGTAGTTTGGCTACCCGTGTATTTGTAGTAGTACGCTGCTTGGTTGCTGCCGTCACCTTCCGCCCTAAAACTCGTGCTCAGGTTAACTGAGCTGCTGGCTGAATTGAAACCATCGACCAATGCTGCGGTAAAGCTCGCGTTGGGATAGCTGTGGGGTACCGCAGTAGTGTGGTCCGAATAGACCGGCGGCGTGTAAGTGGTGGCGGGGTTGTAGTACACCCCGTTGCACTGGCTACTGCGGTAGCCATAGAAACCGTAGGTAAACGGCACGACGCTTCCCGCATCGGCGCTGTTGTCTGGCATGTGAGTCCAGCCCATACTGCCGGAGTTGTCGAGAATGAACAGAACGTTCGGACGCACTTGGTCCGCTGAGGGTTTTGCATAGGTGCTCAGCGGCACACTGGAGATATCAGTCGTCGCCGCTTGCAAGCCGCCGATACCCGAAAACAAACCCGCCACAACGAGCAGAAAATCACTAAGGAATCTTCGATAAGTCATGACAACCCCCTAAACTTGTGTATGCACCATGAGCTTGAATGGACTAATGCCGCTAGTCGGTAGATCATTTGGAATAGACCGCCTGGACATAACTAATCGTGCCCCGCGGACCCGCAATGCGTGCGGTAATGCGGTAGTAGGTCGCCGAGGAGGTGCACGTAAGCGCACCCCCTTCGGCATCGCCTCCACAATCGGTCGTCGTCACCAGTGGCGAAGAGTAGCAATTTATCCCACCGCTTTGGCACAAACGGTCGGTGACATAGGACACCTGGTTGCCGGTGTTGACATTCTCTGGCATTGCCACAGCGCGAGCCTGCAGCGTTGCGGTCCAATACGCGTCCCACGATTGCCCGGCAGCCGGGCTCAGTGCTCCGGGGTTGCCCGCTGGATACCCGCTGTTATACCCAATAGCCACGTTATCCGTGTTAAGGCTGGCGTTATTGTTCAAGCTGATCAAGGCTGCCTCGACACCAACGTTGCCCCCGAGCGTCGCCGATTGCTGGAAAGCCAGATTGCCCGCGATCGCGCTGGTGGTAGACACCGAACGTACGAGCGAAATCCCGCCCAGAGTCATGGCAACCAGCACGATGAGCGCAATCAGCAACACCACGCCGCGCTGCTGCGCGTGTGCGAGCGTTTGTGGTGCGTGTTTTAGCATCCGGCCTGCACTCCCATCCATGCCACGTTGTGCAACGGCACCGTGGTCTGAAACACCTTATAGCGGAAATGGCCCCAATCGGCGTTGACAGTACCGTCTGGGTTCTTGCTCGCATCAATGGGCAGGGTTGCACTACCTTCCCATGCTGGCGCTGCTAGGGTGACGACATCTTTTTCATATTGTGCGTTGCGCACCGTCAAGGCCAGCCGCACCGCCGGAATCCGCGCCCAGCCACAAGGCGGGGTAGGGTGGAGATTGGTAGGGGTTGCGACCACGCCAGCGGTCGGTGTGGTCTGGTCGTAGGTGTCCACGAAGTAGGTGGGTGGCGGATGCGGTGCGTTCGGTACGGCATTAATCACGGCATCTATTTGTGTTTGTGTCAACGCCGGAACGTTACTGTTGTTGTCCCGGCCGTACTGGGCGAGCAGACTGACAACATTGGCGGCAACAGGAACCCACCTGGTCAGATCACCGGTTTGCGCCGCGTCACCACAGTTATTGAGCACGTAGTCACATACGGTTAGGTTGCCATCTCGTACCGCGTAGGCGAGAACCTTGAACGTTTTTCCCAAGTTATACAGTGTGGTACCGACCGCGCCGGTAGCAACGGTCACAACGTTGCCATTAACCACAGTGACTCGGTCTAGCACGAGGTTGCCCGCACAGGGCGCAGCGGGTGCCGGTGCAGTGAAAACATAATCGTTGACACTCACAAAGCCTATGGAACTGACCGTGTAAGTGGGAGCTGCATTGGTGGTGATCGTATTGCCCTGTGGCGCGGCATCGGCGCTGCCATAGGACACTAGCAAGCGGTCGCTATTTGGATCGCCAGCAGGGACGATGGCCGTGGCCGGGTTGATGACCACAGGCGCCACAGGAATAGCGACCCCCGAGGGCATGGTCATGTTACAGCCGAGCAAGTTGTACATCGTGATTCCATAGCCGGCCATTCCCACATCACGCTGCAACCCATACAGCGCAATGGCGCCTGCATTCTGTGCGTCGCCCGCACCGCTAACGTTGCGTTTTTGGCTTTCAGAGATCGAGAGCATCTGCATCATGATAACCACGCCGAACATGCCGATCACCATCGCCACCATGATTTCCACTAAGGAAAATCCGTGCTGAAAACGGGGCAAAGAAGGTTCTGGAAATGGCAATTGTGGCTCCTACTGGACTTGCGAAACCGCCACGTATTGATGTGACGTGTCTGCGGGCTCGCTCGGCGCTCGCCAGTTGATCTGAATGGTCACCATTCCAGCGTTTGTGACAACTGCGGTCGGCGCAATGTTACCTGGTAGCGATGCTTCGACTGCCGCCTTCCACACCAGAAAGCGGGCGCCGCCTGCGTTGAATGGATCTTGCCAGGTGGCGGTAGATCGATTGGCGATCCATATCTGCGCAACAAATTCACTCGCCAGCAAGCTCGCGTCGACACGGTATTTGGCATCGCCCGCGTTTCGCACTGACGCACCGTACAGACCAACGATTCCAAGGATGCCAATGGAAAAAATCAGGACAGCCACCAACACCTCAATCAACATGCTACCGGATTGCTGTCGTCCACTGCAGAAGCGAGGTGTGGTCATGTTATTTCTCTTGCGCGGTGCAGCCTTGCGGAGCTGTGTTCGAAAAAACAATGGCAGGGTCGCACATGTGAATCTGCCCTCCATTGGAAACCGCCACGTTTAAGCAGCGCATCTGACCACCGTCAGCGACACAGGTTCCGCCGTTCGGCATGGTAACGACAAACTTCTTCGCTACCCCGGCCACAACGAAGCTGGCACGCCCCAAACCATTGAAGGTAATTGCAGCCTGGTCGGCCGCAACGCTTACGTTGGTTGAACCCTCAAGGCTTGAACGACTTTCAATGATCGCTGGACAAGTGCCCGCGACAACAACGGCGCACCCAACGGTCCAACTCGAACCCGCCCCCAGAGTAAAGACCACTAGACCATTATGTTGAACCGCTGCGGCCCGGGCTTGTTGCAGCCCATTTTGAATCGCTTCCGCCGCATTGCGAATCTTGGTATTGTTTAGCCACGTGCGAATACTCGGGAGGCCAGTGGCTAGCAGAATCCCCACTATCACCAGGCCGACCATCATCTCAATGAGGGAAAAGCCTCGCAAGTGGCGCCGAAAAATCAGCACGTTCCGCCTTTCGAGGTGGCCCAACAACCAGCATTCAAGGTCCAGCCACTTGGGACACCGATGGTCGCTTTGGCATTGCTTTGGTTGATGGTGTACTCAAAGCCGAGCATGGCGTCTTTGCCAGTGGCTGTGATGATAAAAGTTGAGGCCGTCACGCCTGAACAGGTATAGTTGAAATACTTACCGGAGGTCGTGTCTGGGCAGATGCTGGCGGGGGTAGCGAGGTAGGAGCGTGTATCCTGAAACAGTTGCTCCATCTGTACCGCCTTGGTTGCCAAGTTCGCGGTCGCCTCGGGGATGCGTCCACGCAAAACATAGTCGCGGTAAGAAGGTAGGGCGATGGCAGAAAGAATCCCGATGATGGCCACCGTGATCATCAACTCAATCAGCGTAAAACCAGCGTTTCTGTGGCTCATTTTGAGCGTCCCCTAAGTGAATTTATACCGGGTCACTAGACCTTTCGGTTGAGTGCTGTGTACGTCTATTTGGGAAGTGTAATGCACCGAAGCCAAATTCGTAACTATTTGTGTCCATTGATTCTGGCCGTTGGCGGCCTCGTAAAGCGGTTTTAGGCAACACCGAAAAGGAATCTACGCGAAGCCCGAATGGTCGGCGAACACCTAGTTGACGGAGTAAAGAGCAGTGTAGGGATGCCCAGAAATTGTCGCTTCTGATTCAGACCGCCATGCTCTTGCGTATGTGAAACCATGGGATCTGGACTCGCCAGATTTTGCGGTTAGTTTGAGCAAATTTGACGCAAAGCTGCGGGCGAAGACTGGCTGAAGAGAATAGAATCAGCTTATGCAAAACGCACTAGTTTCGCGGACCCTTACAGCCAAGCAAAGCCGGTTTATCGACGAGTACATGGTCGACATGAACGGTGCTGCCGCTGCGGTACGGTGCGGGTACTCCACGAGGACCAGCCGTGCGATAGCAGCGGAGAACCTGGCTAAACCTTACATAAAGGCCGAGTTGCAGGCCCGGGGCGCGGCGCTGGCGCGGGAGCTGGAGATTACGCGGGCGGGGGTGGTAAAAAACCTGCTCGAAGTGTTCAACATGAGCCGGGAGCTGAAGAACCCGGCCGCCATGATTTCTTCGATGTCCACCATCGCCAAAATTCTGGGCTACTTTTCACCGGAGGTGAAGAGGGTGGAGGTTAGCGCAGCGGGGCAGGACACCTTGCAACGGTTCGACCAGATGACAGACGCGGAACTGATTAACATGCTGGCTGCGGGGCAAGGCGCAAGTTAGCTGAATAGATGCCGCGCACACGCGGCTCTCTATATATAGGGACAGTTGCCGCGTGTAAGTCATTGATTTTGTTAAATGTTTACGCGGCGTGCGGCGAAACACCGCCGCACGTAAGTCATTGAATTCATTGAGGTTTTACGCGGCGTGTCGTTTTGCCGCGTGGTGCCCGCCGCGCCTTTGGCTGACCACCTGACTGCGAAGCTAACCACTGTTTGCCCTTTGCCGTAATGGTGACGGGCTTGCCCGAGGCTCCCTCCACGTGGCCGTCCACGCGGGCGATCGTCAGCAGGCCACGTACCGCTTTCTCAGAAATGCCAAGTTCACGCTTTACACCGCCATGCAGAGATTCGATCTGGCGTGCGGTCAGGTCTACCGCTGAACCCTCTATCAATCTGAGCAGGCTTATTTGATCCAGCTTGTCTTGGATGAAGGCGGGGGTCCCGTCGGTTGGAGTGGTGGTAACCTGCAAGTACCCGTCTTCGCCTCTCAGCAACAGTACCGCAGGCTGTGGTGCGGTGTAGTTGGTCTTGACTAGTTTGGCCTCCATATAAAGATGCCGAGTGTTCAATGGCAAGTCTTTGAATCCCTTGGCCGTGCTGGTCAACGGAGTCAGCGCCATCTGCCAGCGCAGGCCGTCTGTCAGGGCGGATGCGCCTCTGGAGGAGTCTTGCGTTGTCTCCTTCGACGTGGTGTTGTTACCCTTGGCAGAGTGATGTGCCAGCAATACCGTTGCACCGGTGGTCAGCGCCAAGTATTCCAGGGCCTGGACGAAGCGTGTCGCATGTGGGTTGGAGTTTTCGTCGCCACCACGGAAGCGGGACGCAGGGTCGATGATTATCAACTTCAGGTTGGTGGCCTGCTGTGCCGTCACGAGCAACTGCTCCAAAAACTCGGTCCTGGTGATTTCATTGTTCCTTTGCAGCTGGGTCAGCAGCACGTCTATGCCGACCATGGAACGGACCAGAAAGTTGTCTTGGAGCGCTGTACGTCCTTCAGCGGGCAGTGCAGCGCCAATTTGCTTGTTGATGCGGTGTACCCGGCGGTGAATCTCGTCTTGGGAGTCTTCGGCGCACAGCATGAGCACCGTGCCTGACTCCCCGACAGGCCAGTGCCCGGCCAGAGGGACCCCGGTGGATACCGAGAAACCCATTTGCATCAAGAGTTGGGACTTGCCGACACCGCCTTGCGCAACGATGGCTGCAACAATGCCCAGGGGCAGAAGGCCTTCCAGGACCCAACGGCGCGGTGGCGGAGGAGCAAGCAAGTAAGAGTCAATGCGAGCGTCTGCCAGTGAAAACAGGGGTGATGCTGGCTGAGGTGGACTTAACGCTACGAAACTTGTACCTCTCACTCGATCTGGGTGATTTCGAGCATCGGTTGCTGCAATTGAATGGCACGTTGAGATAATTTTCTCGTCGTCGAGTGGCGGTGTGTTCCGTGTGTTCCAGAATAGACAATGCTCAATGGCTTGGTCGAGGGTGAAGCCACTGGCAAGGTAGCTGCCTGCGAGCCCAACAAGGTGCGCTGTACGTTCGCCATCGCCGCATGGACGAAGAATGTCCTGAGAATCCCAGATCACAGACCTATGATGTTTTGCCTGCGTAACCTTCAATACAAGGCCTAAGGACTGGCACAGGGTATCCCAGACGTCCCCAACTTCAGATGGAGTGTTGACGGGTGACATGTTACGCGCCCTCCAATACTGAATGGATGCGGGTCATAAATGGGGTTCCTTTAAGATGAAAGAACCCTGGCAGTCGCATGACACGATTGAGGTTGCAAATCGAATGGTCGCCTTGGAACTTATCTGCAAGTGCATGCATGCGGTCCACGAACTGGCCCAGTGGTGCATTCTTGGTGAGCCAGTAGCCGTGATACTTACCGTGGCTGCTTTCGATGACGATGTTGCATGGGACCGCAGATGTCAGCAGTAACTCGGTGTGTCCCTTGTCTTGATCAACAAAGTATGAGCGGATGCGTGTTATTTCGGCGATAGTTCTACCTGTACCTTCGTTAATCTGCACCCAGACTGCGTGGCCGCTTCGGTTTAAGCGCACTAGCTCGGCGCCAACTTGGGAGAGTGTGCCGTGTAGTACATGCGCATTGGCACGGCGATCGTCTGGTTTAGGTTCCTCGGCTGTTTGAAACCAAAACTCGCCATCGGGTTCAAGGATATCTAAGAAGCGCTGCGCCTCATTGAGGTCGGGGGTGAGTATGTTTACCATTTGTGATTTCTCCCTGAGTCATGGGTTACGTGCATCTCTGCCGTTGGGGTCGCCAAAGCGGCCAGCAAGCTGATTTCCAGTTGCTGCTGCTGCGAGGGGGCAAAAGTGAAGTAGCTGTTGCCGCCGAAGTGGCGGACGATGCACCCCACTTTTCGACCTGTAGTTTGAGCCTCATCAAAGAGGACCACTAGCGACTCATCCGGGTCGTCGAGTGCTTCGGGGGTGACACACAGCAGGACTTTGACGCGGTTCTGTATCGGGCCATCAGGGTGGTGGAATAGTGTGATCATTGCGCGGCTCCGGTTGTGCCGAAAGCGGTGACGCACAACAGACGACGCAGGTCGTCGGTCTTCCAGTGCAAACGGCCATTTACGCGGATGGGGCGCAGCGGGCCGTTTTCACGGCATGCCCAGATGCGCAGTGTTTGCTGTGCGCGGTTGAGGTGAAACGCGGCGGTTTCTGTATCTACTGCAGCGCGAAGTTCTTGCGCCAGTGATATGGGTTGAAATGTCTTGGCGGCCATGAGGAAACCTTTCGGTCTGTTGATAATGGCCCAGTTTTGTCTGACCACTATCCTCCCCCGCAACCCTCCTCTATCCCTCAGTTCGGGGTATACCCCGAAGGGTTACATAGTGGTGACTATGCGTCCGTCACCAAGTAGACGCTCCCATGCCTTATCAAAGACAGTGACGTATTCCCAGATGCCGGTGCTACCCAGTGCTTTTTTGACTTCAGCCTTTACCCCGCTCTTCCCAGGTTTGTTTTTCGGAAGTGCAAGTGGTTTGTAGTGCAACTCCGTCAATTTTTCGAGAATTGCAAACTCCTGAGCAACCATACGTTGTAGTGGGATAGTTAGGTTGAGTGCGCCCTCAATTGGTGACGCTTGAGACGAAACAAATGCCGACGCCGAAGCGCCGTCTTGCGCCAACTTCAAGGCATCCGCTAGAGTGACATAGCCGCGTCTGTGAAGCCAATGAATGAGTGATGCGACGACCACATTGGTGTGATCGCTCGGCGGGGACAAATTGGGAGGGTGCGCAAGGAGTTCACCGACCTCTATTGCAGAGATCAACATGCGACTTTCGTCAGACAAGTCCAAGCCATCACCCTCATCATTTACGACGATGTCCTGAAGTGCAGTAGGGCTTACGTTGTTCATCAAGGCGGCAGCTTCCCATACCTCAAGCGTGGAAAACTTGCCCCAGTGTGCGCAAACCTGCTGAAAGTAGCGTTCCTTAGCTTCCTCAATTAGCTGGCGTCTTGCCTCATCCATATTGCGACCATCCTGGGTTAGTTACGAAGCAGATTTGTGTGCATATTAGCGGCGCGAGTGTCTTCGCCGTCTGCCTTCGATGCGCCCTCTGCACTGCTGCCACAGTGGCCATTCATTCAAACCCCAGCAGGCGGGTGAAGGTGCCCCGCTTTTCGGTTCGCGGGCCTAGCTGGGGTGAAACGATGCAAGCCGCCACCAACCCTATGCAGTCAGCGCCGCAATCACCGCGTTCGGGTTGTGATCAATCACGTTAAGCAAGACCAGTGCAGGCCCATGCGGTGCACGGTCGCCGCGCTCCCAGTGGCGCAATGTCGCAGTGGAAAACCCAAAGCGGGCGGCAAACTGCTCTTGCGTCATGCTGACCTTGGCACGCAATGCCTTCACGTCCACCGGACGGGGGCGGTGAATGCGCGTCTGCGGTGCGCGGCCTTCCGCGTGTTCAATGGCTTCCAGTAAGCCCTGTTTGATGCTGTCGAATGCGGTGCTCATGTTGGCTTCCCCTTCCATATTTGAACCAGTATCTTGACCAGACCTGCCAAATCGTTGCGCTCTGCTTTGGACAGATTCGCCTGGTCGCCCTTGGCGAACAACGTCAGCAAGTACAACGGCATCGCCTCATCATGAAAATAGTAGATGACCCGAACGCCGCCACTTTTACCCTGACCGCCACGACCCCAGCGAATTTTGCGTACACCGCCGGTGCCTTCCATGAGGTCGCCCGCTTTGGGGTGATCCGCCAAATATCGGATGATGTCCTGTCGCTCTGTTTCGGCCAGTAACCTATCCGCAGCGCGAATGAATTCTGGCAATTCAGCGATAGTCAGCATAGGTATCATTGTAATCCAATGGGACGGTTATCCGGCAACAACGCGCAAAGCGCCCTGCCCCGCTTTGGCATCAAACACAATGCCCGCCTGCTCCAGCATCCAGGCTTCAATCTTTTCATGGTGCAGGCGCAGCAGTTCCAGCGGCCTGACCGTGTAGTGTTTCTCGGCGGTGGCGCTGGGCTTGTGCCCCATAATCTGTGCCACGATGCCGGTGGGCACTTCAAGCCACTCGGTCAGCGACTTGAAGGACCGGCGCAGGCCATGCAGGGTCAATCCTTCCAAGCCCGCCACTCTGCAGGCCACCGAGTGCGGGTAGGTGGGCTCTGAAATGGTGCCGCTGGCGCTCGTTGGACTTGAAAAAACCCATTCGTTGCGCTTGTGCAGTCCAGCCAACAGGTGCGCCACAAATGGAGTCAGCGGAATCACGCGCTCGCCTTCGACTTTGTCGCGGATCGTGATGCCCTTCCACTGGGTGTTGATGTCTTGCCATTGCAGCGTCATCACTTCGCCCGGCCTGGCACCCGTGAGCAGCACGACTTGCAGGTAGGCCGCGATGACCGGGTTTTGCATCTTTTGGATGGTGGAGAACCAGACGGCCAACTGTTCACGTTGAAGCACATCGGATTTGACGCCAGGCTTGCCCAATGCCTCGCGGCTTTTCTTGGTCTTGGCAGGGTTCTTGGCTGTCATCAGGCTGGCATAAGCGGGCTGCTCGGCACACCACCCCAAAAAACCTTTCAATAACCGCCACGACAATCGTGCCGATGTAGGACGAACTTTGCCCTCAGCGGTTGCCCACGCTTCCACCGTGGCCGCGTCCAAGTTGCCCAGAGGCATCAACATCAATGGGGCCAAGGGCCCCGGCACGGTCAGGGTGGTTCCG
>Ga0194061_1001833_pt1 | contig 12007 bp, 10 predicted proteins | sample SepL2221m_MetaG_FD_163423 | JGI IMG/M metagenome (GOLD analysis project Ga0194061, IMG submission 163423) | Anoxic zone freshwater microbial communities from boreal shield lake in IISD Experimental Lakes Area, Ontario, Canada - Sep2016-L224-21m | ecosystem: Environmental > Aquatic > Freshwater >...
CGCAGTCGTGACAATTCACGCAGGAGTTCCTCCTGCCTCGCATCAAGTTTCGTCGGGGTCTGAACGTCAAGGTGGACGTGCAAGTGGCCACGGCCCCCACCGCGTAGTCGGGGAACGCCCTTACCCCGCAGGTTGATCACATCACCCGATTGAGCCCCCGGGCTGACCTCGATAGTTTCGGCTCCATCAAAGGTTTCCAGTTCGACGCTCGTACCCAATGCCGCCGCCGTCATCGGCAACGTGAGGCTGCAGTGCAGATTGTCGCCTTCGCGCCTGAAGATCGGATGTGGCGCAACCACGATTTCCACATAGAGGTCGCCAGCCGGGCCTCCGCCAGGTCCAATTTCGCCCTCGCCGGTTAGTTGCATTCGATTCCCGTCATCGACGCCGGCCGGGATGTTGACGGTTACGGTGCGACGAGTACGCACTCGACCATCGGCACCACATTCAGTACACGGATGGGAAATCACGGTGCCGAAACCTTGGCACTGCGGACAGGGCCGAGACGTCATTACCTGGCCCAAGAATGACTTCTGTACCTGCTGGATGTCGCCGCGCCCCTGGCACATCGGACACGTGGTCGGTGAAGAGTCACCGGCAGTACCAGCACCGTGACAAGTTGGACAAGAAACAGCGGTGTCCACAGTGATATCACGCGAGACTCCATGTACCGCGTCGGCAAGGTCGATCCGCACTCGGATCATGGCATCCTGACCCCGACGAACTCGCGACCTTGGACCACGCGACTGCCCACCAAAGAAGGCGTCCATGATGTCGCCGAAACCGAAATTAGCGAAGCCCGGCTGACCACCCGACGCACTTAGCGGATCGCCGCCAAGATCGAACATGCGCCGCTTCTCAGGATCGGACAACACCTCGTAGGCGCCGGTGACCAACTTGAATCGGTCCTGTGTCTCAGGGTCGGGATTCACATCAGGATGCAGTTCACGGGCGAGCCGACGGTAAGACCGCTTGATCTCCTCCGGGCTTGCGTCACGTGCGACGCCCAGTACGGCGTAGTAGTCGGTTGCCACTGGCTAGCTCATCTCAGATCAGGCGTCGTGTTCGACGAGAATGCGGCCAAGGTAGCGAGCAACGGCACGTACCGCCCCCATTGTCCCGGGGTAGTCCATGCGGGTTGGACCCAGGATTCCCAGCGTTGCGATGGAACGGTCCTTCGACCCATAGCCCACTGAGACGACCGAAGCGGAGTGCAGTCCATCGACGGTGTTTTCAGCCCCAATTCGCACCGAAATGCTGTCGGGGTCCTGGGTCTCCCCAAGTAGCCGCAGCAGGACGACTTGTTCTTCCAGCGCCTCTAGTACCGGCTGCACGGTGTTGGGGAAGTCCGCTCCGAAGCGCGTGAGATTCGCTGTGCCACCAAGCACGATGCGCTCGTCGTGCCGTTCGACCACGGTCTCGAGTAGGGATGCGACGACGGCGCGCGCCGCGGGTCGATCATCCACAGGCAGGCTCTCGGCCAGCGTCGTGACTTGCTCAGCTACTTCCACGAAAGGCAGACCAACGACTCGCTCGTTCAGCTTGGCCCGCATTTCGGCAATGGCCGCATCTGTGACTGGTCCTGGCAAGTCAACGCTGCGCTGCTCTACCCGCCCTGTCTCAGCAATCACTACCAACAAGATCCGCGTCGTCGAAAGCCCGACTAGCTCGACGTGTCGAACTTTCGATCGGCTTATCGACGGGTATTGAACCAAGGCAACTTGCCGCGTCAACTGAGCAAGCAACCTGACGGTCGCTCCCATCACTTCGTCCAAGTCCACAGCACCATCAAGAAACGAATGGATAGCACGTCGTTCGGCGGTCGACATTGGCTTGACTCCGGCCAACTTGTCGACAAAGAGTCGGTAGCCCTTGTCGGTCGGCACTCGACCGGCGCTGGTGTGTGGTTGCGCGATGTAGCCCTCGTCCTCAAGGGCGGACATGTCGTTGCGGATCGTCGCGGGCGATACCCCGAGGTGGTGGCGATCCACTAGAGCCTTGGAGCCAACCGGTTCGCTGGTTGCGACGAAGTCCTCGACGATGGCACGCAGCACGGACAGGCGTCGGTCGTCGATCATCGCCACCTCCGCCATTTGGCACTCATCCCCAACGAGTGCCAAGTGTAGGTGGGCGGCCGGCTTCCTGCGATCAGTCGATCAGGTCTCGCACCAGCGCGTCGGCCAGCAGTCGCCCCGAAAGGGTCAAGACTGCCCGGCCCCGTGCGAGCGATCCCGGGTCGAGCAGCCCGTCATTGACAGCTGCCGCGGCCGCCGCCCGCCCAGCTGCCCGAAGGACGCTCAGATCCAGCCCCACGGACAACCGCAATTGCAGCAGGATCGACTCAACCCGCTGGTCTTCCGGCGTTAGCAGCTCACGCGCTTGCGCTGGGGATTTCCCAGCGGCCAAAAGGGTCGAGTATTCGCTGGGATGACGAACGTTCCACCAGCGCACCCCACCGACATGGGAATGGGCCCCAGGCCCAATGCCCCACCAGTCGGCTCCCCGCCAGTAACCCATGTTATGTCGGCACTGACCACCGTCCCGCGACCAGTTGGAAACCTCGTACCAGTCCATTCCCACGCCAGCCAAAGCCTGGTCAACCAGCAGATAGCGATCGGCCGCCACGTCGTCGTCGGTTGGAATTACATCGCCGCGGCGAACTTGGCTTGCTAGCCGCGTTCCATCCTCGACGATCAACGAATATGCCGACACGTGATCCACGCCAGAATCGATAACGGCTTGGAGCGTTTCCACAAGCTCTGCGTCAGATTCACCCGGAATGGCATAAATCACGTCCGCGTTCACGTGATTGAATCCAGCGGCTCTGGCTTGTTCGATCGCGGCCACCGCGCGACCCGGAGTATGCGTGCGCTCGAGCACCGCAAGTGCTCGCTGCGACGTGCTTTGAAGGCCGAAAGACATGCGCGTGAATCCGGCCGAGCGCAGAGCAGCCAGACTCTCCGGGCTGACGCTGTCGGGGTTTGCTTCGCAGGTCACTTCGACGTCCGTCGCAATTCCAAACTCGTCCGACATTTGGTTAAGGATTCCGCAGAGTTCGTGGGCCGCAAGCAAGGTTGGCGTGCCACCACCGAAGAAGACCGTCGAGATTGGGCGATCGGCGTGACCCAAAACGTTGCGGGCTAATTGCAATTCGCGTCGGACTGCCGTCAAATACGAATCCGTCGAGCCATCGCTGCCAAGTTCGGCCGCCGTGTACGTATTGAAATCGCAGTACCCGCAGCGCGTTGCGCAAAACGGCACATGGACGTAGATCCCGAAGTCGCGAACGCCCAGCGATGCGGCCGGCAATCGGCCGTCACTCGGAGCCGGCTCACCGCCCGGCGGTTGCGCAGCCACCGCTTAGCCCAGCGCACTTCCAGCGTCGACAGCCGCAACGATTGCGGCAATCTTCTCGCGCGACTTGGCCGTTAGATCCGGACACGCAGCCACGCGGGCCAGTCGCTCACGGTCACCCGAGAGCACAGCGAACAGGTCCGCGATCGTCACGTCGTGATCTGGACGGTGAACTACCTCAATTCGATCGCCGGCCTGAATTTCGCCAGGAACCGCAACCGAAAGATAGGCGCCTGGCCAGCCCTTTACGGTGAAGCGCTTAACCCACTGCGGCTCGTCCAGGAAGCCCTGAAAAGTTCGGCAAGGAACCCGGGGCGCAGTGACGTTGAGCTCGACAGTTCCAATCGCCCAGCGTTCCCCGATCAGAGCACCGGTAACGTCAATTCCTTCGGTGCTCAGGTTCTCTCCGAAACAACCGTAGGAAAGGTCTCGGTCCAGTTCGCGGGCCCAGACCGAAAGGTCTTCGGTGGCATAGGCATAGACGGCTTGGTCATTTCCACCGTGGAAGCGGGTGTCGACCTGCTGATCGCCAACCAGACCCAGAGTGTCGACGACGATGGCACCCGGCTGAGGTCGTTTGTCGATGGCGGTGAAGTCCAGATCGCCCCAATGGTCGGGGATTAGTTCATTCACAACGCAGGCAGCAACCAACCGGCCAGCGCTCGACGCATCCCCCAAAGAACTCACTTTGCCCCCTTCGTATCGTCGGTCGACAGTGCAGCGATGAACGCCTCCTGCGGAATCTCCACCCGACCGACTACCTTCATCCGCTTCTTGCCTTCCTTCTGCTTCTCAAGCAGCTTGCGCTTACGGGTGATGTCCCCTCCGTAGCACTTAGCCAACACGTCCTTGCGGATTGCCCGGACGTTTTCCCTGGCAATCACGCGGGCACCGATCGCGGCCTGAATCGGAACCTCGAACTGCTGCCGCGGAATGAGCGCCTTGAGTTTCGCAGCCATCAGAACGCCATAGGCGTAAGACTTGTCACGGTGCACTATCGAACTGAAAGCATCCACCGGTTCGCCGTGAAGCAGGATGTCGACCTTCACGAGGTCGGCTTCCTGTTCGCCCTTGGGCTCATAGTCCAGCGACGCGTAGCCGCGAGTTCGAGACTTGAGGGCGTCGAAGAAATCGAAAACGATTTCTGCCAGCGGCAATGTGTAACGCAGTTCGACTCGGTCTGAGGACAAGTAGTCCATCCCCAGCAGCACGCCGCGTCGCTGCTGACACAACTCCATGATGGTGCCGACATATTCGCTGGGCGAAAGAACTGTCGCCCGAACAATCGGTTCGCTCACGGCGGCGACCTTGCCGTTGGGGAACTCGCTGGGATTCGTGACGACCTGCTCCTTGCCGTCATCCATTCGCACCCGGTAGACGACGGTCGGCGCTGTCGAAATCAGGTCAAGCCCAGACTCACGCTCCAGCCGCTCGCGCACGATTTCCATGTGAAGCAATCCAAGGAAGCCACAACGGAAACCAAAACCGAGCGCAACCGAAGTCTCCGGTTCGTAGACCATCGACGCATCGTTAAGTTTGAGTTTGTCTAGGGCATCACGCAGATCCGGATAGTCGGATCCATCCATCGGATACAGCCCGGAGAAGACCATGGGCTTGGGATCGAGGTAACCGGCGAGGGCGTCCTCGGCGGGCTGGTGCAAGGTGGTCACGGTGTCCCCGACCCGCGACTGGCGCACATCCTTGACGCCGGTGATCAAGTAGCCAACCTCGCCTACCCCAAGTGCCGCAGCGGGTAGTGGGTCCGGAGAAATTACCCCAACCTCGAGCAACTCGTGCTGCGCTTTGGTGGACATCATCAGCACTCGCTCACGAGTCGACAGTTGTCCGTCAATCACCCGGATATAGGTGACTACACCTCGATAGGTGTCGTAGACCGAGTCGAAGATCAAGGCGCGGGCTGGGGCTGATGCGTCGCCAACCGGTGCAGGAACGGTCGCAACCACATGCTCGAGAAGTTCACGAACTCCGTGTCCGGTCTTTGCTGACACCCGCAGCACTTCGTCGGCATCGCAACCGATGATGTGAGCCAGCTCGGCTGCGAACTTCTCCGGTTGCGCGGCGGGAAGGTCAATCTTGTTGAGGACCGGAATGATCGTCATGTCATTCTCAAGTGCCAGGTAAAGATTCGCCAAGGTCTGAGCTTCGATCCCCTGAGCAGCGTCAACCAGAAGCACCGCGCCTTCACAGGCGGCCAGTGACCGGCTCACTTCATACGTGAAGTCCACGTGACCTGGAGTGTCGATCAGGTTCAGGATGTAAGTCGTGCCGTCACCGGAGTCGAACGGCAGTCGCACGGCCTGAGACTTGATCGTGATTCCGCGCTCGCGCTCGATATCCATCCGGTCGAGGTACTGCGCGCGCATATGCCGAGCGTCCACTACTCCGGTCAACTGCAGCATGCGATCTGCCAAGGTCGACTTGCCATGGTCGATGTGGGCGATGATGCAGAAGTTGCGGATTAGGGCCGGATCGGTGCGGCCGGGCTCGGGCGCGGTCACTCAGGTCCTCAGGGTCGGTCGACGGGGCTATATCGTCCCATGCGCCCGGGGCGGATTCGTCCATCCGGCGTCTGGAGGGGCCCAGATTGGCCCGAGAGACCCCCGGCGAGGTATTCTGCGGGGCCGTCCTAAAGTTCGGGGCGCCATGACGACGAGACGAAGGCCAGGCAGTGGCGAATATCAAGAGCCAGATCAAGCGGAACAAGACCAACGAGCGCGCTCACGAGCGCAACAAGGCGGTCAGGTCCTCGCTGAAGACTGCCGTGCGCCGGGTCCAGGAGGCCGTTGCCTCCGGAGACAGTGTCAAGGCTGAGGCAGCCGCTCGCGACGCCGCTCGCAAGCTCGACAAGGCAGCCAGCAAGGGCGTCATCCACAAGAACCAGGCCGCCAACCGCAAGTCAGCGCTCGCGAAGGCCACCAGCACCAAGGCGTGACCGACCCGCTACTCCTCGATTGGCACGCCGCGTGCGATCGAAAGCAAAGCCCGTTCTAGCGCAAGGTGCTTCTGCGCCGCATCCAACTGTTCCCCCTCACGCAAGCCGCCCTTAGCGGCTGCATCTGCCTGTGCAAGCACAGTCACTGCCCGGGCCAACTGCTCCGGATGCCAGCGCTTGAGCTGGTCTCGCAAGACTCGAATCTTCCACGGCGGGACGCCAGCCTCCCTGGCCGCGTCCAATTCCGACGCATTTCGGCCAACTCCTGAGTAGCGCACAAGTGAGCGCAATCCACTGGCAACCGCAGCCACCGTCGCCGGTCCGACGCGTCGCTCATCACTGACTGCCGCCCAGCGCAACGCCAGCAGGGCCTCTACCGCCGCGCGACCAAGCACGGCGTCGGCGATCTCAAACCCACTGACTTCAGCGATGCCGCCGAAGTAGGCCCGTACGGCCGTTTCATCAATCGGATCTGCCTCAATGTCGGAGGCCAACTGACTCACGGCCGCCGCCAACGCGCGCAGATCCGCCCCAATCGCTTGGAGCAACACATCCATTGCCCCTGACGTGGCTATCCGACCGGCCCGGCGAAATTCGCCGGTCAGCCAATCTTGGGTGCCACGCCCACGTTTTGGCGCGACGCATGCGACCTCCGTGGCACCCGCCTTGCGCAACTGGTCTAGGAATTTGCGCCCCTTGACTCCCCCAGCGTGAATGGCAACGAACCAAACTCCATCCGACCCGCCCGCAGCCTTAGCAAGTTCGGCAACGACCGCCTCCTCGGCTGCTTCAAGGGAATCCACGACCACCACTGCTGCTTCGCCAAAGAGCGAAGGTGAAGCGGCCTCGTTCAGCGCGGCCGCTGCATCGGCAGAAGCGGCATCGACATCCCGACGCTCGGCGGTGGGATCCACCCGCCGCACCGCAGCCAGCAGGTCCGTTATGGCCCGTTCAATAAGCAGATCTTCAGCACCAACCGCCAGTGTGAGGATCGGCGGGGGTGTTGGCATGGAGCCAGCATGCCAGCCCGTCGAGTTTGCTGGGCCACCCGCGGCCCAAAGTTGGCTACAGCCCGGCGATGATCCGAGCCCGGGCCTCGGCATGCTCGGCCTCGCTCAAAGTCCCAGCAGCAAGCAATGCATCGAGTTCGGCCAATCGGGAAGCCACAGCTGCCCCCGCTTGAGCGCTACTTGCGGCCACGTCGGGGCTCGCCGGTGCCAGCATCGCCGAACGATTCACAGTCCCCATCAACTGAATGTCGCCTGCCAACGGGTCAAATCCCTGAGCCTTGGCGACCTTCCAGCGGCGAACGGCCACAAAGACCATGAAGCCCATTACACCCAAGATCAGCAAGCCACAAAACACAAAGAAGAGTACGAACCCGACGCCAAAGCCGGTCATCAACGTCATCTTGCGAACCTCCCCGAGAGTGGGCCGCCATCCCAACGGGTCGTCATCCCTCTGCCAGTCAAGCACGAAAGTCCGGACCTCAGTGACGCGTCGCGTACGAAACCTTCCCGGCTTGATCCACGCACACCACAAGGTCGCCCGACTCGTCGGTTCGCAAGACAACCGCCCCGGCACCTTGATAGGCAGCGACAGTTACCGCGGCCGGATGGCCATAGGAATTGCCAGCGCCAACTGAAATCAGCGCCAACGGCGGGTGCAGCCAGCGAGCAAAGCCGGGTGCCTGATAGGCCGAACCGTGATGAGCAACTTGGATCACACTGACACCTTTCGCCGAGGCTGCGCGTTCGATCTCGGCTTGAGGCGCAAGCCCGGCATCGGCCATCAGGAGTAGCCGGACCGAACCGAATTCGACCAAAAGCACAACGCTGTCGTCATTCGGACCCAGGCCGATGTCGGACGGTCCTGTCGGTGCCGGCGGCCAGATCACCTCAACCGTCGCGTTCGAGAAACTCATCGAAGTCCCGCGATGGAGCGAAGTGGCAGTCAACCCGACCTGAGCCAGAGTTCGGCGCACAATGTCCGCTTCGCCAGCTGGATCTGGATACGGCGATGCGTAAGCCACGTCCACTTTTCGCCCGTGCAGCACCCCAGCCAGTCCGGCTACGTGATCTGCGTGGAAGTGAGTCAGCACAACAGCTCTGACCCTGGAGATTCCTAGATGTTTGAGACAACCGTCAACCAGTTTCGGATCCGGACCAGCGTCGACTACCACAGCCTCAGTTGGACCGGCGCGGATTACGAGGGCGTCGCCTTGTCCAACATCGCAAGCCACCAATACCCAATTCGCGGGCGGCCAAGGGGAAGCTCCTATCCGCTGTACAACAGTTTGCCCGACGAGCAGCCCCGCCACCAGCAACAGGATTGGCAGCCACGTCAGTCGGCGTTTGAATTTGGCCAGGGCAACTACGAAACCAAGCGCAGCAAAGATCGCCAAGCCGCCAGCTATTCCCGACGGCCAAGGCAGCACCGCCCAACTGCGACCGGCGAAATAGTGCGCGACCATCGCGATCCATGCAGTCGGAATCGCAGCGAGGTGAACGAGGAGGACAGCGACCTGGTGCGACGCCGGAGCAACCACCGTGGCCAGCACACCAAGAACCGTTGCCGGACCGACAGCCGGAGCTGCCAGGACATTCGCCGGCAATGACACGACACTCACGTAACCGCACAACGACGCGAGCAAGGGAGCCGCCGCAAGTTGAGCCGCCAGCGAAACTGACACCGCAACGAGCAATGGCTCCGGACACCACGGCAGCCCCCGTACCAATCGGTCGCGCACGAACGGCGCCACCAATACCAAACCGGCCGTCGCACAAGTGGAAAGAGCAAAGCCGTATGACACGGCCAACCACGGATCGATCAGCACGAGTGACAACACTGCGGCACAAAGCGCTGGCAGGGCTCGCCGGCGCCCACCAACCACTAGTGCAAGCACAGCGATCAGGCCCATCACGGCGGCTCGACTCACGCTCGGTTGCGGCCGAACTAGCAGGATGAATCCGCCGAGACCGGCCAAAGCCAGTCCCACCCGCAGCCACCGCTTTAGGCGAAGCGCAGCACAAAGAGCCAAGAGCGCCGTCAAGACCAACGCGGTATTCGTGCCCGAAACAGCGACCAAGTGAGTTAGCCCCGAGACTTTCATGTCCGCAATCAAGTCTGAAGGAACTGCACTTACGTCTCCGATCGAAAGTCCTGGCAGCAATCCGCGGACATCGGGCGAGAGGCCAGCACACGCTGTGCGCAATTGGCCCCGAAGTCCGGTTGTGGCCGACCAAATGACAGGAGCCGGCCGCACCACCCGAACCGGATCACGCAGCGACACCACGCCAGCAATCCCAATTCGGTAGCCAACGGGGCGGAACACTCCAGCCACGGCCAAGGTGGTCCCCGGCGCCAGCCCCACTAAGTCTGCGCCACCAGTGACAACCACTGGCACGCGCAATGTCAGCGTCCGTCCGCGCGCCGTAAGCCGAACTAAGTTCGCGGGAACGGAAGTCACGGCCAGTCCTCGCCGGTCACCGACAACGCGTGCCGGCTGCTGCACCGGATCACCGGTAAGCACTACTTCACCACGCAGTGCGGCGCCGGCACTGACGAGTTGCGGTATTGGGGGCGCGACCAAAGGAAGCAGCCGAAGCGCAGCCGAGCCGAGGCCAACTGCTAGCGCTGCCAGGCCAACGCCAACTACAACGAAGCAATCCCGATCGCCTGACCCGCGCGTCGAAGATCGTCGCCACACCGCTATCGCGGCCAGCAGCAGCGTTGTAGCGGCCGCGATCAGCGTCGCCCGCAACTGAACCGCACCAAGGAGTAGCCCGAGCGTGGCCCCCAGCCAAGCCGCAACGGCCGCAGTCAGCAGGCGGACATCGAGTTCGGCAATCACACGCGCACCAACCGGCTAAGCGCCGCAAAAGTCAAGGAGCCGATGCCGGTAATTTCTCGCAGTTCGTCGACCGACGCGAATCGTCCGTGGCTGGTGCGCCAGTCGATGATGCGCTGAGCCATGACCGGCCCAACTCGGGGCAAGGTGTCTAGTTCGGCAAGCGTTGCAGTGTTCAGGTCAATCGGGCCGGCCGGCGCCCCATTAGGGGACGCACTAGAAGTGGTCCCGCCCACCACAGCGGCGGCTTGTGGCCCAACGATCAGTTGCTCACCATCGACAACCCGGCGCGCGAGGTTCACACTTCCGGGGCTTACTCCTTTGCGCATGCCACCAGCAGCCCGAATGGCGTCAACCACGCGGGCTCCCTCTGGCAGACGCACGATGCCTGGATGAACGACAGGACCAACCACCTGCACAACCAATTGCGGGTTCGGCTGAGTCGATGTTGACGGCCCTGGCAACGACGACACGGGCACCACCGGAATTGTCACTTCGGCCGCGCGCGGAACCGAGCGCCAAGCAAGCCAGCCACCACCGATCAGCACCGCGACAAAAAGGAGCACTAGGCCGCGTGCTGCCGGCCCCGCCAATTGCCACCGAAGGAGCGGATCGAGTTCCCGGATTGCGCGGGTCAATTGCTGCACGCTTGGCCGCCGTTGCAGCCCGCCATTGGAGGCCTCGTTGGAGGCCTCGACTTCAGATTCCTGCGGCGAGACAACCAAAATCGGAGCTGACGGCGTCGCTGCAAGATCGGAGTCAAAAGCTGTAGCTCTGAGTCGGGCAACGAAGCTAGCGACGTCGACAGCAGAGTGACTGCCTGCTGGCGGTCGCACCCGGGTCACGCAGCGACGCTAGGTCGGCCGGCGGCCTACTCCGGCAGAGTCAATCGATCTGTGTACAAGGCCCGGCTGTGGGCGAGCCTTACTCACGCAATGACGACCGCAACCATCCCAGGACCAACGTGAGCGCCAACGACGGCCCCGACTTCAATAACTCGGATCCGAGCACCGGGCAATCGTGCCTGCAGCCGACCCGCTAACTCCACTGCCCGAGCACTGGCATCCAGATGATGGACTGTGATTTCCCCGTCGACCGAGCCCGGCGAACCGACGACCAACTCCTCGAGCTGGGCCAGCGCTCGAGCAGAGGTTCGGACTTTGCTGTAGGGCGTGACCCTTCCGTCAACAACATGCAGCAGCGGCTTGACAGCCAGCGCCGACCCGAAGAACGCGGCGGCAGCGCCTATCCGACCCCCGCGGCGTAGATACTCCAACGTGTCGACATAGAAGTAGGCCACGGTCCGCGAAGCCTCGGCACGCACGGCTGCCTCAACCTCGTCGATCGTGGCACCTGCTGCTCTTTCGCCCGCAAGAACCGCGTACCCCAGCGCCATCCCGACGGTGCGGCTATCGACGACCCGCACTTCGATCGTGGCAGACCGGGCCGCCAACACCGCCGACTCGTAGGTACCAGAGAGTTCGGCAGATAGGTGAACGCTGACGACGCCCGTGGCACCGGCCGCTGCCGCAGCGGCATAAGCGGCTGCAAAGTCTTCCGGCGCCGGTCGGGAAGTCGTTACCGGCCTGAATGCGCGCAAAGCGGCCGCGACTTCCGCCGGGGTAACGTCGATCCCCTCCGCATAAGAGGTGCCAGCGATGATCACTTGTACTGGCACAACTCGGATACCACCGACACCGCCGGGTCCGGTACCACTCGGAGCAAGCAACTCGGGCGGCAAGTACGCGGTGGAGTCCGTGACCAACGCGATGCGCCCACTCATGTCAGGCAGGTTAGCCCTACTCCGACGCCGGGACGATGTTCACAAGACGCGGCGGACGAACGACGAC
>Ga0194061_1001834_pt1 | contig 12002 bp, 8 predicted proteins | sample SepL2221m_MetaG_FD_163423 | JGI IMG/M metagenome (GOLD analysis project Ga0194061, IMG submission 163423) | Anoxic zone freshwater microbial communities from boreal shield lake in IISD Experimental Lakes Area, Ontario, Canada - Sep2016-L224-21m | ecosystem: Environmental > Aquatic > Freshwater >...
GAGGTCCTTCACGGCGCGGTTGTAGGGCATGATCTGGAGCTGGCTGCCGGGGAAGAGGACGGCGAGGAACCAGTCGGAGTCGGGGGTGGACTGGCCCTTCGCGCGGAGCTCGAGGCCGACGCGGGCGGCGCTGGCGGTGCGGTGGTGGCCGTCGGCGACGTAGGCGGCGGGGAGCTTGGCGAATTCGGCGGTGAGTGCGGCGATGGTGCCGGGGTCGGTGATGCGCCAGACGGTGTGGCGGATGCCGTCGGGGGCGGTGAAGTCGTTCGCGGGGGACTTAGCGGTCTCGGCGGCGATGACGGCGTCAATTTTCTCCGTGCCACGGTAGGTCAGGAAGACGGGGCCGGTGTCGGCGCGGAGGGTACCGATGAGCTTCGTGCGGTCGTCCTCCTTGTCCTGGCGGGTGCGCTCGTGCTTTTTGATGATGTCCTGGGCGAGCGGGTTCTCGGCGCGTTCGTGGATGTAGTCGTCCACGTGGCAGACGGCGGCGAGGCCGGTCTGCACATGCGCGCCCATGCGCTGCTGGTAGAGGTAAATGGTGGGTGCGCTTTCACGGCGGAGCGCGCCGTTCTGCTGGAGGCGCTCGAAGTTCGCCTTGGCGCGCGCATAGACGGCGTCGGAGTAGGGGTTCGTGTCGGCGGGGAGCTCGAGTTCGGCGCGGTCGACGCGGAGGAGTGTGTTCGGTTTTCCTTCGGCGAGGATGCGGGCCTCGTCGGTATTGAGCACGTCGTAGGGGACGCAGGCGATGTCGGTGACTTGGGCAGGGTCGGGCACGAGGCCCTGAAAGGCGCGGATGCGAAGCATGGGGCGCGGGTGGTAGCGGGGCGCGTGCGTGCGCGCAAGCTTCGCGGTGAAAATGACGCGCTGTTTCGAAGTTTCGCGTTTGGCGTTTGGCGTTTGGCCCGCCGCAGGCGCCGCTCGGTGCGATTACATTGTCCGTACTCCGCAAGGCCGCTGCGCGGGGCCAAACATCAAACACCCAACACCCAACGCCAAACGCTCAACGCTCAACGCTCAACGCTCAACGCTCAACGCTCAACGCTCAACGCTCAACGCTCGACGCTCAACGCTCGACGCTCAACGCTCGACGCCAAGCACGACATACGGCGGCGATGGGAAGTGTCGGCGCGTTCCGCTGCTGTGGAAAAGAAAAAGGGCGCACCGGTGAGGTGCGCCCTTTTCTGAATTGGCTGTGGTGCCGGTCAGTTCACGTAGATGGCTTCGTTCGCGAAGAGCAGTGCGTGCGCGTAGGCTTCCCAAGGCTTGAGGACCTTGCGCTCGACGATTTCACCCTGGTTCTGCACGGCGCGCTTGGCGTCGTTGTCACGCTTGGCGAGGTCGTCCACGCGCTTCTGGATTTCGGCGTTCTTTTTCGCGATCTGCGGGGCGATGGCGTCCACTTCGGACTGCTTGGCCTTTTCCTTGGTGACGAAGCTGATTCCCATGTTGATTTCCTCGGGCCTCGGCTGGCGCTGGAACATGATGCGGTAGAGCGCGAAGACGCGGCGCAGATCGTTGTCGGCGCGTGCGAATTCGCTGCGGGCGACGACGCGGCGGGCGACGTCCACGGCCATCGGGCTGTTCATCAGGAAGAGCGCCTGCTGCGGGACGACGGTGGTCGAACGCTTGGTGTTCGGCATGTCGGGGTCGCTGAAGTCGAAGATATACAGGATCTCAGGCACATTGCCCCGGTCAATGTAGCCGTAGATGCTGCGGCGGTAGCTGTAGGGCTCGTCGGTGATGTTGACGGGTTGGCCTCCCATCTTCGGATCGAGGCGTCCAGACATGGCGAGCAGCGAATCGCGGAACGACTCGAAGTCGAGGCGGCGGACATTTGCGCGCCAGAGGAGCCGGTTGTCCGGATCGATGTCGGGGTACGTGGAGCCGGGGATGATGTATCCGCTCTCCTGATAGACGCGGGAGAGCATGATGAACTTGTGCAGTTTCTTGACGCTCCAGTTCGCGCCCTTCTCGTCCACAAACCAGCTCGCGAGGTAGTCTATCAGCTCGGGATGCGAGGGCTTTTCGCTCATCACGCCGAGGTCGTCGGGCGTGCGGACGAAGCCTTCGCCGAAGTGCTGCAGCCACACGCGGTTCACGAGGACGCGTCCGGTGAGCGGGTTGTCCTTGGTGGCGATTGCCTTTGCGAGTTCGAGGCGGCCGCTGCCGCCGGTGAACTGCGCGCGTTTGCCGTCCTGACCGAGGAGGGTCATGAAGCCGCGCGGCACCTCGCCGCCGGGGGTGCCAGCCTGGCCGCGAAGGAGGAGCTGCGAATTTCTCGGTGAGGACTTGTCCACGAGGACCATCGCACGCGACGGTGCGCCTGGGTTCGTGAGTTCGAGGTCGTTGATTTTTGCGAAGACGAACTTTGCGCGTCCGGTCATCTGGTTGTTCCAAGTGCCGATGGCGCTGCGGACCCAGTTGGTCGTGGCGTTCGGGGCAGTGACCAGTGTGAACGGCCCGGAGAGCAACTCGACTTCCGCCGGGCTGAACCCAGCGACGGTGTCGGTGGAGGCTTCCTTGAACGCTGTGACGAAGGGCTTTACCTTCGGCGTCATGCGCTTGAGCAGGCTCTCGTAGGCGGCGATCACTTCGTGGTGCGAGCGAGGGTTGGCCTTCGTGAGCTCATCAATGACGATCGCATTGTAGCGGCCGCCCTTTTTCATCTCGGCAATGACGCCTGCGCCCTTGGACGCAAACTCGCTCTCGCTGAGCGATCCGAGCTTTTTCAGCGGGCCATAGACGGGGTGCTCCGTGCGCATGACGCGGGCGAAGAAGTTCGTGAACGGAAGGTCGAGATCCTGCTTCTTGATGATTTCCTGACGGGTCTCGGCGTTCTTCCCTGCCATCCTGCCGCCAAGCATGGAGGCTTCCATGTAGCCTGCGGGCTTGCCGTGGAGCAAGGCGAGGAAATGCTCGACTTCGCGATAGTAATGGTCGCGATTTTCCTTCACGACAGCGGCGATCTTTTTCTCAAAGTCGGCCTTTGCCGTGGGATCGGCTTTTGCGATGATCGGACGTTCCTCCTCCACGGGCTCCTCGCTGCTCGAGAAGATGCCGTGGATGGCGTAGTAGTCTGCCTGAGGGACGGGGTCGAACATGTGGTCGTGGCAGCGGGCGCACGCGACGGTGACGCCGAGGAATGCCTTCGAGAACACGTTGATCTTGTCGTCAATGTTGTCGTTCGCGTTGTTGAAGCGCATGCCGACCGTGAGGAAGCCTAGCGCGGCGAGGTTCGGGTTGCCCTGGGTTGCCTTGCCTTCGGAGACGCCGCCCCCGGCGCCTTCCATCATTGTTGAGTCGGTCTTCGCAGCGGCGACTGCATCCGGCTTTTTCACCGGAGGCTTCGGCGCCTTGGCCATCTTGCCCGTGGGCACCGTCGCGGTGATGTGCTGCACGGGGTAAACGTGGTCGGCAGCGAGCTGCTCGATGATGAACTGGTTGTAAGGTTTATCCTCATTGTAGGCCTTCACGACGTAGTCGCGGTAGGTCCAGGCGTTCGGGTAGCGGTAGTCCTGGCGGCCATTGTTCACGTTGCCGTCGCCGCCGATGGTGTCGGCGTAGCGGGCGGAATTCAGCCAGTAGCGCGCCCAGCGTTCGCCGTAGTGCGGGCTGGCGAGGAGGCCATCAATGACCGTTTCCCAAGCATTCGGCGACTTGTCCGCCAAAAACGCATCGATCTGCGCCGGACTTGGCGGTAGGCCGATGAGATCGTAATAGGCGCGACGCAGAAGCATCTCCGGCCTCGCGTCAGGCGAGGGGAGCATCCCCTTTTCCTCGAACTTTTGGAGAATGAACGCGTCAATCGGCGTGCGGCACCAAGTCTGGTTCTTGTTCACCGGGACCTTCGCGCGGAGCCAGTTCTTTGGGGGCTGGTAGGCCCAGTGGTTGCGCGCGCCGTCGTTCAGGCCGCTCAGTTTCTTGGCCTTGGCAGCGTCTTTGCGCGGATCGGGCGCGCCCATCTTGATCCATGCCGCGATGTCGGCGATCTGCTGTGCATCGAGCTTTCCGCCGCTGCTCGAGGGCGGCATCTCCATGTCCTTGTCCGTGTAAGTGACGGCCTTGTAGATGAGCGATTTCGCGGGGTCGCCTGGGACGACGCCGGGGCCGCTGTCGCCGCCCTTGAGCGTGGATGCGGCGAGGTCGAGCGTGAGGCCGCCCTTGTTCTTGCCGGATTCGAGGCTGTGGCACTTGTAGCACTTTTCGCTGAGAATCGGCAGGATCTTGCCTTGGAAAAAGTCGAACTGCTCCTTGGTCGGCTCGTCTGCGAACGCAGGCAGCGCGAGCGCAAGTGCTCCGGTGAGGATGAATGCGGGGTGTGACTTGCTCATGGACGAAGGAACGAGGGGCTGAAGTTCGGAAAAATTATGCGCCGGAATTGCGGTGGATCAATATGGGAGTTGTGCTTGAAAAGCAAAGCGCCCGCCGGAGGCCTCGGCTTCCGGCGGGCGCTGAGCAGATTGCTGTTCCAGCGTCCGCGGTTAGCCGACGAGCGCCTTCACGACCTTGCCGTAGTTGTCGGTAAAGCGGAAGTCGCGGCCATTGTAGCGGTAGGTGAGTTTCTCGTGGTCGAAGCCGAGCAGCGCGAGCTGCGTGGCGTGCAGGTCGTGGATGTGGACCTTGTTCTCCACGGCCTTGGAGCCGAACTCGTCGGTCGAGCCGTAGGCTTGGCCGCCCTTGACGCCGCCGCCGGCCATCCATGCGACCATCGCGCGACCGTTGTGGTCGCGGCCGGGGTTGGCACTGCCATTGCGGTCCGCGGTGACGGTGCGGCCGAATTCGCCACCCCAGATGATGAGCGTCGAATCGAGCAGGCCACGCTGCTTGAGGTCATTGATGAGCGCCGCTGCGGGCGTGTCGAGACGTCCGCCGGTCGTCGGCAGGGCGGTCTGGATGTTTCCGTGCATGTCCCATCCGCCGGCTTCCACCTGGACGAAACGAACACCGCGCTCGACGAGGCGGCGGGCGACGAGGAGCTTCGAGCCGAGGTCGGTCTTGCCGTATTCTTCCTGAATGTTCTCGGGCTCCTTCGAGACGTCGAAAGCCTCGGTGGCTTCGGTCTGCATCTTGAACGCCATTTCAAACGCCTCGATGCGGGCCTCGAGCTGCGCGTCCTTCTGGAGCGCTGCGGCGTGCATCTTGTTGAGATCCTTGACGAGGTCGAGCTGACGGCGCTGGCGCTCCATCGGGCTGAACTGGTTGCGGATGTTCAGAATCACGTTGTCGAGATTCATTCCGCGCGAGTAGTTCACGTTCACGCCCTGGTAGGTGCCGGGCAGGAAGGACGACTGACGCCACTCGGGACGGCCACCGATGGTGACGAAGCCGGGCATGTTCTGGTTGTCCGTGCCGAGGCCGTACACGACCCACGAGCCGAAGGACGGCTTGGGAAGCTGGAGCGAGCCCGTATTCATGAAACGCTGCGCGACTTCGTGGGCCGGGATGTCCGTCCACAGCGAGCGGATGACTGCGATGTCGTCAATGTGTGCGCCGAGCTTCGGGAAAACCTCCATGTTCACCTCGACGCCGCTCTGGCCCTGCTTCGTGAATTTGAACGGCGAGCCGAACGCCAAGCCATCATGCCCCGGGATGCTCTTGCCGTCGAACTTCGTCAATTCCGGCTTCGGATCCCACGTGTCCACCTGCGTGGGGCCGCCCGATGCGAAAATATGGATGATGTGCTTTGCCTTCGCCGGAAAATGCGGCTGCTTCGGCGCGAGGGGATTCAAGACCTTCGGGCCGCCCGGAGCCAGCGCCGATGCGCCTTCTGCCCAAGGATTGATTCCAAACACTGCCGCGAGGCTCATGCCGCCGAAGCCCATGCCCGAACGGAGCAGGAATTGGCGGCGTGTGAAGATGATGTCTTCCGCGGACGGCGAATGTTCGCGGATGTATTTTTCAGTGGGGCGGACGGGGGTGCTCATGATGAATTTCTGGGTTTTGTTTTTGGAATGGACGGTGAGCGCCGAGGGGTGAAAACCACGGCTAGCTTATATTGCTACATTGTATCCAATCCCGTGGCTAGCAGAATATCAGCCTATATGCTGACTCAGTGATGGGGATTCAGACTCCGATATTTCCGGCAAGGTGACTGAAATCCTTCGCGATATCCCATTTCTCGAAGGATTTTCAGCGTTACCTGAGGCAACCGGATAAGCATATCAGTCTATATGCATCTCCCGTTGACTTAGGCATGGGGATTCAAAACCCCATTTTTCCGGCAAGGTGACTGAAATCCTAAGCGATATCCCCATTTCCCGAAGGATTTTCAGCGTTACCTGAGTCAACGGGATAAGAATATTGACGCCGATGGGAGACGCCGGATGATCCGGAACGGGTTTTGCCGGGATTTCACGGATGGAGCGGATGTTTTTCAGAGGAGAATTCTTTCATCTGTGCCCGTCTCCGAAGTCCGTTCTTCATCCGCGGCATGTCCCGCTCCGGTCCGAACGGCGGCTCCGTGCTTCAGCGGTTCAAAGTCGCGAGCACTTCGGGATCGCGCACGTCGGCCCAGTCGCCGCTGAGTTCCACGACGCGGACGACTGTTCCGCTCTGCGCGAGGTCGCGGATTGCATCGGTGAATTCGTATTCGCCGCGTTTGGAAAGTTTCAGCTTCGCCGTGAAACCAAAGATGCTCGGACGAAATGTGTACACGCCTGCATTGTACCACGGGCTCGGCGCGGGGCCGTCGGGCTTCTCGATCAGATCGGTCAGGTCGAAACGCGCGTTCACCACGACGCAGCCGCCTTTCGCCATTTCGCCCTCGTTGTGCTTCACGGTCACGATGCCCTCGGCGTCGCCGAGATCCGTGAGTCGCGGGTAGTTTTTCGGATCGATCAAAATGTCGCCGTAGCTGAGCACGAACGCGTCGCTCCCGGCGAAATCCTTCGCGAGTTCGACGACCCTGCCCGTGCCGTCCTGCACGACCTGCGTCGCGTAGCTCACCCGCACGCCGAACTTCGATCCGTCGCCGAAAAAATCGCGCACCACGTCCGCGCGGTAGCCTACGATGATGCAGAAATCTGTCACGCCCGCCGTGCGCAGCCCCTCGACGATATGCAGGAGGATCGGCTTGCCGCGGACTTCCAGCATCGGCTTCGGAAGTTCGTTTGTGAGATCCTTCATCCGCGTGCCTTTGCCGGCTGCGAGGAGCACGGCTTTTGTGACCTTCGTGGCGGCACTCATTTCCGCACCTCCGTGACGAACTCCGCCATGCGCTGCATCGCGATTTTGATCTTCTCCATCGAGGTCGCGTAGCTGCACCGCACGTGGCCCGTGCCGCTCACGCCGAAGGCCGGCCCCGGCACGCACGCGACTTTTTTCTCCTGCAAAAGCCGCAGTGAGAATTCCTTGCTCGTGAGCCCCGTGCTCGTGATGTCCGGGAAGACGTAGAACGCGCCGAGCGGCTTGAAGCACGGCAGCCCCATGTCGTTCAGACTTCGCACGATGAAATTGCGCCGCGCCTCGTATTCCTTGCGCATCATCGCCACGTCGCCATCGCCGCTTTCGAGTGCCTCGATCGCGGCATCCTGCGCCATCGTGTTTGCGCACAGGATGGCATACTGGTGGATCTTCATCATCGCCTCGGTGAGCGCCGGCGGCGCGCACGCGTAGCCCACGCGGAATCCCGTCATCGCAAACGCCTTCGAGAACCCGTGCAAAAACACCGTGCGCTCGCGCATTCCCTTCAGCGCCGCGATGCTCACATGCTCCGCGCCATCGTAGGTCAGTTCGCTGTAAATCTCATCCGTGAGCACGATGAGATCGTGCTTCACGCACAGCGCCGCGATTTTCTCCAACTCCTCGCGCGTCTGCGTCGCACCCGTCGGGTTGCAGGGGAAATTCATCATCAGCACCTTCGAGCGCGGCGTGATCAGCTTCGCGAGTTCCTCCGCGGTCATGCGGAAATTGTCCCTCGCAAACGTCGGCACCGCGACCGGCACGCCGTGCGCGAGCACCACGCTCGGGCTGTAACTCACGTAGCACGGCTCGTGGTAGAGCACCTCGTCGCCGGGATTCAAAAGTGCGCGCAGTGCGAGATCGATCGCCTCGCTCACGCCGACCGTCACGATGATCTCCGTCGCCGGATCGTAGCCCACGTGGAAATGCTTCTGCACATACTGCGCGATCCGCTCGCGCAATTTCGGCAGCCCGAGATTCGATGTGTAGCCCGTGTGCCCGCGTTCGAGCCCGTAGATGGCCGCCTCGCGGATGCGCCACGGCGTGTGAAAGTCCGGCTCGCCGATGCCGAGCGAGATTACGTCCGCCATCGTCTGGACGATCTCGAAAAAGTCGCGGATCCCCGAGCGGGGAATGTCGCGGACGTGGTTTGCGATGTGTTTGCTGAGAAGCATGGGAAAAATTTAAGATTTAAGATTTAGGATTTAAGATTTGGGGCGCGATCACACGCGAAGTTTGGGACGGAGAAGCCGTGCGCGAAGTGCAGTCAGCGGGGACAGAAAAAAGTCTGCGCCGCCGTGCCGAAACGCACGGCCATCAAGCTCGCGCGCTGGAAATCTTAAATCCCAAATCTGAGCCGAGCGCAGCGAGACAGCCGCGGGCGAAGGTGGGGCAAATCTTAAATGTCCTCATGGCGCGACCGACAGCCGCTCCGGGCTGGCCTCCTTTTTCAGCTCCACGCCATTCTCCTTGTATGCTCGCAGGCGGAAATGCGTCCCGGTTGAAATCACACCCTTTTGCGTGCTCAGCTTCTCGCTCACGAAGCCCGCCACCTCGTGCAGCGTGCGCCCTTCGACCACGACCATGAGATCGTAGCCGCCGCTCATCAGGTAGCAGCTCTGCACCTCGGGAAATTTGGAAATGCGCTCGGCCAGCTTGTTGAAGCCGCCATCGCGCTCCGGCGTGAGCTTCACCTCGATCACGGCCGTCACGCTTTCGCGCGCGATTTTTTCCGGGTCCACGATTGCCTGGTAGCCGAGCACCACGCCGTCGTGCTCCAGCTTCTCGATGCGCCGCGCCACCTCGGCCTCGCTGAGGCTTGTGGCCTTGGCGAGATCAGCGATCGAAGCGCGCGCATTCTTGCGCAGGAGCGGCAGGATTTTGTCCATGTGTGGGAAAAAACAGGGCGTCACGTCTCGCGTGCGCGCCGCGTGCGGGCAAGCGAAAATGCGGCCGCGATCACGCCCCGCCGATCATCCCGTCCGGCGGCGGCGCATTTTCGGAGGCCGCGATCTTCTTGCGGATCGCCTCCGTGCTTTCATCGAAAAGTTTCAGCAGCCCGCCGAGCCGGTCCCGCTCCGTGACCAGCCCGATGATGAGATACTGCACCACGGCGAGGCCGTAGAAAACCCACCCGACGACAAACTCGCGGGTGCCCGGCGCGTTGCCGAAGATCACCGTCATGATCACGAAGACGGGCGACGATCGCTTGAGATGCACCACACCCATGCCGCGCAGGAATTCACCCCTGCGCCGCCACACGTCCCGGAGCCCGGCGAGGCTCGTCCATTTTGCCTTCGGCGGGCCGCGGTGGACGATGGCGAACACGTCCTGATCCGGCATGTTCTCGATCACGCCCACGGCGAGCAGCAGCCGCAGCATCATCGTGAGCCAAGGATCCTCGCTCTTGTGCCACGGCAGCCAGCCGAAGAGGAAATCCTCGAGGTTCGCCGTGGCCGCCAGCAGGATCACCGCGCCGCGGAACCACATCTCCAGATCGCGCTCCATTTCTTTCGAGAGATGCTTCTGCCGCCAGAGTTTCCGCATCACAAAACGGAACGCCGGAATCGCCAGCGCGCCCGTGAGCAGCCGGAAGACAGGTCGCAGGACCGGCTTGAAGACGAGGTTGCGGAAGACGCCGGAGAAAAGTGGCACGACGGTTCAGCATAGCGCGGGGTGTGCGCGGATGAAGGGGAATCCGCCCGGTGTGTGCGCGGATGAAAGCGCGGGAGCGGGACGATGCAGGCGGACTTTGGCAGCGCATCTTTCAACGCAGAGGCGCAGAGCGAAGATGAGAGTTCCGCAGAGGAGGGATTTTCCCGCACCGCTCATTGGTGGCAGCTTCATCTCGTCCCTCCGCCTTCCTCTGCATCCTCCTCTGCGCCTCTGCGTTGAAAAAATGATCGCCCGAATTCCATCATTCCCGTTCAGACAAGAGACGCGGCGCAAATTTTCCCGGCGACTTTCCGTTTGCCCTCGGGTTCACCATCGGGATTCTATTTCATCCTCACCATCCAAAGACCCGCCATGAAAACCAAAACCAAGTCCCTCCTCGTCGCACTCTGCACCACCGCACTCTGCGCCACGCCCGTCTTCGCCCGCACGCTGAAGCCCATGCACACCGCGCAGCCCGAGATGAACCAGGCGCTCGTCCAACTCGAAGAAGCCAAGCACTCCAAGCATCCCATCGTGCATCTCGAAAAGGCGAAGGACGATCTCCAGGACGCGAAGCACAACAAGCACGGCGAGCGCGTCGAGGCGATTAAGCAGGTGAACGAGGCCATCGCCGCCGCGCACAAACACAACCATAAGGCGATGGAAACTCACATCGCCGCCGCCATCCGCGACATCCGCGAAGGCAAGCACGCCGCCCGCAAGTAGCCGCGCCCCGCTGCGCAGGGATTCCCGTGCGACGGAATTTTTCCGTCGTGGCTGGACACGTGCGGACGCAGGTTTTTTCAAAGTCACCCGCGTCGTCCTGCGTGAGCCTGCGCCTGCGCGCGGGCCGGCCGAATTTAACACGCCTTTCATCATTTTATCCGTGGACAGCGACGGGTATGCGTTTTCTATTCGCGGCCACCTATGACACCCCGTTCCCTCGTCCTCCCGTCCGTCCTCGCGCTCGCCTTCCAATTCACGCTCTCCCCGCGCATGGCGTGGGCCGACGAGGACGTCCGCGACTCCCGCGGTGGTCGGCAGGAAGAATCGGATCTGCACGAGGCCCGTCCGCCGCTCTGGACGCTCGGGAACCAGGTTCGCGTCCGCCCTTTCCTCGCCACGAGCCCCGGTGGCTACAGCGTCGTGCAGATCCGGAAGGCATATGGCTTTGACAAGTTGAGCGCGACCGGAGCGGGCCAGACCATCGCGATCGTGGATGCGTACGGCAGCACGACGCTTCAGAACGACCTGAACAATTTCTGCATCGCGATGGGCATTCCCTCGACGACGCTCGGCATCTACTACCCGCAGGGCAAGCCTCGGACCGCTGACAGCGGCTGGGCGCTGGAGACCGCGCTCGACGTGCAGTGGGCGCACGCCATCGCGCCGGGCGCGAAAATCGTCGTGGTGATCGCGAAGTCGGCCAGCATCTCGAACCTCCTCGGCGCGGTGGACTATGCGGTGAAGAACCTCGGGGCCAAGCAGGTCTCGATGAGCTGGGGTGCGGCTGAGTTTTCCGGCGAGACGAGCTACGACTCGCATTTCAACAAGAGCGGCGTGTCGTTCTTTGCTGCATCCGGCGACAACGGCTCCGGCGTCATCTGGCCCGCTGCTTCGCCCTACGTCGTCGCAGTCGGCGGCACCACGCTGAGCCTCGATGTCAACGGCCTCGCCTCCGAAGTCGCATGGTCCGGCAGCGGCGGCGGCGTGAGCGCGTATGAGACGAAGCCGACGTATCAATCCGGCTGGCAGGCGACCACCAAGCGCACCGTGCCCGACGTGAGCTACAACGCGAATCCCTCCACGGGCTTCCCCGTTTACATTTCAAACTATGGCGGCTCGACCGGCTGGATCACCGTCGGCGGAACGAGCGCGGGCGCACCCCAGTGGGCGGCCCTCCAGGCGCTCGTGAATTCCTCGCGCACCTCCGCGCTGAACGGCGCGCTCACCGCGATCTACAGCGTCGCAGGCACCGCGTATTCGGCGGATTTCTACGACATCACCGTCGGCAACAATGGCGGCTACACCACGACCCTCAGCTACGACTACGTGACCGGCCTCGGCAGCCCGAATGCCGCCGCGCTCGTGCCTTCGCTCACTGCGAAGTAAAATTACGCCGGTGCCCGGAGCCTCGGGCAAAGCGGCATCGTTTGAAGTTTGGCGTT
>Ga0194061_1001835_pt1 | contig 12002 bp, 8 predicted proteins | sample SepL2221m_MetaG_FD_163423 | JGI IMG/M metagenome (GOLD analysis project Ga0194061, IMG submission 163423) | Anoxic zone freshwater microbial communities from boreal shield lake in IISD Experimental Lakes Area, Ontario, Canada - Sep2016-L224-21m | ecosystem: Environmental > Aquatic > Freshwater >...
GATGAATATTAATGGGGTCAAGGGATTAACTGATGCTCAAAAATCTACACTCAAGGCATTAGGAGCAGTTGAGGACTTTCCATTACACACCTAAACACGCGAGTTGGCTTAATCAAGTTGAAATTGAATTTTCGGTTCTATCGCGTCAGTGTCTTGACCGTCGTATTCCCCCTAAAGAGATTCTATCTGAGCAGGTTACCTTCTGGACAGACAACCGTAACTCTCATAAAGCTACTGTTAACTGGCGCTTCTCCAGTTCCAATGCTAGAGTTAAACTGAAGTCTTTATACCCCATTATTGAACCTATAAAAGCTGATGTTGAACCCAGCAAAGTTGACGTGGTAGACTACTAGGGCTTGACCCAGTAAATCAGTCATAACTTATCCTAACCTTTACAGAAATTATTTAGTCTCTTTAGCAATGGCATTTAGCTGGGACATCAGGCGATCGCCTTAACCTCAAAGTAATGAATAGAGTAACTGGAAGATTAAACGGAATGCTGCCATGAGCGCGATCGCTCCGAATCCACCAACGCCACAAAGCGAAAGAATTTCAATCCATTGTGGTAATTTCTCAAATAAAGGAATAATTTTAAAAAATTGAATCCCGAAAACTGCGGCAAAACTGATTAAATTTACGAACACAAATAAATCTTTATTGTCCAGAATTGTACTTATTCTCAGAATCACTACCCCAAGCATCACCACAGCAAGAGTAATTAAATTTGCGGGAGTACCAATTAAGGCGATGCCAACAGTTGTGCTAACTTGCCACAAAAGCATCGCTTCGACACCGACTAAAAAAGCGGCGATGAATTGTTTGCTGATGGGGGCGGATAGTAGCCAAGGTGTTTTGTTAGATCGCGGGGTTACAGATTTGGGAACCGAAGGCGAAAAATTTGGCAGAGGCGCGGGGATTGGGGCTTGAATACTGGTTTGATATTTGGGTTGGGGAGTTGTTGGGATATTGGCTGATGTTTTGGAATTGAGGGCTTGTAAAACTTCGGCTGCGGAACTAAAGCGATCGCTTGGCGCAGTTTCTAACATTTTATGTAAAACATTATTAAGATTTGGACTGAGTTTGACAAAGCGATCCCATGTCCATCGGTTGTAATTCACATCAAATAATTCTTCAGGCTCTTTTCCTGTTAATAAAAATAAACAAGTGACCGCAAAGGCATAGAGATCGGTGGATGGGAAAACGGTATCGCCGCGCATTTGTTCAGGTGCGCCATAGCCTGGGGTGAAAATGCCTGTTGATTTTTGACCCTGAGCAACTCCAGCGACTTGTTTCACCGCGCCAAAATCTAGTAAGAAATAGACTTGATCAGACTGGCGAATCATGATGTTTGCGGGTTTGATATCGCGGTGGATCGAGCCTTTGTTATGAATAAAAGTCAAGACTGGCAGTAGACTCTGCATAATTTCTAGGGCATCGGCTTCAGCGATCGCCCCACCATGCATCTCGATCACCTTTTCGAGCGTAAAGCCATCAACAAATTCTTGTACCAAATAAAAAAATTCATCCTGTCCCGACTGCACCTCAAAATAGGCGAGTAAATCAGGAATTTGCGGATGTGTCCCCAAATCTTCTAAAACCGTAGCCTCGCGCTCAAACATTTGTTTAGCGATCGCCATCTGCTGAGGGGTGAAGCCAATGGGCTGCAAAAGCTTGACCACACAACGTTTCATCGCGGGTGTATAGCGATCGCGGGCTAAAAAAGTCGCACCAAAACCACCTCTAGCGATCGGGCTTTCCACGATATAGCGTCCACCCAGCAACAAGGGCATCCCGCAACTCGTACAGAATTTTTGCGAAATAGTTTTAACTGTATTGCCGCTATCGAGGTCAGCAAATGAGTTTAAAGGCTTCAGACAATTGGGGCGCGTACAGTAAATATCCACTTTTCTAACGTATGGGTAAACATTTTTGGCATAGTTACTAGTTTTATGGACAAATATCCAATCAACTAGCTTTGTAAGGTTTTACTCTTACTGGGCTAACTACAAGCCTCTCTATTGGCTTTCCATCAAAGACGGAATCACCAACTACTTTTCTTAATATATTCAAACTACCATTGGAGATCGGCATTGTACTTTCTCCCGTTAGAGGCTCTAAACAAGCCTCTTTTAACCCTTTTGCCCACATAATTAGCTTGTTTTTTGATTGGTTCAAGGTCAAGAAAACTGCATTTTGAAGTGTAACTTTCTTCAGTAACAGTAACCTTAATTCCTGCTAACTGAGCTTTGTACTCCAATTGCTGAATAAATCTTGCATGAGGGATAGCAGTAAAAGATTGATTAGTTTGCTTACCTAGATTTAGATTTTGTTTCCAGTTATCGTTTTTACCGATAATAAGATGCTTTACATCTTGGCTAACTAGTTGATCAATAATAAATCGACTAGATGTATGGAGATAGTAATCCATTTTTGCATTGCGCTTATTAGTCAATGCTTCAATTTTGTGGGAAGAAAATCTATCTTTAGGTAATTGAGTCTGAAGTAATGATTTGATCTTGTTATATTGCTGATTACACGCTTTTAAAGCTCTACCACAAACAACAAAAGGTTTAAAATCTGTGCAATTACTGCCAACTGTAGCTAAGTTGTTTAATCCTATATCTACAGAAGTGATTCTATTATTAGTTTCTACTTTTGGGAGTTCATGCTCATAGACAATTTCTACAACATAAAAATGACCTTTAGGAATCAATCTAATTTCTTGCAAGTTAGAAATCTTGGTTTTAAGCTTCAGTTGTAATCCTGAAGGAACCGCAAAGCCTTTATCTAGCCAAACTTTAGACACTGCTTGATAATTGAACGTTAAGATATTTCTGCCACGCTCCTTATCTTTATATCTAGGAAGTTTGGGCTTTCCTAGAAATTTGCTTGAGTCAGCTTTATACGCTTTCAACGCTTTGCTATATGAGTTAAAACTATTGCTAACCTGTTTGATTACAAGTTGAGCAACTTTACTAGGTAAGGCTTTATAGTCAATGCCAGTTTTTAATTGATGATAAAGGTTATTGAAAGACGGAATTTTTTGAACATTAAAAAATGCTTGGCGACAAATATATAAAGCACTGTTAAACAAGTTTTTAGAGAGAAATGACATAGTATCAATCTCTTTAAAATGCTTGTTTGATGTTTTGACGATATGTTTTTCAACTAAGAGCATTCTGTTCTTTCTCCAAGTATTTAATTAATATCTTTACAGTAACCAGTTAATCTTTCTGCTTGAAACTTTAGATTTGAATTGTTTTTAGCGCTTTAAACCTTTGCGTAGTAAGCATACAAAGAGTAACCATTTATGCCCGATATATGAGGAATAAATATATATACTGCTAAGTATACGACAAAAAGATTGAAACGCGCTCCCAGCAATGATTTGATTTAACAGGCTTAAAAGCTTTACCTAGCAACGGTTTTAGGGTGTTTTGTTGTTCTATTTTTAAGTTTTTGTCCTGTACTTAGATATACTGTATAAGAGTCTACCTAAGTTTTCCCCTCCTGCACCCATGAGTTCCAACTTTTTAAATCATCTTAATCCTGCTCAGCAAAAAGCAGCAAGCCATCTCCATGGCCCAATGCTAGTAGTTGCGGGTGCTGGATCGGGGAAAACCAGAACCTTGACCTATCGCATCGCTAACTTGATGCTCAATCACGATGTTGCCCCTGAGCAAATTCTAGCCGTGACTTTTACAAACAAGGCTGGCAAAGAAATGAACGAACGCATTCAAACTTTGTTAGTCCAAGAGGTAGCCCTCAGGGAAATGGGAAAACCATTGACTGAAATGCAAGACTGGGAACAGGACAAACTTCGCAAAAAAGTTTATAAACGCTATATCAATAGCTTTGCTCAAGATGGGCTATGGATGGGGACTTTCCATAGTATGTGCTGTCGGATTTTGCGCCTTGATATTGATAAGTACAAAGATAGTAATGGCAGAAGTTGGGCGAAGAATTTTTCAATTTTTGATGACTCGGACGCGCAATCTTTAGTGAAGGATATTGTCGTCAATCAGCTAAATCTCGATGAAAAGAAATTTGAGCCAAAATCGGTACGCTTTGCGATCGGGAATGCCAAAAATAAAGGTTGGACTCCCGAAGAATATGAAGCTCAAAGCGATGATTCATCCTTTCGCAAACGAGCGATCGCTCAAGTTTATAGTCTCTACCAAAATCAGTTAGCCACAAATAACGCCCTCGATTTTGACGATTTGATATTCTTACCCGTGCGTCTATTTTTGCAAAATCCTGAAGTCTTGAAATATTGGCACGATCGCTTTAAGCATATTCTCGTTGACGAATACCAAGATACCAATCGCACTCAATATGATCTAATTCGCTTATTGTCCACAAACGATCAAAAACCAACATGGGAAAATCGTTCTATTTTTGTTGTTGGTGATGCGGACCAATCGATTTACAGTTTTCGGTCGGCGGATTTTACAATTTTGATGGAATTTCAGCAGGAATTTGGCGATCGCTTGCCTGATGCTCATACAGCCTCAATGATCAAGCTGGAAGAAAACTATCGCTCAGTCGCGAATATCCTCGAACTTGCCAATCAACTAATCGATAATAATACCCAACGCATTGACAAGGTTCTCAAGGCAACCAGACCCGATGGCGACTTAATTGAACTATATCGCGCTGAAGATGAGGTTGATGAAGCTCAGTTTGTCATCGAACAAATCCGCCGCGTTAAGACCAAAACGCCAACTGCGAATCTCGGACATTTTGCGATTCTCTACCGCACTAACGCCCAATCTCGTCCCTTTGAAGAAATGCTTGTGCGTTGGAATATTCCTTACAAAGTCGTCGGTGGAATGCGATTTTACGATCGCAAAGAGATCAAGGATACTCTCTCCTATTTGCGTTTACTTTCCAATCCATCGGACACCCTTGGCTTGATGCGAATCATCAATGTTCCTAAACGCAGCATCGGTAAAGCAACCCTCGATAAGCTTCAACAAGCTGCCCAAGAACTGGGAGTACCGATCTGGGAAATCATCAGTGATGAAGCAACGGTGAAAACATTAGCAGGGCGATCGTCACGGGGCGTTCTTTCCTTTGTGGAACTGATGAAAAAATGGCAGGAAAAAGTCGCTGTTACCCCTGCGGCGGATATTATTCAAGGCATTCTCGAAGAGTCGGGCTATGTTGATGAGTTAAAAGCACAAAGTAATGATGAAGCCAACGATCGCATTTCCAACTTACAGGAACTCTACAACGCAGCAGTTCAATTTGCTGAAGAAAATGAAGATGCTTCCCTTGATGCCTTTTTAGCCAATGCTGCTCTAGCATCTAGCCTTGATGATAGTAGTGCCAATGCTGAAAAAGTAACCCTAATGACGCTCCATGCCGCTAAGGGTTTGGAATTTCCAGTCGTATTTCTAGTTGGTTTAGAGCAAGGCTTATTCCCTAGTTTCCGTTCGATTAACGATCCGATGGCTCTCGAAGAAGAACGCCGTCTCATGTATGTGGGCATCACCCGCGCCCAAGAGAAATTATTTCTCAGCCATGCTCAAGCTCGCCGCCTCTATGGCAATCGTGAATACGCAATTCCTTCCCAATTCCTAGCCGAACTTCCTAAAGAATATTTAACTGGACATGGGATCGATAAATTCATCAGTAAAGCAAGCCAACGCGCCGAAGCCACCAGTGTTAAAGGTTCTCTGCGCTCAGTACCTCCTGCCAAGGTCAATGCCGTTAAGCCTAAGCCTCGGATTGATTGGCAAGTAGGCGATCGCGTAATCCATGAAAAATTTGGTGAAGGTGAAGTCTCGAATTTGCTAGGTACTGGCGATAAAATGTATTTGGCTGTCGCTTTTGCTGGACAAGGCAAAAAAATTATTGATCCCAAAATCGCACCGATTCAGAAAATGTAGAGGTAATTTATGAATTGCCTCCACATTTTCTGAGGTTACAGCGAAAACAGTTTAAAGGCATTGTTGGTGGTTTCTAAAGCCAGTGTAGCTAGTTCAACATCCCGCAATTTAGCTACGCTTTCCGCCACATGGAGTACATAGGCTGGTTCGTTACGTTTGCCACGCTTAGGGATAGGCGCAAGAAAAGGGCAATCAGTTTCCACTAACAGGCGATCGCTCGGCACTATTTTGGCTGACTCATGCAAGTCATGGGCATTTTTGAACGTAACCACACCGCTAAAACTGATATACATTCCCAAATCCACAAACCATTGGGTTTCTTCAGGATTCCCTGCCCAACAATGCATCACGCCGCGAATTGGCTCTTGGGGGGACTCAGCATTAATTTCTTGGAGAACCTCACGGGTAGCAATTGAAGCTTCGCGAGAATGAATGATTACTGGCAAATTTAGCGATCGCGCTGTTCGCAACTGTGATTTAAACGCTTCAATTTGAGCATCTTTACTATCAGATTTAAAAAAATCTAAACCTGTTTCGCCGATCGCCACGACTCTCTGATCACTAACTGCTAGTGTTTTAATGCGATCGCCGATTTCAGGATTCCAACCCACTTGATTGAGATTTTTGTCGAGGGGATGCAACCCAACAGCAAAACTTACTTCAGGAAATTGATCGGCGATCGCTTGAATTTGCTCAAACTCATCGGGGCTTACGCAGGAATGCACCAGTCGCGTTATGCCATTACTGAGCCAGCGATCGCGCACCGCTTCAAGATCGCCATCAAAATCCTTAAAGTTGATATGTACATGAGTATCGACTAGTTGCATATCTAGTTGCATATTAAAGAAAACCTACCCACAAGAACTTGAACTCCTACTTTATTATGCAACGCTGAGGCGGTAAGCTAAATCTGCGCTAGAGTTAAGCCAGATATTTAGTTAGGAATTTTAGGGCTATGTCACAGGGCAAAGAAACTACCGTTTTAATATTGTCATTATTAGTCACCGCAGGGCTAGCTGGTGGCGGTTATTGGTTCTTTTCGCAACAGAGTAAATCAACAACGACTGGGCTAAATGCACCATTAGCAACAAGTCCTAATAGTACGCCAACCAACTTAAATCTCGATACGTCATCCCCGAATCCCAGTGTTTTGGAGATGGATGGCAGTACTACGATGGTAGCAATGGTCAAAGAACTGCGTAATGCCTATAACCAAGCTAATCCGAATTTGCCGACTACCTATGGTGTGCCAGAGGGGAAACCAAATGGCTCCAGTCAGGGATTACAAAATCTGATCAATGGAACTGTAGCGATCGCAGCCTCTTCTCGACCATTAAAAGCTGAAGAGGCAAAATCAGGAGTGCAATTAGTCCCGATCGCCAAAGATGCGATCGGTTTAGTAGTTGGAATTAATAACCCTTTTAAAGGCAATTTAACTAAGGATCAAGTCCGTGATATTTATCAGGGCAAGATTACCAACTGGTCACAGGTTGGCGGTACAAATCTACCAATCAAAGTGATCAATCGAGCTACGACTAGCGGTACGCGAGAAGCTTTTCAGGATATTGTTTTACTTGGTCAAGACTTTGCCCCCGATGGCGCTAACTTCATCACATGGAAACAGGATGAAACCACGGCAATCTTGCGAGATTTAGGTGATAACGGGATTAGCTATGCGACGGTCTCGCAATTGGAAAAGCAAGAAATTGTCAGGATCATTGCGATCAATGGAGTTAACCCCACCGATGTTGCATCGGTGAAAGCTGATAAATACCCAATTAGTCGCAGTTTGTTTTTAGGCGTTAAAAAAGTAACTAGTCCTGCTGCCAAACAATTTATTGAGTTTGTACTTTCACCACAAGGACAACAAATTGTCCAGAAATTAGGATTTATCCCCGTACAGTAAATCTTTGTATAGGTAATAGCGGCGCAGAGCGCCGCCATTCTCAATTACTATAAAAAATAAATGGCAATTATCATCGCAGGGGAACGTAGTGGTGTCGGTAAAACCACCGTAACTTTAGCTCTATTAGCAGCACTGAAGGCGCGATCGCTAGCCGATCGCAATTCAGTGCAATCTTTTAAGGTAGGTCCCGACTACATCGATCCGATGTTCCATTCCTACATCACGAGGCTCCCTTGTCGCAATCTCGATCCTGTTCTAACATCTGAAGACTATGTGCGATCGTGCTTTATCAAACATAGCCAAGTCGAATATGCCCTCATCGAAGGAGTGATGGGGCTATTTGATGGCGCAACAGGCAAGGATGATGACACCGCCAGCACTGCTCATGTGGCGAGATTGCTAAATGTGCCAGTAGTTCTGATTCTCAATTGTGCCAGTACTTCCCGATCGGTAGCGGCGATCGCCCACGGATACCGCACCTTTGATCCGCGTATTCACATTGCAGGCGTAGTCCTCAATCGAGTGGGAAGCGATCGCCATTTGGAATTATTAGCTCAAGCCCTTGAGCCTTTAAATCTGCCAATTTTAGGAGTTCTCCGCCGCCAAGACAACATCTCCATTCCCGATCGCCATCTAGGATTAATTCCCACTGCGGAAATGGCGGATCTAGATGGAATTATTGAGCGTTTAGCACATCTGGGCGAAACTTGCTTTGATTGGGAAAAGTTATTGCCATTGATGAAAAATATTGATCCCCCTCAATCCCCCTTAAAAAGGGGGAAGAAGATCATGAATGAATTAATTCTCTCCCCTTCACAAGAAGGCTCAGATCTTCAATTCTCCCCCCTTAATAAGGGGCGCTGGGGGGGATCATCCAAACTTCGCATTGCGATCGCCCAAGATCGCGCCTTCAGCTTTTACTATGCTGACAATCTCGATTTATTTGCCGAACTCGGTGCAGAATTAGTCCCTTGGAGTCCAATTAGCGATCGCGCCTTACCTGAAAATGTGCAGGGTTTATATTTTGGTGGAGGTTTTCCTGAAGTATTTGCCGCCGAATTAGCTGACAATAAAACCGCAAGAGAATCAGTTCACGATGCAATCAAATCGGGAATTCCGACCTATGCCGAATGTGGCGGGTTGATGTATCTCTGCGATCGCATTATCGATTTTCAAGATCAATCCTTTCCAATGGTAAATATTTTCCCGACAGCCGCCAAAATGGGCAAGCGCTTAACCTTGGGATATCGTCAGGCGATCGCACTGGAAGATAGTCCTTTGATGAACAAAGGCGATCGGGTTTGGGGACATGAGTTTCATCGCTCATCTTTAACGGAAATAAGCGATCGTCCCTTATATTCATTGCAAGGTTATGATTCACATTTACAATATCCGTCTGAAGGTTGGCAAAAATATCAAGTTCACGCCGCCTATACTCATTTGCATTTTGGCGCACAACGACATTTATTAGAGAATTTTTTAGCTAAAGCGAGAACCAAGAACTAAAGTTCTTGGCTAAAAGCTAAAGTCAGTTAAAACTGACTAAATCCTGAAATTTAATTTAACCCGTTTCAACGGGTTTAAGCTTTCAGCCCGCAATTTATTGCAGGGTATTCGGGATGCGCGTGAACTTAAATGGTTTCTTAGCCTAGATGATGATTTCTGGAATGTCTTCGATATTGCCAGATAAATTATCTGTTGATAAATCCCCCCGATCGCAGCGATCGCGAAATTCACAATGCTTACAAGCAGCACTAACTTCTAAATTTAATTTGGGATAATTCTCAGCTTGGGCAATTTCAAGCAAAATTTGCTGAAGTTTTTTTTCGGTGCGATCGCACTCAACTTGAGAATAAGGAATAATCATCGATTGCGCCGTATTCGCAAACCAATAGGTCATCGATAACTGTTCTGGCGGATAGTTAGTGGTTTTAGCTAAAACATATAAGTAGAGCCGCGTTTGCCAATTATCGCGCAACTTATCCGCCGTGATCGGCACTTGATGGGTTTTCCAATCGAGAATCTGCCCTCGGCGATCGCCCAAGATCAAAAAATCATAAATAACCGTAATCAACACACTAATTAATGGCGTTGAGACAAAATTACCTTGACCGCGATCGCTATTACCGCTATTGTGCAGTGAAATTTCACGCGTAATTTCTAGAGTGCGGCGATGTTCGCAGAGGCGATCGCCATCTAGCATCTCTGGAGGCTGATTTTCAAAGGCTGTTAACCATTTTTGTAAATCGGAATTACTACTTGCCAAGTCGAATACATCCAGCCCCAACTCTTTTTGCTGCATTAACAAGTGAAAATTTGAACCCAATAGTAATTTCTCCTGATTACTATTAGTTTCAGGTAAACTCAATTCCTCCAAATATTTATATTGATATTTACGCCGACAAATCTCCCAAACATTGAGATGCCCTTGCGAAATTGAGGTAATTGCCGAAATAGCTGTCATTGCCAACTTTCATTGCGAAATTGCGTTCTTGTAGTACCATATCGTCAAACGATCGCCATCACCCATGAGTGAACCAGCCATAACTAGCTCTAATTCTTCGATGCGCCAATTCTTGCGAATCGTCAACCTGCGTGCAGATGAAGCTGAACGTACCTTGTTGATGTTTCTATTTTATGGTGTGACATCGATCGGCGCAGTATGGTTGGAATATTCTAGTTCTACTTTATTTCTGGAAGCCTATAGAGCCGAAAATCTGACTTGGGTGTATATCGCCACCGCCTTTGTTGTCACAGCTTTTGGGGTTTTTTATTCATGGTTACAAAAGCTGTTTCCTTTGCGCTGGGTAATGTTGGGCATCTCCCTACTATTGGCTTTGCCATTGCCCTTTGCGTGGTTGGGACTGATGCAAAGAGGCACATGGTTATTTATGGTGTCGGTATTCTGCATTCGCCTATGGGTTGAGGGCATTTATGTACTGAGTAACATTAATAACGATATTGCCGCAAACCAATTATTTAACATTCGGGAAATTAAACGCGCATTTCCCTTAATTAGTACAGGGATTATTGTTGCCGAAATTGTCGGGGGATTTTCCTACCCATTTTTAGTGACTTGGTTTGGCGCGATAAACATGACCCTCGCCACTTGCTTGATGTTATTTATGGGTTCCTGCGTCTTATTTTATATGAGCAGTCGATATCGCCAAGCCTTTCCTAACTCAGTCTATAAAAACGAAGAAGAAACTGAAAATAAAGCTAATTCACTACAGGGTAACATCCGCAACTATGTTTGGCTGTTGTTTGGCTTTTTTGTAGCGGCTCAAGTTTTATTTTTTATGATTGAGTTTCAATACCAAACTCAACTAGAAACCCATCTAAAAACAGAAGAAGCGATCGGCAGCTTTTTAGGTGTGTTTGGTGGAATTATGGGAGTCTGCAAGCTGTTTCTGCAATTGTTTGGCTCCAGTCGGATTATTGAACGGATTGGCGTGTTTTTTGCAGTCCTGATGCCACCTGTCGGAATTATCATCACAGGTACGATCGCAGGTTTTGCCCCCTTTGGACTGTTCATCGGATTTGTAGTTCTGAAATTTTTTGACGAACTATTTCGCTTCACAATTGTCGCGGCGACAGCACCGACTCTGTTTCAAGCCGTACCCGATCGCTTTCGCAGCCAGATGCAGTCCTTTGTTAGAGGCATCGCTGATCCGCTCGCCACGGGTGGTGCAGGCGTTTTGATTTGGATTGTGAGTGAAGTATTTAAGAAAAGCGGGATCGGTTCGGCGGTTTTTTCACAATGGTTTGCAGGCGTAATCGTGGCGATTGCGATCGTTTGGGTCGTTATTATCTGGTTATTGCGACGCGGATATTTGGAACTATTGATCCAAAGTGTCGAACGCGGTCAACTGAGTATGATGGCTGTGGATATTCGGGAATTGCGGCGGGCGCTATCGGAGTCTATGGCAAGAGCCGAGACGCAAATAGAGCAGTCAGTATGTATTGACTTGTTAACTAAAATTGCCCCACAGACCGTGAGTGAGTCCCTTGCGCCAATGTTATCGCAGATGATTCCCGACCTACAGGCTCGCAGTATTGAAGCGATGCTGGAAAATCCTGAACCGAAATATCTACCCTATATTCAGGAGCTCATGGAATCGCCTCACGCATCTCCCCAAGTACAGGCTTTATGTTTACGCTATGTGCTGCTTGCGGATGAAAAAAATCGTGATGTCGATGGG
>Ga0194061_1001836_pt1 | contig 12000 bp, 15 predicted proteins | sample SepL2221m_MetaG_FD_163423 | JGI IMG/M metagenome (GOLD analysis project Ga0194061, IMG submission 163423) | Anoxic zone freshwater microbial communities from boreal shield lake in IISD Experimental Lakes Area, Ontario, Canada - Sep2016-L224-21m | ecosystem: Environmental > Aquatic > Freshwater >...
TAATCGCTTTGACGCGATATCTGAAATGCCGGTTGCGGGTTCGCAACCGGCATTTTTCCTTAGGCTTTTAAAAGGTGCTGCGTATGCGTCTGTTAGCAAAACATTTCTTGCTTGCTTGCTTGTTTGTCATTGGCCTGGTACATGCGCAAACGGTCTCGCTTGGGCAAGCCCACATCAGCCTGCTCGCCATCAACGACCTGCACGGAAACATCCTGCCGCCTTCCATCCCGGTGTGGGTGGCTGATCCGCAAAACCCGGCAGGCAAGCGCCTGAACGCGGGCGGTGCGGCTTTTATGTCGACACTCATCGGAAAGCTCAAGGCCCAAAACCCTGGCGGCACCTTGGTGGTGGGCGCGGGTGACTTGGTTGGGGCTACGCCGCTGGCCTCGGGCTTGTTTCACGATGAGCCTGCGGTGGAGGTGCTCAATTACCTGGGCCTGAATCTCACCAGCGTGGGCAACCACGAGTTCGACAAAGGAACGCAAGAGCTGCTGCGCCTGCAAGCGGGCGGATGCTTTGCGGCCAATGCCGACGGTACGGCGGGGGTGGTCGGCAAAGACACCTGTATGCGTGACGGTCAGTTTGGCGGTGCCAAATACCAGTACCTGGCGGCCAACGTGATCGTTAAAGCCACGGGTAAGACCCTGTTTCCAGCCTATGCGATTCGGGAGATCGACGGCATCAAAGTCGGCTTCATTGGCCTGACCTTGCAAGACACGCCCAGTATGGTGATTCCAACCGGCGTAGCTAGCGTGCAGTTTGTAGACGAGGTCCAAACCATCAACCGCCTGGTGCCCGAGCTTAAGCAGCAGGGCGTGGCATTCATTGTGCTCCTTATCCACCAAGGCGGTGTAACGACCGCCCGTTTTGCCCAAGACACGAGCTGCCCCGGTTTTAGCGGTGACATTGTGGGCATTGCCGACAAGTTGGACCCCGCCGTAGCGCTGATCGTCAGCGGCCATACCCATCAAGAATATGTTTGCACGCGTCCGGACGGGCGCTTGATTACGCAGTCGGGCTACTACGGGCGTCTGCTCACCAAGATTGACTTGGTGGTGGACCGGCAAAGCGGCACCATCGTATCCAAAGAGGCGCGCAACCATGTGGTCGTCAACGACCGCAACAACCCGCCCGACAGCGGCGAGTACGCACCCCTGGCGGCCGACCCCCAGCTTGCTGCCTTGGTGGCCCGCTATGGAGACCTGAGCGCCACCATGGCCGATATCGTAGTCGGGCGCATCGCCGCGCCCTTGCTGCGCCAAACCTCCCCCGCCGGTGAGAGCACCTTGGGCGCGCTGATAGCCGATGCATTTCTGACCGGCGCCTCCGCGCCGCAAGGAGGCCATCCGGGCGCGCAGATCGCGTTTGTGGGCTCGGGCGGGATCCGAGGCGACCTCAACAGCTCGCTAAGCGTGACCTTTGGGCAGTTGTTCAGCGTGATGCCCTTTGCCAACAACCTGATCAGCATGGACCTGACCGGCGCGCAAATTGTGCGCGTACTGGAGCAGCAGTGGGAGGGCAAGACGGGCAACGGGCAAATCATGGCCGTCTCGGAGGGCTTTAGCTACACCTGGGACGCATCGACCCCTAGCGGCGCCGCACCCGGACAGGGCCGTCGCGTGGTGCCTGGATCGCTCATGCTAAACGGCAAGCCCCTATCCATGGACGCCACCTACCGCGTGGTGGTGGACACGTTTATCGCCGGCGGCGGTGACCGCTTCACGGTGTTCAAGCAAGGCAAAAACCGCGTCACGGGTGAGTTGGACTCGGCGGTGCTCAAGCTGTATTTCCGCATGAAGCCCGTCGTCCCAGTGCCCACCCTGGGCCGCGTACTGCGCATCAACTAAGCGCACGCCATGGCCATCGATGTACAAGGCACGCGCGTCGAGTGCGCGGGTGCGCAAGGGCCGGTGGTGCTCATGGTGCACGGCTGGCCCGACACTTTGGCCTTATGGGACGGCACCGTCGCAGCCTTGCAAGAGCGCTTTCGCTGCGCCCGCCTGACGCTCCCTGGCTTTGAAGACGGGCCGCAAGCCGTGTCGCTCGATGCCTTGGCGGCACGCTGGGCACCCGCATGACCTGCGCCATGGCGCGCTGGCTGGGTTGTCCGGCCGCACCCGCGGGCATCACCCACCGCATGAACTATCCCTACGCCATGCAATGGCTGGGCGTTGCCGGCGGTTTGGCCCACGCTGCCCCGGTGCAGCTGTCTATGCCCATGATGTTTGTCTATGGCAAACGCAAGCCTTTTATGTTTCACTCGCGTCGCTGGCTGGCACAACTGGAGACGCAGCCGACCAATGCCGTGTTGGGCCTGCCCTGCGGCCACTGGGTCATGCTGGACCAGCCCACCCAACTCCACGCCGCCATGCTGCAATGGCTGGCGCCGTCGACTGCACCATGAAGCCCGAGGATTTGCAAAAGCTCGTCTCCATGACGATGCCCTATGGCAAGCACAAAGGCCGCGTGATTGCCGATTTGCCGGGTAACTACCTGGCTTGGTTTGCCCGGGAAGGTTTTCCCCAAGGCGAGTTAGGTCGGTTGCTGCAATTAATGCACGAAATTGACCATAACGGTTTGTCGGAATTGCTCAGGCCGCTGCGTTAGCGTGAAGGTCGCTAAATTTAATTATCAACTAGATAATGGTTTGTAGTCAGGCCGGCACGTAGTTCGAAATGACATTGTCATTACGTCGTACTACCATCAGGCTCCCCCTAGGAGCAGAGTCCATGCCGCGCCTTGGCAACTTGCCAAAATTCATTTTAAAGAATTGAACCTGTATGCAAAGCACATTCAATAGACGAAATTTTGTTTTTAGCCTCGCTGCGCTTGGTGTGTGGGATACGGCACAGTCCTTTCAACCGGCAGGAGAAGTTGACGCAAACGAACTTTTCATTGACGCTCCAGGGCGACCCTTGTCGCCGTGGGCTCCAGGGCAATTAGATATACATCATCTATCTACGGGGCGTGGTAATGCGACTTTCATCGCATTACCCGATGGCACATCGCTGGTTATCGATGTGGGGGCGAGTAATTCAGGCTTGGAAACTTCGTTTGAACCGCGACCTAATGCAAGTTTGCGCCCTGGCCAATGGGTGGCGCGGTATGTTCAGAGGCGGCTTGCAGAGATGGGGCGCACTGGCCTTGATTATCTGATCGTTAGCCATTTTCACCCTGATCATTTTGGTGATTTGAGTGACGCGAATCCCTTATCCAAGAGCGGTCAATTCAGGCTTACTGGCGTTACAGATCTAACTGAAATAGTGCCTGTTCGGATGATTATTGACAGATCATTCCCGCAATACGATTACCCCAATGCCTGGAATACGCTCTGGGCTAAAAATTATTTCGCCTTTATCAAAGAACGTGTCCAAAGTGGTTTATCGGTACAAAAAATTGTTGTCGGTCGCAATGATCAAATTAAGCCAATCGGTTCATATAAGGAATTTAACAATTATTCGTTTCGAAATCTTGTGGCAAATGGAAGTATCTGGACGGGGGTCGATGCGGGCGTAACCAATTTATTCCCGCCATTGGATACGCTGCGTACCGAGGATTATCCCAACGAAAATCATTGTTCTATCGCCCTGAAACTGAGTTATGGAAAATTTAGTTATTACACGGGTGGAGATTTAACAAGTTACACCATGGATGGTGCCCTGCCTTGGCAAGATGTCCTGGGTGCGGTTGCGAAGATTGCTGGCCCCGTTACGGTTGCCACAGTGGACCACCATGGGATGTTTGACTCATTAAGCGCACAGGTGGTACGTGACTTGAGGCCGCAAGCATGGGTAATACCTACTTGGCATATTTCGCATCCGGATATGCTGCAACTCGAGCGACTGCTTAGTCAAAGGTTATACCCCGGTGAACGCGACATATTCGCCACCAGTGTCATGAGAGAAAATGCATTGGCTAATCAGCGACTGATGCTCAGACTACAAAGTATTGACGGGCACGTGATCACTCGTGTTGCAAAGGGGGGTGGGACTTTTACGAGTGTTGTCACCGCCAATGAAACCGAAAGTGACACGGTCAAGCTCGTTCGAGGGCCGAATTCGGTACTTTGACAGCGCTACTGAAACGCCACCTCCGCAAAACTGCGCAGCTTGCGGCTGTGCAACTGGTCTTGACCGCGCGCTCGCAGCAACTCCACGGCGCGCATGCCGATGCGCAGGTGCTGGTCCACGCGTTCGCGGTAAAAGTGGTTGGCCATGCCGGGGAGTTTGATCTCGCCATGCAGCGGCTTGTCGCTCACGCACAAAAGCGTGCCGTAGGGCACCCGAAAGCGAAAGCCATTGGCGGCTATTGTTGCGCCGACGTCCCCCCGGATTTGAGTAGCATCTAAGTTTAGAGTCCAATCCCATAGACAGGAGATTGGACGTGAAAAAGCGATTTACAGAAGAACAGATCATTGGCTTCCTGCGCGAAGCTGAAGCGGGCCTGGCGGTAGCCGAGCTCTGTAGGCGGCACGGCTTCTCGGAGGCCAGCTACTACCTGTGGCGCAGCAAGTTCGGCGGCATGGACGTGTCCGACGCCAAGCGCCTGAAGGAATTGGAAGCACAGAACGGTCGGCTTAAGAGGCTACTGGCAGAAGCGATGCTGGAGAACGAGGTAACGAAAGAGGCCTTGAGAAATCAGGTGAAAAACTAATAACTGTTGATATTTAGAGAAGCGCTAACACGGCAGAGAGGGACTTACCTTCGAAGTTCGGAGGTTCGCCTATTTCCTCAAAAGGATGCCCGAGCCGGTTCACCCAAAACACGTCAAATCCAAACCATTTGGCTGCGAGCGCATCCCACGCGTTACTCGATACAAATAATATTTCTTGCTTGTTTACAGAAAAGTTCTTTAGCAGCAATGCATAAGCCTGTGGCGCCGTCTTGAAAAGCCGCACATCCTCCACGGAGACGATCTGATCCAAAAAGGGAGCCAAACCATTGGCCGCCACGACCGTGGACAGCATTTTCCGACTGCCGTTGGACAAAATGGCCGTCGATATATTTTTGCGCTGAATCGACCTAAGCACATCCAAACTATCTGCAAATGCGGTGAGCTTGGCGTACTGGTCCATCAAGCGCTGCTCACCGCTTTCATCGAGCGGCAGTTGCAGGCGCTTGCAGCAATATCGCAGGGAGCGCACAGTCAAGTCCCAAAATGGCAGATAGTGCCGACTCCCACTGGAATCGGGGTCGCTCATGGTGACCAGGCGTGTGTATTCAATTTGCCGATCACGCCACATCAAGGCCAAGGATTGACCATTGCCGGGAAATAGTTCCTCGGCAAGTTGCCCTATGGAATACACGTCAAACAGTGTACCGTAGGCATCAAAAGCAACCAATTTATACATGCGCTCCTTTATGTTGTTCATTGATCCATGCGTGGGTCAAGAAGTTTCTCTTTCCACTCGCGTCTTTTTCGATCTAACTTCTTGGGGTACCACCAAATCAGCAAATTTTTCGCCTACTCTTTGCAGGTATTTTGTACGTTCAATCGCGGTTTCGAATTGAACGGCCATGGGCCCATCGAGTAACAAGCATGCCAGGCCATGCACATGTGCCCACAGTATGGTGGCCATGGTGGCTTGCGCTTTGTTGCCGTGAACGATGGCGTTGAGTCGGTCCAGCTCGTCTCTTGCGCGCACGCCGGAAGCTTGAACCGTCGCAAATCTGGAAGGATCGCAAACTTCAGGCCTGAACATGATCCGAAACACCCCAGGCTGCGCTAGCGCAAAGCCGATATATGCAGCGCCAGATGCGACCAAAGCGGCCCGCGTTCCTTTGTAGACGCTGAGGTCGTTGGCCTCTTTTAAACAACTAGCGAGTTCGTCAAAACCATCGGCTACGAGCGATGCAAGGATGGCCTCTCTGTTTTCAAAGTAATGGTAAGGCGCCTGGTGGGTGCAAGCGCTGCGCCTTGCCACTTCCCGCATGCTTAACGCAGCAGAGCCGCCTTCATCCAACAACTGGCGGCTGGTATGGAGCAGGTCGCGTTTGAGATCTCTAGAAGGATCGGTCTTGGGTCTTCCCAGGCTTTTGGCGTTCATGCGGGGTATTTTAGGGCGCCCACTTGACGGCATCTAAATATTACATAGAATAAATAGACAATGTCAATTTAAGTGGCATTTACAGCGTGGAATAGCAAAATTCTCTATTTTGGAAGGTGATACCTATGATTTTCAAAGACCGAATGACCGCAAAGATGGAGGGCGACTTTGTAGTGTTTCTGATTGGCATGCGGATCAATAAGCCTTTAATGCTTCATAAATTGCTTCCGGTCTTTAGCGCCATGCCCAAAATGCTCAAGGAGCTTTACACCAAACCCGAACTTGGGCTGTTGCATCATGAAATGTGGTTTTCGCGTACCGTCATTCTGGTTCAATATTGGCGGTCTATCGAGCAACTGATGGACTACGCCAAAAACAAAGACTCTGCGCATTTGCCAGCGTGGCAGGCCTTTAACAAATCTATCGGCACCGACGGCACAGTTGGCATATGGCACGAAACCTACAAAGCCAGCCCAGGCACTTATGAAAATGTGTACGCGAACATGCCAGCCTTTGGTTTAGGTAGGGCCGGCGCGCTGGTTCAGGCCAAGGGCCATCTCAAATCAGCATCAGATCGCTTGAAAAGCTAAACTGCCTTGGTCTTTGGCTTGCGCCAACCCGACCCATTTAGGGGCCTTAACCGGGTACCGCTATAACTAGCGCTGACTCATCCACCGTCGCCATTGCCCGTTGCCCCTTGCTGAGTGTTTCCTGCCCGGCGGAAAAACCAATCAGGTTCAGCCCGGGAAGGAGCGCGATGGATGTCTCGCCGCCCGCCGGGGGTGATGTACTGCTCAGAACGGCACCCCCCATGACGTTGAGGCTAGGGGCCTTTTGAAGTTCAGTTCCAATAGCCACGGCAGTGGCTTTGCAAAGAAGCAGTGCGGACATTCCCGCTCGCAGTCCCAATAGCTCTGCACTTTCCTTTGTAATTCTTGAAACCAGCGTTGTTCCGTTAGCTAGCTCTAGTTGCACCCGAGCCGTACCTGATTTTTTTGAGATCGCCTTGATCCGACAAGGGAGCTGATTGCGCATACTCGTTCGCAGTCCAAGTCCAATCAGGCCTGACAAGCTCAATGTGTTGTTGCTGCGTTGTTCGAGCTTAGCTAGAACATGGGTGCGTGCCTGGTGCAAGAGGTTTGCCGCCTCCAGCAACTGCACCCCCGCGGGCGTCAAGCGGGCCCCACCGCCGCCGCTACCGCCTACCGCTTTCTCTACCAAAGGAGAGCCCGCCAAATTACTCAAGGTTTCCAAGGCTTGCCATGCGGCTTTGTAGCTGACACGGGCGCTGCGCGCCGCCTGCGAAATAGATCCCAGCTCCCCAATGCGTTGGAGGATGTCCAGCCGCTTGTCGGTCGCCTCATGCCCAAAGGCCTGCGAGAATTGCAAAGTATTCTGGAGTGTCATGGAGATGAAGCCCTGCAAAGTGCTATCTAAAATATGACTAGCGATGATACACTCGCTATTCTATTTCGGAATAGCGGGGCGCTCATTGCTTAAAGTTATCCTATCTCTGGCGGTCATTTTGGCTATGTCGGTGCAGGTCCACGCCGCTGAAGTAAGCGTAGCCGTGGCTGCCAACTTCACAGCCCCCATGCAAAAAATTGCGCAAGCCTTTGAGCAGGAAACCGGCCACAAAACTGTTCTTTCATTTGGATCGACGGGGAGCTTTTATGCACAGATTCACCACGGTGCACCCTTTCAGATTCTCCTGGCTGCCGACGACCAGACGCCCATCAAGATCGAGAACGAAGGCTTAGGCCTTTCGGGCACCCGATTTACCTACGCGATTGGCAAGCTGGTTCTATGGAGCAAGCAGCCTGGGCTGGTTGATGACAAAGGTGAAGTTCTACGCAGAGGCAAATTTGAGCGCATTGCCATCGCCAATCCTAAACTGGCACCTTATGGTGCAGCGGCCATGCAAGCTTTGTCTAAGCTAGACCTTTTGAAAGAGATTGTGCCAAAGATCGTTCAAGGCGAAAACATTGCGCAGACCTACCATGTCGTCATTACCGAGAACGCGCAGTTGGGTTTTGTCGCTTTGTCCCAAGTGATTGCAGAGGGCAAGATTGCACAAGGATCCGGATGGATTGTTCCATCTAAGCTGCACGCGCCCATTGCGCAAGATGCCATCGTGCTGTCCAAGGGAAGGGGCAGTCCGGCAGCTGCAGCGTTCATGAATTTTTTGCGCAGTGAGCGGGCCAAAATGATAATTCGCGCGTACGGGTACGATTTATGAACAGTATTTATCTGCCTCGAGAATGCTAGACAGGCCAATGTCAATGTCAATGCCAATGTGCCTCCAGTTAAATCCATGAATTTCGCACTCAACACAGATGCTTGGGATGCAATCTGTCTGACCCTTGAGTTGGCGGCATTTACGACGGTCATTTTGTTGGTACTGGCGACTCCCTTGGCATGGTGGTTGTCTCAAACGCAGTCCAAGTGGCGAGCGCCGGTTGGTGCTTTGCTTACCTTGCCCTTGGTGCTACCACCTTCCGTGCTTGGCTTCTATCTTTTAGTGGTTATGGGGCCTCACGGGCCACTGGGGCAACTGACCCAAGCCATGGGTTGGGGCGTTCTGTCATTCACATTCGCCGGTTTGTTGATCGGTTCTGTTGTATTTTCATTGCCATTTGCGGTGCAGCCTATGCAAAACGCATTTGAAGCCATGGGCACACGCCCGATGGAAGTGGCTTTTACACTTCGGGCCCGGCCTATCGATGCCTTTTTTTCCGTGGCATTGCCTCTGGCGCGACCTGGGCTGATTACTGCAGCGATTCTGAGTTTTTCCCATACGGTCGGTGAGTTTGGTGTCGTTTTGATGATCGGCGGCAATATCCCTGGCCAAACGCGTGTGGTGTCAACACAGATCTACGGGCACGTAGAAGCCATGGAATACGCGCAGGCACACTGGCTAGCGGGGGGCATGCTGGTTTTTTCATTTACCGTACTGCTGGCTTTGTCGATGATGCGTAAACGCCTCGGGCAGGTGCTTGCATGAGCGCCACCGACGACCTGCGCATTCGGGCACAGTTGGCGCGTAGTGGCTTTTATTTGGATGTTGATCTAGAACTCCCACCCCAAGGGATTACCGTGCTGTTTGGCCCATCGGGTTCCGGTAAGACCAGCTTGTTGCGCTGCGTTGCCGGGCTTGAGCGCCCCGCCAATGGATTGATACGCTTTGGGCAGCATCTTTGGCAGGACGACTCCCGTAATATTTTTGTTCCGACCTGGCAACGGGACCTAGGGTATGTATTCCAAGAGCCCAGTCTTTTTGACCATCTGGACGTCCAAAAGAATGTGGCCTATGGGCTTGATAGGTCAAAGAAGCCGGGAGCCCTTGAAGCGCTGTCCGGGGCCATCGCATTGCTGGGGATCGGGCACCTCATGCACCGCCATCCGGCCAATTTGTCGGGTGGTGAAAGGCAACGCGTTGCGATTGCCCGGGCATTGGCAACCCAACCTAGGCTTTTGTTACTGGACGAACCGCTTGCAGCGCTGGACCTTGCGCGTCGGCATGAGATTCTTCCATGGCTAGAAAAGATGCGCGACGAGTTAAGCGTACCCATGCTTTACATCACGCACTCTGCCGATGAGGTAGCCCGTCTGGCAGACTATCTGGTGGTACTAGACCAAGGCGCCGTGAAGGCTTATGGTGCGGCGCAAGACGTTCTGGCGCGGGTGCAAAGCCCGGTCATTGTCGGAGAAGATGCCGGCGTCGTACTTCGAGGCACAGTGGTACAACGTGATACACCTTGGCATTTGTCGCAAGTTGCGTTTCCCGGCGGATTTCTATGGGTGCGTGATAACCAATTGGCGCTAGGGCGGCAAGTTCGCCTGCGGGTTCTTGCAAGAGATATCAGCCTCTCTGCCTACGAGCCGCACGATACCAGTATCCAAAACCAATTCAAAGGGCGCATTGAAGCGATGGTGGACGATACACACCCGTCGCAGGCCTTGGTTCGAATTCGTTGCGGCGAGTCAATTCTTCTGGCCCGTGTAACCAAAAGAGCAATCCATATGTTAGGCCTAAATTCTAGCTCTGAGGTCTGGGCACAGGTGAAGTCCGTGGCCGTGATTGAGTAGCTGATATCTGGAACGTTTACTGCGTCCGCACGACTTCCAATAACCGGTCCAAGCCCCCACTATGGATCGCCACCATCGCCTTCTCGCGCACCGCCGGTTTGGCATGGTAGGCGACCGAAAGGCCGGCTTCGGCCATCATGGGCAGGTCGTTGGCGCCGTCGCCCATGGCAATGGCCTGGGCGGGCGCGATGCCCAACCTGGCGCAGATGTGCAGCAGCATGCGGCGCTTTTCCTCGCCATCGCAAATATCGCCCCAAGATTGGTCCACCAGGCGGCCGGTAAGCAGGCCGTCTTGCACTTCCAGCACGTTCGAGCGCGTCCAGTCTATGCCCAGCATCTCCTGCACCGCATCGGTAAAAAAAGTAAATCCGCCCGAGACCAGTAAGGTTGTCAAACCAGCGGCTTTGCAGGCGCGCACCAGTTCGGCAGCGCCGGGGTTCAGGCGCAGGCGCTTATCCAATACTTCTTGCATATGCGCCAGCGTCACGCCGCGCAGCAGGGCGACACGCTGGCGCAGGCTCTCCTTGTAGTCGGCAATCTCGCCGCGCATGGCCGCTTCGGTAATCGCGGCGACCTCGGCCTTGCGCCCGGCGGCATCGGCGATTTCGTTTATGCACTCGATATTGATCAGCGTTGAGTCCATGTCAAAGGCGATCAGCTTGAAATCCGTCAGGCGCAGGGGTGCTGTGATGCCTTGGAGGACCAGGCCGGGGGAGGGTGTGTTCATGCGATAGCTTCTTTCGTCATAGGCTGCCCCAAACTTCGCAGCACGTCGCGCACCATTTGCGCGCGGGCTTTGGGTTCGGGCAGGGCGCGCTCTATGCGCAGTTTGTCATTGCCCGCCAGTTTGATGTGCTTGTTCTTTTGGATCAGCTCGATGATGCGCATCGGCTCGACAGGCGCGTCTTTCTTGAAGCTGATGCTGATCAACCCTGGAGCGGCATCCACTTTGAGCACGCCGTAGGGCTTGGCCAGCACGCGCAAGCGGTGCACATCGATCAGGGTTTGCCCTTGGGCTGGCAGTTTGCCAAAGCGGTCCACGATTTCTTCGGTCAGACGGTCGATCTGCTCGCCGTTGTTGGCCGTGGCCAGCTTCTTGTAAAAGCTCAGGCGCAAATGCACGTCGCCGCAATAATCGTCGGGCAATAGCGCGGGCGAATGAAGGTTAATTTCGGTGGTGGCGTTCAGCGGACTGAGCAAATCGGGCTCTATGCCGGCTTTGAGACAGCGCACCGCCTCAGCCAGCATTTCGTTGTAGAGCTGAAAGCCCACTTCCAGCATATTGCCGCTCTGGTTTTCGCCCAACACTTCGCCCGCTCCGCGAATCTCCAAGTCGTGCATGGCCAGGTAAAAGCCGCTGCCCAGTTCTTCCATTTGCTGAATTGCGTCCAGGCGCTGGCTGGCTTGTTTGGTCAGACCTTCCAGGTCGGGCACCATCAAGTAGGCATAAGCCTGGTGGTGGCTGCGGCCCACGCGTCCGCGCAATTGGTGCAACTGCGCCAGCCCAAATTTGTCGGCCCGGCTGATGACGATGGTATTGGCGGTGGGCACGTCAATACCGGTTTCGATGATGGTCGAGCACAGCAAGATGTTGTAGCGCTGGGCCACAAAGTCGCGCATCACCGCCTCGAGCTGGCGCTCGGGCATTTGGCCGTGCGCTACCGCAATGCGCGCCTCGGGCAGTAGCTCCTCGAGCTTGGCGCGGCGGTTTTCGATCGTCTCGACCTCATTGTGCAAAAAGTAAATTTGCCCACCGCGCTTGAGTTCGCGCAGCACTGCTTCTCGGATCACGCCATTGCCTTCGGTGCGGACAAAAGTCTTGATCGCCAAGCGGCGCTGCGGGGCGGTGGCGATGACCGAGAGGT
>Ga0194061_1001837_pt1 | contig 11990 bp, 11 predicted proteins | sample SepL2221m_MetaG_FD_163423 | JGI IMG/M metagenome (GOLD analysis project Ga0194061, IMG submission 163423) | Anoxic zone freshwater microbial communities from boreal shield lake in IISD Experimental Lakes Area, Ontario, Canada - Sep2016-L224-21m | ecosystem: Environmental > Aquatic > Freshwater >...
CTGGCGGGGTTGCCGCCCAAGGTAGAGGCCGCTGTTGGATCTGTACCGACGCAGGCGCCTGCAGCAGGTGTAGCAGATGCATCGAATGCCAACGGCGGCGTCAGTGGCGTTGTCACGCTGTCAGCCAAATTCTCCAAGGATACCGGTCCGGAGGACACCCTGTTCATTTTTGCGCGCCCTGCCAGCGGCTCACGCATGCCATTGGCTATCTTGCGCAAGAAAGTCAAGGACCTGCCGGTGCAATTTCTGTTGAATGACAGTTTGTCTATGTCACCGGCGGTCAAAATGTCGCAGGCAGGCACTGTCGTGGTGGGCGCCCGCATCAGCAAGAGTGGGCAAGCGATACCCTCAAAGGGCGATCTTTTGGGACTGTCCAACCCGGTATCGGTGGGAACAGCCGGGTTGAAAATTGAAATCAACGAGATCGTGGCACAGTAATATCGCGTTGAGTCAAAGTTCCCGCTGAACCACAGTTTGCTTTTATGAACTATCTGTTTCTGTACGCTGCCGTGCTGATTGCTGTCATGGTGTTTTATGTCAGGCTGAAAAGGCGCGCCCACACTGAAACCGCCGCAGTACTGCAGGAGTCGTTAGCAACTGGTCTGGCCGAGCCTCCGTCATTGCATCCTCTTGTGGATCCGACCCGCTGCATGGGTTCTGGCTCATGCGCCAACGCCTGCCCTGAAAATGCGTTGGGAGTCATCAATGGGAAGGCAGTATTGATTAATGCCGCACACTGCATTGGACATGGGGCATGCATGGCCGCATGTCCGACGGAGGCCATCAAACTTGTGTTCGGAACCGAAAAGCGAGGTATTGACATTCCCCACATCAGTCCGGGGTTTGAGACCAACGTGCCAGGTATCTTCATTGCCGGCGAATTGGGTGGGATGGGGCTGATCCGAAAGGCCGCCGAGCAGGGGCGGCAAGCGATTGAGTCGATTCGCAAGAAGACCGATGGGCAGGCGGAGTTTGATGTGGTTATTGTTGGCTGTGGCCCGGCTGGCATTTCTGCCGGCTTGTCGTCGATCCAGCACAAGCTTCGGTACAAAATCGTTGAGCAAGAGGACTCCTTGGGCGGTGCGGTTTACCACTACCCGCGCCAAAAGATTGCCATGACGGCCCCGGTTGAACTCGCGATTATCGGGAAGGTCAAGTTTGGCGAGATATCCAAAGAAGCACTCCTGGAATTTTGGCAGGGCGTCGTAAAAAAAACGGGTCTGCAAATTGCATTTAGGGAGCGCATGGAAGAAATTGATCGAGTGGATGGCGGTTTTTTGGTTCGTACCGATAAGGGGAGCTACTCGGCGCGCACCGTCCTGCTGTCGATGGGGCGGCGCGGAACGCCGCGAAAGCTCGACGTTCCCGGCGAAGAATCACACAAGGTAGCCTATCGACTGACTGACCCCGAGCAATACAAGGGTCAGGCTGTTCTCGTGGTGGGAGGTGGAGACAGTGCTTTGGAGGCGGCCATAGCAATCTCTGAACAAAAGGACACCGATGTGATCCTCTCTTACCGCAGCGAAGCGTTTTCACGTGTCAAGCAGAAAAACCGCATCCTCCTTGAGCAGCAGGAAAATAACGGGCGCATTCGCGTCATGCTCAAATCCAAGGTTGAGATGATTCATGAAAAACAAGTGGAGATCAACTACAACGGCGAATCAAAAAAGTATCCCAACGATGCCGTGATTGTTTGTGCGGGAGGGTTGTTGCCCACGCCACTGCTTCAAAAAATCGGGATCCAGTTCGCTACAAAATTTGGGACGGCTTAGCCCGTAGTGCTTCATAGACGCCAATTCTTGGGCAGTGGCCTGGGTGCCGCATGGGCCGTAGCCGGTTGCCGGCCCGTAGCGCACCCCACCGACCACATTCAGGGTGGCTTTACCGGCGTACAGCCCGAACGGGGGCATTGGTTTCGTGATGGTCTTCAGAGCAGCACGGGCTGGGCTGCACCTGCCAAAATCTTCAAAACCCGGGTTCTGATTGCAGGCGGTGGCGTGGCCGGCCTGGCCGCTGCACGCGCCCTGCGCCTGCAAGGCATGGACGACTTCGCCATGCTGGAGCTGGAAGACTCCGCCGGCGGCAATAGCCGCGGGGGCGCGATGTCGGGTCTGCCCTGTCCACAGGGCGCGCACTACCTTCCCCTGCCTGGCGACGATGCGCCCGAGGTACAAGACCTGCTGGAAGAACTGGGCTTGCGTACGTGCGTGGCTGGTCGCTGGCAGTACGACGAGCGCCATCTGTGCCATAGCCCGCAAGAGCGCCTGTTCTTCAACGGCGAGTGGCAGGACGGTCTTCTACCGCTGCAGGGAGTGGGCGCGGACACGCTGGCACAGTATGAAAAATTTTCCCGGCTGGTGGAACAAGCGCGCAAGTCCGTCCGCTGGACCATGCCAGTACAAAATCGGGCGCTATCCCCCGTGCAACATGCGCTGTCAGCTATTACTTTTATAGCGTACCTGGATCAGCAGGCGTTGAACGACCGGCATCTGCGGTGGTACCTGGATTACTGCTGCCGCGATGACTATGGCGCTGGCATTGCAACCGTGTCGGCTTGGGCCGGCATTCATTACTTTGCCAGCCGACACGGCTTTCACGCGCCGGGCATGGAAAGTGGGGAGCGCGAAGGACTGCTGACCTGGCCCGAGGGCAACGCCTGGCTCACCCGCCGCCTGGGCGCCCCGTTGGGCGAGCGCCTGCGCACCGGGCGCGTGGTGGTGCGTATTGCGAGTGCGAAACATGGTGTTGAGGTCGACGCGTTCAACACTGCAACTCAAATAATGGAGCGCTGGCAGGCGCAGCAGGTCGTGGTGGCCTTGCCGGTGTTTGTGGCAGCGCGGGTGGTGCAAAACCCGCCTGAATTCTTGCGGGAGGCCAATCGCCGAGTGGCCTACGCTCCGTGGCTGGTGGCCAATATGCACCTGGAGCGCCCCCTGCATGACCGCCCGGGTGCGGCACCGAGTTGGGACAGCGTCCTGTACGACGAGAACCCAGGCGTTGGCGGCTTGGGCTATGTGGACGCCACGCACCAGAGTTTGCAGGCGGTCCCTGGCGCCACGGTGCTGACCTATTACCGGGCGTTAGGCGATTTTTCGGGCGACAGCACCTTGGGACGCAAGTGGCTGCTGGAGCGATCCTGGGCGGCCTGGCGGGATGAAATTCTGGCTGAACTGTCACGCGCCCACCCGGACCTGGCGTCCAAAACTACCCGCGTGGACATTACCCGCTATGGCCATGCCATGGCCATTCCAACGCCGCATTCTAATGGTCAAATAGGCCTTTGGCCCCCGTCGAATATGCGCAAACAGCTATCAAAAAGAGAGCGTTATCCGGCGCGACAGATACTGGCGTGGGAGGGGCTGGTGTTTGCCCACAGCGACTGGGCAGGCTATTCAGTGTTTGAAGAGGCCTTCACAATGGGACACGCGGCCGGGCAAGCGGCCCCTACCTTGCCGGGGTGACTACACTCGGTACCTCTTCAACAGAACCCCACAGTGGTCATGGAAATAGCAGTATTGGTGTTGATTCTGGGCTTTGTGGGTTACACCTTCCAGGCACGCGACGAGCGCAAGCGCATCGCTCTGCTGGGGCACTATCTGGGTCAGTACCAGATTGAAAAGCTCATGGAAACCCTGACCGAGGGCTATTTGCGGGCCTTGGGGGAGCCCGATGCGCAGCGCCAAGCGCAAATCTGGAGCATTCTGACGACGACCGAGACCGCGCTGTGTGAGCAATTCCGGCGCTTTGTGAAGGATTTGGCAAAGGTGGATGGTGACGTCGCGCGGGTCAGCAAGTTGCCCGTTTCGATTTTTTACACCGGCAAGCTGTTCCCGACAGAGAGTTTTGATTTACGCAAGGTGCTGGCCATACACGCACATGGCATCGAGCAGGCCGTGGCCAACAGTACGCAGCGCAGTGACAAAGACAAGGCCTTTACCGTGCTGGCCGAAATATTTCTGATGCAGCACACCTGCCACTGGTTTTGCAAGTCCAAGGCGGTCGCGTCGACCCGCTTGGTCATGCGCCATCAGACACCTTATGCCAAGGTGTTGGACTCGGTGGCAGCCGATACGCGCCATGCCTATTGCGCGCTGACCACCCGGTAAACTCCGCCCCGGCGCATTTCGTCGTTTGTAGTCGTCCAAATTTTCATAACCTTGGGTTCATATCTCATGCAGCACGTTGTATTCAACCAAAAAGGTGGCGTTGGCAAATCCACTATCACCTGCAACCTGGCGGCTATCAGCGCGTGGCAGGGACTGCGCACGCTGGTCATCGACCTGGACTCGCAAGGCAACTCCACCCGTTACCTGCTGGGCGCCGATATGCCTGACGACATGCCCAACGTTGCCGAGTTTTTTGAGCAGAGCCTCAAGTTCACCATCCGTGACAAATCGGCCAGCGAATACATCGTGCACACGCAATGGGAAGGACTGCACGTGATGCCGTCAAGCCCCTTGCTCGACGAACTGCACGGCAAACTGGAATCGCGTCACAAGATTTACAAGCTGCGTGATGCGCTGGAACTGCTGGCGGAAGACTACGATCAAATTTATATCGACACGCCACCGGCGCTGAACTTTTACACCCGTTGTGCGTTGATTGCTGCGCAGGGTTGCCTGATCCCGTTCGACTGTGATGATTTCTCGCGCCGGGCCCTTTACACCTTGCTGGAAAACGTGGCCGAGATCAAGGCCGATCACAACGCCGATCTGGAAGTGGAAGGCATCATCGTCAACCAGTTCCAGGCCCGCGCCAACCTGCCCCAGCGCATGGTGCAGGAGCTCATCGACGAAGGTCTGCCGGTCCTGCAGCCCTACCTGCGCTCATCCGTGCGGATCCGCGAATCTCACGAGCAATCGCTGCCCATGATTTTTCTGGACCCGAGTCACACGCTGACGCAAGAGTTTGTGGCGTTGCACGACGCACTGGCCTGAAATGCTGGCAGCCTTTTAGGCCTGCAGCCCCCACAAAATAAGCGCAGACAGCTACTGAATTCGTAGCATCAGATAGATGAAAAAGCGCCGCGCCGCAGCGTCTGGCGCGAGACCTGTACTGGTTCAAACAGTGCCAGCAAGGCCTCCATCAGCACATGGGCCTTGGCCGAGTGGTCGGCGCCAAAGTTGCATACATAGACGTCCACAGTGACCCCGGCCTGCTCCGGCCAGGTGTGCACACAAAGGTGGGACTCGGCCAGCAGCACCGTGGCGGTTACACCCCCGGGTCCGTGGTGGGTGGATGGAAAGGTATGGGCCAGTTGGCTCACCGGTTGCAGACCCGCAGTGTCCACTTCGAACACACAGCGCTCCATGAGGCGCACGGAGTCCGTCAGCCAGACGGATTCGCACTGGCAGTGGGTGAGATCAGCGGTCAGGTGCAAGCCTTGCATACCCGCGACTGTAGATTATTTTGGCGGGTCAGCCCAGCCCGGTAAAATCTTGGGTTTACCCCAGCCACCACCTTACCCGGAGTCGCACATCCCATGGCCAGCACGCAAAACACCCAACAGATGGCAAGTGCCATTCGCGCCCTCGCAATGGATGCCGTTCAGGCCGCCAATTCCGGCCACCCGGGTGCGCCAATGGGTATGGCGGACATGGCCGTTGCGCTGTGGGGTCCGGGCTGCGGTCACCTGAGCCACAACCCGGGCAACCCCCAATGGCTCAACCGCGACCGCTTCGTTCTGTCCAACGGCCATGGCTCGATGCTGATCTATGCGCTGCTGCACCTCACCGGCTACAAGCTGCCCATGGCCGAGTTGAAAAACTTCCGCACGCTGCACAGCAAGACCGCAGGCCATCCCGAAGTGGGAGTGACCCCTGGCGTGGAAACCACCACCGGCCCGTTGGGACAGGGCTTGACCAATGCGGTGGGCATGGCGCTGGCCGAGAAGCTGTTGGCGTCTGAATTCAATCGTGAAGGCCATGCCGTCGTCGACCACAACACCTACGTCTTCATGGGCGACGGTTGCATGATGGAAGGCATCAGCCACGAAGCCGCCGCCCTCGCCGGTGCATGGAAGTTGGGCAAGTTGATTGCTCTGTACGACGACAACGGCATCTCCATTGACGGTCAGGTTGCACCCTGGTTCATCGACAACACTGCGCAGCGTTTTGTGGCCTACGGTTGGGACGTGATTGGCCCTGTGGACGGTCATGACGCCGCCGTCGTGTCAGCCGCCATTGCAGCCGCCAAGAAGACCGCAGACCGCCCCACCCTCATCATTTGCAAGACCCACATTGGCTTTGGTTCGCCGAATCGCGCCAACACCTCCAAGGCCCACGGTGAACCCTTGGGCGCTGAAGAAATTGCACTCACGCGCGCCGCTATCGGCTGGCGCCACGCACCCTTCGTCATCCCCAAAGAGGTGTACGGCGATTGGGATGCCAAGGCCGCCGGCAAAGCCGCTGAAGCCGCATGGAAAGACAAGTTTGCCGCCTACCAGGCTGCCTTCCCCGCTCAGGCCAAAGAGCTGCTGCGCCGCATGAAGGGCGATCTGCCCAAGAACTTTGTTCAAACCGCAGTGGATACCGTGATTGCTGCCCATACCAAGGCCGAAACCGTCGCCAGTCGCAAGGCCTCGCAGTTGGCGCTGGAAGCGTTCACTGCGGCCTTGCCCGAGCTGCTGGGTGGGTCCGCCGACCTGACCGGCTCCAACCTGACCAATACCAAGAGCACACCCAACCTGCGTTTTGATATGCACGGTGCAGTCGTCAAGAACGAGGCCGGCCAGGGCGGCCGCCATGTCAACTACGGCGTGCGCGAATTCGGCATGGCCGCGATCATGAACGGTGTGGCGCTGCACGGCGGCTTCATCCCCTATGGCGGCACCTTCCTGACCTTCAGCGACTACAGCCGCAACGCCATCCGCATGGCGGCACTGATGAAGCAGCGCGTGATCCATGTGTTCACCCACGACTCCATCGGTCTGGGTGAAGACGGCCCCACGCACCAGTCCATCGAGCATGCAGCTTCTCTGCGCCTCATTCCCAACCTCGACGTATGGCGCCCGGGCGATACGGCTGAAACGGCAGTGGCTTGGACGGTGGCTTTGCAAAACAAAAACAAGCCCACCGCCCTGCTTTTGAGCCGACAGAACATCAGCTACGCGCCCAAGGCTGAGTCCGCGCTGGCGCCTGACGCCTGCGGCCTGGATTGCATCAGCAAGGGTGCCTACGTGTTGGCCGAACCATCCGAAGTAGGTCTGAAGAAGAAGCCCCAGGCCGTCATCATTGCCACCGGTTCCGAAGTGCAGCTGGCCTTGCATGCACAGAAGCTGCTGGCCGAGCGCAAGGTCGCAGTGCGTGTGGTGTCCATGCCCTCCACCACCACGTTTGACCTGCAAAGCGCAGATTACAAAGCATCGGTGTTGCCCGCAGGCCTGCCCCGCGTGGCGGTTGAAATGGGCTCGACGGGTGGATGGTGGAAATATGGTACGTCAGCGGTGGTAGGAATCGACACCTACGGTGAATCGGCCCCCGCTCCCGTGCTGTTCAAACATTTTGGTTTCACGCCTGAGAACGTGGCGGACACCGTGCAATCGGTGTTGAAGCGCAAATGATGATGAGCCTCCAGGCTGCGGCGCCAAAACCCAGAATGTGTTGAAGTTAGGTTAGGTTTTTAGTTTTTAATTTACGAAAGAAGCATATGACTATCAAGATCGGCATCAACGGCTTCGGCCGCATCGGACGCAACGTTTTGCGCTCTGCCATTCAGAACTTTTCTGACATCGAAGTCGTTGGCATCAACGACCTGCTGGAGCCGGACTATCTGGCCTACATGCTGCAATACGACAGCGTGCACGGCCGATTCAAAGGCACGGTCAGCGTCGAAGGCACCACCCTCATCGTCAATGGCAAGAGGATTCGCCTGACGCAAGAAAAAGACCCCACCAACCTGAAGTGGAACGAAGTCGGCGCTGACATCGTGATTGAGTCCACCGGCATTTTCCTGGACAAGGCAGGTGGCGAAAAGCACCTAGCGGCTGGTGCCAGGAAAGTCATCTTTTCTGCGCCTTCCAAAGACGACACCCCCATGTTCGTCTTCGGTGTGAACGACAAGACCTACGCGGGTCAGACCATTGTCTCCAATGCATCCTGCACCACCAACTGCCTGGCACCCGTGGCCAAGGTGCTGAACGATAAATGGGGCATCAAGCGCGGCCTGATGACCACGGTGCACGCAGCTACTGCGACCCAAAAAACTGTGGATGGTCCCTCCAATAAAGACTGGCGCGGCGGTCGGGGCATTCTGGAAAATATCATCCCCTCCAGCACCGGCGCTGCCAAGGCTGTGGGCGTAGTTATTCCCGCGCTGAACAAGAAGCTGACCGGCATGTCGTTCCGCGTGCCGACCAGCGATGTGTCGGTGGTCGACCTGACGTGCGAACTGAACACCGAAGCCACCATGAAGGAAATCTGCGCTGAAATGAAAGCACAGAGCCTGGGTGCCTTGAAGGGCGTGCTGGGTTACACCGAAGACAAGGTTGTCGCAACCGACTTCCGTGGCGAGACCTGCACCAGCGTGTTTGATGCCGATGCCAGCATTGCGCTGGATGGCACCTTCGTGAAGATCGTGGCCTGGTACGACAATGAGTGGGGCTACTCGAACAAGTGCCTGGAGATGGTGCGCGTCGTCGCCAAGTAAGCGTCCAGTCTTCTGTCAAAGCCCATGCCGCTAGTCGCCATGGGCATTTTTTTATTGGGGTAGCGGAATGGATTTCTTGAGTGCATCCTTTCTAACAGCACTGCTGCAGATCATGCTGGTCAACATTGTGCTGTCAGGTGACAACGCGGTGGTCATTGCGCTGGCCGCACGCAACCTGCCGTCTCAGCATCAGAACAAAGCCATTTTGTGGGGCAGCGGCGGCGCCATAGTGCTGCGTGTGCTGTTGACCATCGTTGCAGTTCAACTGCTCAAAATTCCGTTTCTGCAGTTCCTGGGTGGCTTGCTGCTGATCTGGATTGCAGTGCAGTTGCTGGTAGAGAAGGATGAGGAAGAAGGTGCGCACCAAGCCCACAGCGACCTGTGGGGTGCCGTTAAAACCATACTGATTGCCGACGTGGTTATGAGCCTGGACAACACGTTGGCCATTGCCGGCGTGGCCAAGGGAAACTGGGCGCTGCTCATCGTTGGCCTGGTCCTGTCGATTCCGCTGATTGTCGTTGGCAGTACTGTCATCATGAAGATCATGGACCGCTTCCCCGTCGTGGTGTATGTCGGTGCGGCCCTGATCGCCTGGACCTCAGGTGAGATGATCGACTCGGACGCTGCCATCCAGCCCTATCTGCCTTCCATCTTCCATGGCACACCCTACCTGCCCCTGCTGCTAACGGCGGGCGTAGTCGGCTATGGCTGGTGGAGCAATCGCAAGACCGGACGCACCGCACACGATGTGCTGGAGGCAGACAAGCACGCCGCCGAGCGCATTGAAGACAAGCTCGATTGAACTGGCAGCAGCTCAGGCTTTGAGCAGCTTTTCCAGGTGCACCCGCCCGTCTGGGCTGGCCATGATGACGAGTACCGCACCGGCTTTGACGATGTGGTCATCCGGGGGGTTAAAGGTCCACTTGCCGTGCTCATGGGTGGCCATCAGCAAATACTCTTTTGACTTGGGCGCCAGCGCAGACAGTGGGGAGGCGGGAAAACTGGCTGGAACAACCACCTCTTCTACCCGCAGCCCATCATCACTGCGCAACATCTGGTCCATGAAATTGACCACGTGGGGGCGGACCATGGCCGAGGCAATGCGCATGCCGCCAGTGAAGTCGGGGGACACGATTTCGTCAGCGCCGGCGCGCTTGGCCTTGTTGGTGTTGCGGATGTCGTGCACGCGAACGACCACGCGTGCTTTGGGGTTGAGTAACTTGACCGACAGTGCGATCATGAGGTTGTGGCTGTCGTCCCCCGTGACGGCGAATACACCGGCAGCATTGGCCAGGCCTGCTCTGAGCAGGGCCTCGTCGTCTGCAGCGTCCTCGTGCAGGTGGAAGGATTGCGGATGGTGCTCCAGCCAGTTGTCCAAAGCGGCGCGGTCGGCCTCAATGATGACGAACCGACGGTGCGTTTTCACCATTTCCATCGCTACGTTGGAGCCAACCCGCCCAATGCCGCAGACGATGTAGTGCCCTTTGAATTCAGCAATTTCTTTTTCCATGCGCTTCTTCCTCAGTTCGGCATTCAGATCGGAGTCAATCAAAAGGGCCACCATGGTCGAGAACAGGTAGCTCATGGTGCTGATGCCTACGATGGCAATGAACACCGTAAACAGGCGCCCCATCGGATGGGTGCTCAGGTCAACCGTTTCTCCATAGCCAATCGTGGCGATGGTGATGAAGGTGAAGTAAAAGCTGTCAATCCAGGTGGCGGTCGGACGCCCGATGTAGTGGTAGACCACTGTTCCCAGCGCGGTGACTGCAAGCAGCAGCACTGCGCCGTACAGCAGGCCTTTGAAATGCCTGCTTCGAACGATTCTCTTGAGTCCTGTGCGCCGCATGGTCACGCTCTGGAAAATTGAGATTAACGGTTGCCCGACTATTCCGCGTGAAACTGGGCTGCGTTTTTGCCCTTGAAGGGCGCATAAAACGCCTTGATGGCGACCATGTCAGCCTCAATGTCGCCCGTGGGGTGGAATACCGGCCCTAGCCCGCTGACCTTGCGCTCGTAGTCCATGTAGGCCATGACGATGGGTACCTGCGCCCCTACCGCAATATAGTAAAAACCAGTTTTCCAGTAGCGGGTCTTGCCGCGCGTGCCTTCGGGCGGAACAACGAGTTGCAGAGGACCTTTGGCGTTCTTCATGGCTTCAATCGAGGCTGCAACCAGGTTGTTTGAACTCTCTCGGGTGACCGGTATGCCACCCAGCCACATCATGATCGTGCGAAAAGGGAACTGGAATAGTTGGCGCTTGCCCATCCAATAGATGTTGAGATGCAGCACAAACGCCACCATCAGGGTGTAGGGCAGGTCCCAGTTGCTGGTGTGTGGGGCTGCGATAAGTACGCATTTCTGGCCGTTGGCTGGTAACTCGCCCTCCACTTTCCAACCAGTGAATTTCAGAAAAGCTATGGATAGGACACGCAAAAGGCTGTTAAATACCGGCGTGTCAAATATGGTGAGGTGCATGGGACGAGATGGCGGTGAAGGCGTTTCAATTCATTGTCGCTGTTTTTTGTCAAGGTTTGCCTTACATTGTGCCGCGCACAACGCGCCATGAATGAGAGACTGTTATGAAGAAAATTGAATGTCCTTGTGGGAGTGGTCTGGACCTTGCAGACTGTTGCGGTCCCTGGCACACAGGCCTGTCTTTGGGTGTGTACGCCCCCACGCCAGAAGCCCTGATGCGCTCGCGCTACAGCGCCTATGTGCTGGGCTTGATCGATTACCTGGTAGCCACCTGGCACCCATCAACTGCGCCGGGCGATTTGGAACTGCAACCGGTCAAGTGGCTAGGCCTGGAGGTGCGCCACGCCGCCACCACGGGGGACGCCGGTGTGGTGGAGTTTGTGGCGCGTTGCCGTGTGAATGGCCGTGCCGAGCGCATGCACGAAACCAGCCGCTTCGTACGCGAAGGTGGGCGCTGGTACTACATCGACGGGCAGTTTACCGAGCCGGATTAAGCCAACCCGGTCCGGGTCTGTTCAGCCGCCGAGGTGCTTGCCCACAATCCCGGCCAGCTCAAACATCGTTACCTGCGGCTTGCCAAAGACCGGTAGCAGTTTGGCGTCGGCATTGATGGCACGCTTGTTGGCGGCGTCCTGCAGGCCATTGGCCTTGATGTAGTCCCACAGTTTCTTAATGACTTCGGTGCGAGCCACCGGTTCTGCACCAATGACGGCCGCCAGCGCGGCACTCGGAAGTTTGCCGCTGGCGGCTGTGGTTTTGCGTGGCGCCTTGGGTTGCGCGGTCTTCACGGTTGCTTTTTTTGCAGCGACCTTCTTTACAGGTGCTTTTTTGGCTGTAGCCCCCGCAGAACCAGCGCGGGTAGCTAC
>Ga0194061_1001838_pt1 | contig 11990 bp, 9 predicted proteins | sample SepL2221m_MetaG_FD_163423 | JGI IMG/M metagenome (GOLD analysis project Ga0194061, IMG submission 163423) | Anoxic zone freshwater microbial communities from boreal shield lake in IISD Experimental Lakes Area, Ontario, Canada - Sep2016-L224-21m | ecosystem: Environmental > Aquatic > Freshwater >...
GATTTGAACCGGATAAGACGGGTAGCGGACCGGCGTCGCGGGAGCGCTCGGCGCAGTCGCGGGCACGCGAGAAGGTCCGGGAGTAAATAGCGGATTGTGTTGGGAGCGGCGGCAGGAGTGCTGGCGCTCTAATTATTTTGATTGGGTTCAGGTGGGAGAGATGGTGTGAGGGAGGGGCGGTGCAACGTTCAGACAGCGCGGGATGGGTCCGGGTGCGGTCGCGCGGGGTCGTGTTGCGGTGTGTCGATTGTGATTTGCGCGGTTCTGGCGGCGGGGATTGCGCGGCGTGAATTGAAGGCTGAAGATACGACTCCTCTGTATCGGCAGAATCAGGCGGCGGAGTTGCGCGCGCCGTTGGACGCAGTGAATTTAGTGACGTTTCCGGAGCCCAAAGGACTGCGGCTGGGGCAGTTTGTTTTCAGCCCGTTTGTTTCGGTGGATTCGACGTATACGGACAATCCGACGCGCGCGGAAAAGAGCCGTGTGGATGATGTGTTGATGGAATATGCCGGTGGATTTGCGACGATGTTTCGCCCGGCAGAGTGTGCCAAGCTTTCCTTGAATTACGACTTTGGCTGGCATGAATACGAGTTGGGATCGGCGACGTCGTACGCGAGCCACCAAGCGTCGTTCAATGCTGCATTGACCCGCGTGGGTGTTGAAGGACTGAGTCTCAATTTCTCCGAGCAGTATGTGCAGACAGGAAACAGCAGTGCGCTGGAAAACCAGATTGTTCAATTCTCGAGGTATCAGAGCAATCGAGCGGCGATGCGGTCGATTTATGCGTATAACCGGTTCAAGATTTCGGGCGAATATGCGTACGCGTTGCAGGAGTATTACGAGCGCGTGAATGCCCCTTCGAACTTCAGGACGCACACCGGCAATTTGGAATTTGCATGGGAGTGGCTGCCGAAACGGTTTGAGATTTTCGAGTCGTTTCAATTACAGCGGACACTGTTTGATCATGTAGACGGAAACGATTTTGATGCGTACACGATCACGGCGGGAGTGCGGGGCGTGTATTCGAAATTTTCATATTCGTTCGCGACCGGGTATGCGTTTGCGGTGCCGCTGACGGGGCCAGGCGTGAAGGGTGATGCGAGTCTGAATGCGAGCCTTTCGTATACGCCACACCGGCGGCTGACGTTTGAGTTGACAGCATCGCGGGGATTTACGCCGGATGTGCGAACGGGTGCGGCGCTGGCGACGGATCTGAGTGCTGCGATGCGGGTGGCGCTGACGTCTCGGGGAAAATTTTCGCTGAACTACACGCGCAACCAGAGTGACCGAATGAGCGGGGATCAACAAATATCCGTCGCATATTCGACTCGTTTCGATTATAAAATCACCCGTAACGCGTCGGCTGTTTTTGGATTCACGCGCTATGAGCGGACGTCAACGCAAATGGGCGGCGCTTTTGTGGGGAATGAAGTGCGGTTGGGATGCAAACTGGCGTGGTGAAAACGCAACAGGCCGAGTGGCTGACGAAGGGATTAAGCGACGTGGGGGATGGGGTCAGACAAAACAATGAGGCGAACATCGCGGCACTGTGCTTGTGTGTCGTGGCGTTAGTCTGCGCCTCGGTTGGAACACACGTTCAGGCAGCCGAACCTGAGCCGCTGTCGCCTGCGATCACGTTTCGTTTTATGGGTGGTGAACGCATCAAATTAATCGTGGTGCCCGAGACGGTCGGAACGAGTCTGGAGCAGATCGTAACGGATGACGGATTCATTGCGATGCCGACGGGCGGAGAGCCGCTTAACATCAAAAATAAGTCACGAGCCGAAGCGCAGAAATTAGCGGCGGAGCGGATTCAAAAAGATTCAGGCGTCATGAAGGCGACGGCGGATATTGCGTTGCTGAGTGTCCCGGCGCGAAGTGTGTTCATCGGCGGCGAAGGTGTGCGGACGAGTCAGAGCATTCCGATCGTGGGCAGTTCGCCTTTGACATTGTACGCGGCGCTGTTGTCGGCGGGTGGGATTTCGGCGGACGCTGACCCAACGCGCGTGAGCGTGTCACACACGGCGGCTGATGGGAGCGTGAAGACGGAGATGTTTGATGTGTCTCAGTTCGGTGAACCGGCGAGCAAATCGCTGGGACCGGTATTGGAGGCGGGTGACGTGGTGAAAGTTCCACGTGGTGAGGTGTTCATTTTGGCCGGCGAAGTGGTTCGTGCCGGACCGGTGAACAAACGCGATCCGGCGTTGCGTTCGGATGCCGTGGTGCGGGTGTCGCAGGTGATTTATGCGACGGGTGGATTGAAGCCTGGCGCGAACCGCAAGGCGGTCAAGATTATACGCCAATCGAAGGACGGGAAGCGGCAGACGTTGGCTGTGGATTTGGACGCGGCGGAGAAGCCGGCGGGGCCGGTGGCTGCGAAATCCGGCGCCGATGTTGATCCTGTGTTACAGGATGGCGACATTGTGGTGGTTGGGGCAACGGGTGGAATTACGGTGTTGGGCAAAGTACGTGTGCCGGGAGTTTATCCGGTGGGCGGACAGACTATCAAGCTGACAAAGGTGATTGCAACGGCAGGTGGTTGGGCTGAATTTGCGAAGACGAATGCGCTTATTATTGTGAGAGCCAGCAATCCCCAAGCTCCGATGCACGTCGATATGAGCCTGATCCAAAAGGGTTCGTTTCAGGACGTGGAATTGGAAGAAGGTGATTTGGTTTATGTACCAGAGAAGTTACTGTAAAAATAGCCGGACGGTATGTAATTGAGTTCGTATTATGTAGTATGCGCAACGTCCCAAACGGAAGTACTTTATTATATGACTCAATTTCCAATTCCGCTTGCGGTTGGATTTTTTCTGTCCGCAGCTACCATGCCGCTGTTCATCGCGGCAGCGCGCCGGTTCGGGATCGTAGACGCTCCCGCGCATCGCAAGACTCACACGACGCCGACGCCCTATTTGGGCGGGCTGGGAATTGTGCTGGGAATTGTGTTGGGGCCGCTGATCTGCGCGACGATTTTCAAAATACCACTGATGTTTGTGGAAGTGGATCGCTACTGGATGATCGTGGGTCCTGCGCTGCCAGCTGCAATGTTGGGTCTGGTCGATGATGCGCGGTCGGTGCGCGCGCGGACGAAGCTAATTGTCCAAATCGTCATTGTCTTCATATTTGTGTGGGCCGGATTCAAAATCGAGCTGATCGAGTTTCCGGGTGTGCGCGGGTATCCGCTGTTTCATTTCGAAAGCATACCTTTCACGATGGGCTGGATGCTCGCGGTGATTAATGGTGTGAATCTGGTTGATGGGATTGACGGGTTGGGTGGTTCAGTGACAGCCGTGATTTACGCGGTGATCGCGACGATGGCGTTGTGCTTGGAGGATCCGGACTGGCTGGTGGCGGGAATTGCGTTGTCGGCGCTGGGAGCGACGCTGGGATTTCTGATGTACAATTGGAAACCGGCGAAGATTTACATGGGCGACGCGGGGAGTTTGGCGAGCGGGATGCTGATCGCGACACTGCTGGTGGCGATGGGGCAGCACCGGATCGGCGGGGCGATTCTGGAGAAAGAAGGCGACGTGCTGTTGCGTCCGTATTCGTATCAATTTGCGAAGATCACGCTGATCGCGTTCTATCCGATCATGGAGATTTCGCTGAGCATTCTGCGCCGACTCTTGAGTGGGAAGCCGATTGGCAGTGCGGACAAAGGGCACGTACATCACCGGTTGATGCGCTGGGGTTGGAGTGCTCCGATGGTGTGTCTTGCGGCTATGTTGATTTGTGCAATTGCCGGGTCAACCGTGTTGTTTGCTCAATTGCGTTACCACGGGGTGACAAGTTGGCTGTTGCTTGCAGGCGGGATTTTGTTTGTTCTGCTGCTGCATTACTCCGGATTTTTAGAGAACTTTCAACCTCAATCGATCCGTGGTAGCCGCCCACATTTCTTGATCGCGAATCATTTTATTTCAATGCAGCGGATCAAGCTCGAACTGGCTCACAGCATCGGGGAAGTGATGGCGTTGACGGAGCAGACGTGCGTTGAATTTGGTGTTCAGAAGTATTGTATGCGTCTGGCTCCATCGGGAAAAGATGCGGGCCCATTTGAATTGGAGTGGAGCAAGCCGGCGCTGGCGCATGCATCGTTTTTGGTCATCGAGAGCACTGCGGAAGACGCAGTGCCGGTGGGGGCGTTTTCGGACAAGGTGGGAGTGGCGTCGGGATCAGCGGCAGAGTGGACATTTGAGCCGCACGTGGTTGAAGAAGAAATCGATGTGGAGTACCGGGTGTTGATGAGCGACTTCATGCAAAAGGCGCTGGGATGCGCGGAGTATCTGTATGTGAAGCGTACGCCGGTACCGTTGGCGAGTGATGGTCAGGGCGAAAGTTCGACGAACGTTCGGTCATCGGAATTACGACGTCGAAAGCGGCATTCGGAGAAGATAGGGGAGGTGCCGCAGTCGCCTCCGGAACTGGCGGCGGGTGAAGCGACGGGACCTGAGGTGTGAAGGTCATGATTCTGGTCTTGCTAACGTAGAACCGAAATCTGTTCGGCTCCGGCACTGGCAGGGGTACCTGCCAGTGGCACACAATCAAAACGTTGTCATGCTAAAAAGTTCGTGTGCTGATTTGTCTGCATTGAAAAAACCGGTGCGATGATTTAGACTGGAGTGCATGGAAAACGACACGGTAAATGAGTCGCTTGTCCCTCCCGGCGAAGTTGCGGATCCTGGCCAGTCGCAGTCGTTGATGCTGCGCGGCGGCGAGGTCGTGATGCAATGTGCCACGTTGACGGGCTGGGATGTTTTTGAGCACATGGTCATGTACTGCCTGACACTGCTGGGCCAGGCGAAGGGGAGCATCTGCGCATTTTATCTCGACGATTTCGAGAATTGCGACGAATACACGCTGCGTGTGATTCAACGCTTGATCGGACGTTCCGGCTACACGACCAGTGATTTCGTGGAACCGAATGACAATGTCTACAAAGGATTTTGGGCGTGGCGGACGAAGCAAGAGCAGGCCCCAAACGCGTGACACCAGCTCCGGCTGAACGTCTGCGCATCACCGAAATCTACAAATCCATCCAGGGCGAATCGACCTTTGCGGGATTGCCGTGCATTTTTGTACGCACGACTGGTTGCAATCTGCGTTGTACGTGGTGTGACAGCGCGTACAGTTTTTACGGTGGTTCGTGGATGACGCTTGACGCCATCATGGCTGAAGTCGCGAAGTTGGATTGCAAGCTCGTTGAAATCACTGGCGGCGAACCGCTGCTTCAACCCGGCGTCCCGGTGCTCGCAGAGCGGCTGCAACGCGCGGGCAAAACGGTGCTGGTTGAAACGTCCGGCGAACGGCCGATTGAAACGCTGCCTGACGGCGTAATTCGCATCATGGATCTCAAGTGCCCGGATTCGGGCGAGAGCGGGCGCAATCGCGCTGAAAACATTCCGCATTTAAAAGCGTACGATGAAGTTAAATTCGTGCTGGCCAGCCGCCGCGATTATGAATTTGCACGCGACGCGATTCGGGAACACAATTTGGGCGAACGCGTGAACTCGGTCTTGCTCTCGGTGGTCTTCGGAAAACTGGAACCCGTGCGCGTTGTCGATTGGATGCTTGAAGACCAACTGCCCGCGCGTTTCCAATTGCAGATGCATAAATTCATTTGGGACCCGCTTGCCAAGGGCGTTTAACGCTTAAAAAAATCACGTGGAGACAGCATGATGGTGCAGAAGCGAATCGTTCGATGCGTGTTTGTTCTTTCTACAATGCTTCATGCGGTCGCGCTTGAAAACGCTGCGAAGGCCGTGAATACGACGCCGATTTCGAGTGTTCAATGGCATCCCACTGAGCCGTGGGTGACGTATGTCAAAACGCAGAACGACAAGTCTGGCAAACGCGATGTGCTGTATGTTTTCGACGCTTCGTTGTCCCGGGAAAAAGTGTTGTTCGATCCGGCGACCGGTGGCGGCGCGACGTTGCAACTTAAATTGGGCGGCTTCAAATGGTCTCCGGATGGCAACGCGTTGCTGCTGCGGACGAAAGACTCGCTCGCACTGTTTTCGCTCGCCGGGAAATCGGTGCGGCAGTTGATCGAGAACGATCCGGACATTGAGTCGCCCGTCTTCTCGCCGAACAACAAACGCATCGCGTTCATTAAAAAAAATAATCTGTACACGGTCGATACTACTGACGGATCGGTCCGGCAGCTCACGACCGACGGCAGTGAGACGATTCTCAATGGGAAATTGGACTGGGTTTACGGCGAAGAGTTGAACGAATCCAATCCGTCTGGGCGCGCATTTGCATGGTCGCCGGACAGCGCCCACATTGCATTTTTAAGGCTCGATCAAGCGCTCGTTCCGGAATTTCCCATCGTCGATTTTCTGCAGACACATGCGACTGTTTTGAAGCAGCGGTATCCGAAAGCGGGTGATCCGAATTCGAAGGCGGCAGTCTGCGTGGTTGCTGCGGATGGCACGCCGGATTCTATTATTCGCATGCCGAGGCGTGAGAACGTCGAATACATTCTGCCTGAATTCACATGGACGCCCGATTCGAAAACGCTCGCGGTGATGACGCTCAACCGGCAGCAAAACCATCTCACGTTGCTGGCTTGGTCGCCTGTAGAAAAGAGCGATCTGCGCGTGGTCATCGAAGAAAAAGATCCGGCGTGGATCAATGTGGTTGGCGGCCCACAATTTTTGAAAGCGGAAGCTGGAGCGACGGATGCGCGAGTGGGCTTCGGCGCGAAATTTGTCTGGCTCTCCGAGCGCGACGGTTGGCTCCACGCGTACCTCTACAACGCGAATGGAACACTGGCCCGGCAGATCACGCGAGGCCCTTGGATGATCACGCCGAACGCGTCACGCGCCGGCACGGCGTACCCGTTCCAACTCGACGGGGCGGGGGAGTGGATCTATTTTTCATCGACTGAAAAAGACCCGCGCGAGCGTCATGTCTGTCGTGCTCGAGTGGACGGAGCAGGGACAAACACGGAACGATTGACTCGCGAAGACGGCACTCATTTTCAACGCCTTTCGCCGGACGGAAAGTATCTGGTTGAAACGTATGCGTCCATCGAACAACCGCAGATTACGCGCGTGTTGAAGAACGACGGTTCGGTGCTTGCCGTCTTGTATCAAAGCGGCTTTCCGCAGAAGAATGCTTCCGCTGAATTTCACGAACTCACCGCGCCCGATGGAGTGAAATTGTACGGGCGCATGATCAAGCCTCCGAATTTCGATCCGGCCAAAAAGTATCCCGTGATCGTCGATGTGTACGGCGGCCCGTCGGTTCAGATGGTCCGGAATTCGTGGGGCGTGGACGATTGGCAGGATCAGCGGTTGGCTCAGGATGGGGCGATTATTTGGAAGATGGATAATCGCGGTTCGTTCGGACGAGGTCATGCGTGGGAGACTGCGATCTTCAAAAACATGGGGAAGAACGAACTGGCCGATCAGCTCGTTGGCGTCGAGTGGCTGAAGAAACTTCCTTACGTCGACGGGGAGCGTTTTGGCATTCACGGGTGGAGTTACGGCGGCTACATGACGCTCTACGCGTTGACGCATGCGCCCGAGGCGTTCAAGTGCGGTGTTGCTGGGGCGCCTGTCACGGATTGGAAATATTACGACACGATTTACACGGAGCGTTACATGGGGACGCCGACTGACAATCCGACTGGTTACCTTTCGGCCTCGCCGATGGCATCGGCGCGACGCTTGACCGCTAAACTGCTGCTCATTCATGGATCCAGCGACGACAATGTTCACATGCAAAACACGATGAATTTTGTGGACGCGTTGACCAAAAGCGGTCGGGCGTATGAACTGCAAATTCAACCTGGCCAGAAGCACGGATTTCATGGGGAACATGCGTGGCAATATTTAACGGATCGGATGATCGATTTTTTTAAACGCAATTTGTAAGGGGCTTGGCCCACTCTCGCGTTCGTCGCAGCCACGAACGGAACGAAAGTGTAAAAGGAACGTCATGACGACGGTAGAACCGAACAAGGCGCACACAGGGTATCTGCAATTCCATCTCAGTACCGCCGTGATATTGATGTTCACGACGGGGGGAATTATGTGGGCGAATTTTGTTCCTTTTACGTTAAAAGCGCATTTTGGGGATGTGCCGGACAAGGACGTAATCAGCAGTCACTACGGTTGGCCATGGCCTTTCATAAAGATCACAAATGGCAAAGATTCAAACGGCGTTCTGCATAATAGTTTTAATGTATTTACAGACTGGTCAGGCAAAAATGAGATTCTTGATTTAAGCGTGGGCCTCGCGATCCTTACTGTCGTTTGGATGATAAGCGAAGGGTGGATTCGATTTCGCGAGAGACGCAGAAAATCAGGTGTGCAGTAAAAATCGTGGGCTCGTTCACGAAATCGTTTCTATGTTGATTGTGTTGAAATCTATACTCGCAACTCGCTCATCAAACGCAAAAGCCGCCCTTGAGGGGCGGCTTTTGTTTCGAGCCAAGCTTTGAAGTGAGGGCCGAACTATTCGGCGATGACCCACAGTGTCGTCGGGTTGAACGTCGTCTGATGGGACGAGACTGAGCTGCCCAAGTCTGATTCATAGATCGTACCGGCGTTGCTGACGACGAACGTATTGCGGCCGACACCGTCATACTGGTTGGACAACGCGCTGAGACCATAACCGAGCGTCATGCGGCTGGCCGTCACGAATGAGCGGGCACCACCAGACGCGGACGCGCCCTGGGACGTGAGGATCTGGAAGACGTAGCCAGCCTTCGGCGTGGCAGTCAACGGAGCACCTTCGGCGAGCGCAAAGCTGCGGTCGATCAAGGCCAAGTCACCAGCGCTGCCGGTCGTGCTGTACAAGCTGTTGTTTCCGGACAGAGCCTGCGAATATTCGAGGACGCCATCCTTGTTGTAATCCGTGCGGCGATAAATGTCTTCGGCCGTACAGAAGGCCTTACAGGCGGCTACGGCAGCGGTTTCGTTGGCGGCCATGCGGCTGCGGAGCAAATTCGGAATGGCGATCGCGGCGATGATGGCGATGATGGCGACGACAATCATCAATTCGATCAGTGTAAAGCCTTTGGTCTTCATAATTCCCTCTCCTTTGTGTTGCGGCAGCCTTCTTATTAAGGCCCCGGCGACAGGTTTTTAAAACTGTTCAGACCGAACCATTTCGGTGCTGAGTACTGAAAAGGATATTAGCTATGGTTGTGCCAACGAGGATCGGATCCATAAAAATATTTTTTAAATCAGTATTACATAATGCACATCAACAACTTATGATCTCAAAAATGACGCGACGCGAATGTTTTTCACTCTGTTGAACGATTACGATTGAGAGCCGACTCACTTGTTCTGTCAGTGCGTAAGACAAGAATTGGCAGTCACAATGTGTGATTTGTAACAAAAATTGACGATGCGAGCGCCTTCCACCCAGCTATTGGGTTAAACCCATTTGTGATCAGCTTATTTTGACGGTATGTGGAATGACGACTTTGGCACAATCGCTGCAATATCAATTCTCGACTCATTAAAGAGGAGCACATTGTCATCGTTACTTGTATAGTGACCTGCGACTCGAAACGTTTGGCGACGAACGTGTATCGACCGGAGCGTACGTTCTGTGCGTAGCGCAGGACGCCGGACTATGAAAGGCGGTCGGGTTCATGAATTTCAGTTTTTTTAGATCGGTATTCAAATTCCTTGCTTCGTTGCAATTGGCGATGATCCTAATTGGGGTCATTGTCATCGCGTCGATTGCCGGGACTTTGTACGAATCTAAATTCAATTCGGATGTGGCACGCGACTACATTTACGATGCACCGTGGTTCAACATGTGGCTCTCCGTGTTATGCGTTAATTTGTTTTGCGTCGCCGCAATCCGCTACCCCTGGAAATCGTATCAGACAGGTTTCGTCATTACCCATGCGGGGATAATCACTTTACTTATAGGCGCGATGATCGACCGTACATGGGGCATTGAAGGGTATTTGCATTTGACGCGCGGTGCCGAACCGACCAGCACAATGGAATTGCATACACAAGAATTGCGTGTGTATGCAAAAGGCATCGAAGAGTTTGCAACGACGACGTTTCGCGTAAAAAGTATGACGACGGAGGCCAAACGGCGATTTACTGCGCGCACTCCGGATGACGGCGTGAAGGTCAATGTGCTCGATGTGAAAGCTGTTCAACAAGCGACTGAAATCGAGCCCAGCCCGAAGGGAAATCCGGCGATCACGTTTACTCTGCGCGGTCCAATGATGGGGCAGAATGCGATGAGTCTATTTCTGGGCGAGAAGCAGAACTTGGGCCGCGCGATAGTGAGTTTTTCGAAAGGATTGCCTCCAGCGACAGCGGTTGCAACTGATTCGGGGAAGGTGCCTGAATCGGCATCGGACGTTATGGTTCCTCGCCTTGAGCGCGGATTTGTTTTCTCGAAACAAAACGAGCCGATGATTAAAACTATAGCGGGTGAGCCGTCGGGAATTAATGCTAAATTGATGGTCGATCCATCCGGGACCCCCAGTGCAACGTTTACCTTGTCTGGTAAAACATTTACAGTAGCTATCCGTACTCAATTAAAGAAAGAGACTGCTATTGAAGGAATGCCTGAATGGAAGATTATCATCCATGAGTATTTTCCAAACTTTCATTTTGATGATGACAAGGCAGGAACGATCGACGATAAGCCTGATAATCCAGCGATTATTTTTGAATTAAGAGGCCCTCTAATTAAGGAAAGCGCAGTGGCAAAGCCCATCATGTCGCCTCACGGAGCCGCGGCGCACGGAAATAATCCAGCGGATGCCGCTGGTGGCGAGGGATTGAATGGGCTGGCGTTTTATTTGGGAGCAGATGGAAAGCTTCGATATGTAGCCAAATCGCGTTTAAAAGGAGAGTCGTCGGGTGAAGTCGTGAACGAGCATGCGGTGTCTTTGGGCTGGGGACCGGGTGCTGAGTTTGTCGTTGATAACTATATTGAAAAAGCGATGCCTAAACTAGCATGGAAACAAATGCCTGGTGAGTTCAATCCTGACAATCCTCAACTGGGATTATTATGTCGTGTAACAAGTGGCAGCCAGACAAAAGAAGTGTGGGTCGGAAAAACTCCAGTGGATGATATGCGCTTGACGACTGTCGAAATCAATGGCAAGACAATCGATTTGGCGTTTAGTAATTCAACATCAGAATTGCCATTTTCAGTATCTCTATTAAAATTTGATGCACCACGCCATGAAGGCTTGGAAGAGAGTACAACATTTATGGAGTTTAAAAGTATCCTGGGTTTTGAAGGAGAAGTAGATAGTGTGCAACTTAAAACCGGCTCGAAGACGGCAACGACTTTGAAACGTGTGTCTTTGGAAGGTGCAATACTGGAAATAACAACCGACGAGATGCGCTTTCAGCAATCGTTGCCAGCTCGCGAGCCGATAGACATCCCACTGGATGATGTCGTCACATACGAGCGGCGTTCTCAGGAAATTGCAATGAACCACCCAACGACGTATCCTATTTCGTCCATCGCGCCATGGTTTGGAACAAATTATAAATTCTCGCAGGCCGGGCACAATTTTCCGAGCAATCCAGATTACTCCGGTGTTCAAGTATTACGCGATCCAGGGTGGGCGCTGGAATGGTTCGGATCATTGATGATTTGCTTCGGTATCTTTACAATGTTTTATTTAAAACCGTATTTCCGCCGCACACCTGTTGCACCTGCCACGCCTAACCCAACCGTAGAACTACACGAGAACAACTAATATGACAAAATGGATTGCACTCTTATCGCTACTTATTTATTTACCTGTATATGGGGCGGATGATTCGACACCTAAACCAGCGGCTCCAACGTTTTCAACATCATTGGACTTCAGACTCATTGAACGAATCGCAGTACAGGATGGTGGGCGCAAAAAGGTGTTTCAAACGGTTGCGCATGAAGCTATCGAGGAGTTGGTCGGACGTCCGATCTTTGGTGGTGCGCCGTCGATTACAGACAAAGCGTCTGGCGTAAAATTAGGTGCAACAGAATTATAT
>Ga0194061_1001840_pt1 | contig 11980 bp, 18 predicted proteins | sample SepL2221m_MetaG_FD_163423 | JGI IMG/M metagenome (GOLD analysis project Ga0194061, IMG submission 163423) | Anoxic zone freshwater microbial communities from boreal shield lake in IISD Experimental Lakes Area, Ontario, Canada - Sep2016-L224-21m | ecosystem: Environmental > Aquatic > Freshwater >...
CCCCCTCCTTCAGGCATAAACCCCTATTGCCCCCGCCCCTAGGCCGTCCGATGGTGAGTTCATCGACAACCGGGAGGCTCCAGACCATGGACGACACCCCACCGGAGCAGGCGTCAGGAGCGCACTGACGATCCGGCCCCTGCTCCAACACTCTTGACGGATCTCTGGCTTCCCTGGCGTGTCGCAACGTCGCCGTCCAACGCACCGTTCACGAGCTCCGCTCCAGGTGCCCCGGACCAATGGGGAGGCCCCACTGGAACCCTGGCCCCAGGCGCCAGCGTCAGCAGCTCCGCCCCCACCCTCCCGTTACTTGTAAAGCCCGGTGCCCTCGTCACCGGGCTTTTTTATGGGTTCCTCTGCCTCGACGGTGTTGAACCTCGCCAGCAAGCACCAGGCGGCCGTCCCTGAACCCGGCGCGCGACCATCTCCCCTTCCTGCAGAGCCACAACGCAGCTGAGCTGGGGCGTTTGGCCTGGTCAAACAGAATCAAGTCACCGTTGAGGAGACCAACCCCCTCGTCGCATCACCCACAACGACCAGTTGCTCAGTGCTCATCTGGGAAGGCACCAGCTCGCGGTTCAGGTCGATTCGTTCCTCGATGTAGTCGTTCGCAGGACTCGGGAATTTGCGGTGGGTCAAGCCAGGAGGGCAAGCCCATCGCGGCAGTACGCATGGACCATTGGCCTGGGTCATTGCCTTGATTCGATTGGTCGTAGCGGGGGCGGGGGAGGGCAAACAGGAAAACCAACCAGGGGAAAGCAATCAGAGGAAGGCGATCACCCCGAAGGTGTGGCAAAGGCAGCTGCGGCGAATCAAGGTGGGGCGAGCGCAGCAGTGGGAACTCGGGCCGTGGAGATCGATGGTTCCCCGGGCGCCGCCGGAATCAGCCAGCAAGGGCGTAACCCCCTAGCGCTGCTGTCATGGCCTGGGATCTCGCCCAGGTGCCCCATTCCGGGTTGATGGTGCAGCTCTGTGGTAACGCAGACTCCTTTTTGATATCAACGACTTTGATGAGACCTATCCGAGCCCCTTTGAATGGGATGGGCAACGGCTAGCAGCAAGCTTCATCCTGGCGGCCCGCAGTCTTGATTTAAGCCCCAGCCAACAAGAAAAGATATGTCGGCGCACTGTGGGCGCCTATGCCAAGGCAATGGTGCGATTTGCGGCCATGCCATTCCTTGAACTATGGGTGGCCAAGCTCGACCTTGATCGCCTGCTTGATGAGAGCGAGAATGTCTGCCTCAAGAAGCATCTCAAGGATTTTGTTGCCCTAGCCCGCAAGCGCAACAGCCGTCAAGTCGTCAAGAAGCTGTGCGTCTCCGATGGCCAGGGTGGCTTGAGGTTTCGCCATAACCCACCCCTGATCTGGCGCCATGGAGTATTGCAGGAGAAGTCCATTGGCGAGATGGATTGGGAGACATTTTCAACGATCAGCCTTGCCAGTTATCTGGCTAACGTCCGACCTGAAATACACCATATGATTGGTCAGTTCCGCCTGGTAGATGCTGCCTATAAGGCCGTCGGTGTGGGGTCTGCTGGCACCCGTTGCGCGGTCAACTTGTTTGTGAGCGACCATTCTGATGAGGTTCTTGTTCTGCAAACCAAACAAGCTGTTCCATCTGTTCTTGCTGCCTACCTATTCGTCAAAGAACCAGGGCATCAAGGAGAGCGGGTGGTGAACGGTCAGCGACTGATGCAAACGACCAGTGATTCTTTTCTGGCCTGGTTCACCAATGCTGCCGGGCATCACATGTATGTCCGTCAACTTTGAGACTGGAAGGGCTCTGTGGACCTGGCCTGCCTCGATGCAGAGGCCTTAAGCGACTACGGAAAACTTTGCGGCTGGACACTCGCCAAAGCCCATGCCCGCTCCGGTGACCGCCGCTCCATCGCAGCTCAGGTTGAGAACTCAAAAGCCTTTACGAAGCACATGCTCAACCAGGCTTTGACCCATGCAGACCTGGCTGAAGATGGCCATGCCGAGCTGAAAAAGGCAATTGGGGAAGGGATGATTCAGGTGAGTGACGTTGACGTGACCCCCTTCATCGGTCCAGGCCTTATGAGAGTGGGTGGATGTGGTCATGCTGCAGCTCCCTGTTGAGCTGCCTCCAGGGGCGTCAGCCCCTGGAGGGCCGAGTGCGGCCTGATTGAGTTGTACTCCCAGCGCCAACGATCGGCCAGGATCTGCGCCTCCGGAGCTGTGGTGAATAACTCGGTGTTGAGGAACTCATCCCGGAAGCGGCCATTGAACGACTCTGCAAAGCCGTTCTCCCACGGCGATCCTGGCTCGATGTACGCCGTGCTGGTGGTGCCGCTGGCGTCACACCAGTGCCGTAGAGCCTGTGCAATGAACTCCGGCCCGTTGTCCGATCGGATGAACGCTGGCGCCGGGTAGATGCTGGTGAGTTCCTCCAGCACCGCCACCACGTCTTTGGCTTTGCAGCGCCTGCCCACCCGGATCGCCAGGCAGAGGCGGCTGTGCTCGTCGATCACGTTCAGGAACTTGAGTCTGCGGCCATCAGCTGTGGCGTCGAACTGGAAGTCCATGGCCCACACCTGGTGGGGATGCAGGGCACGGTGACGCCTCACCGATCCATCGGCGGGTCGTGCCCGCTTTCGCTTCCTGGGAGTGGGCCGCTGCAGGCCTTCCTCCCGCCAGAGCCGTTGCACCCGCTTGTGGTTCACCGTCCAGCCCTCTCGCCGCAGCAGGCGATAGGCCATGCGGCGGCCCCAGCGGATGTGGTCCGCGGCGATCTCCCGTAGGCGATTCCTGAGCTTGCCCTCCTCGATCGAGACGATCTTGACGGGGTGTCGCTGGGTGCTGCGATGCTGCCCCACCACCCGGCAGACAAAGCGTTCAGAAGCCCGGTAACGCTCCTGCAGAACCTCGACGGCTCTGCGGCGACGCTCCGGGCTCAGAAGTTTCCCTCGGCGAGGTCCTTGAGCATGGCCTTCTCCAGCTCGGCCTCCGCCAGAAGCTTCTTGAGCCGGGCGTTCTCCTTCTCCAGCTGAGTCAGCCGTCTGGCTTCCTCGGCTTGCATGCCGCCGTACTGCTGCCGCCAGCGGTGATACGTCGGCTGCGTCACCTCGATCACGCGGCAGACCTCGGCGACGGTCTTGCCCTGCGCGATCAGCTGCTCGGCGATCTTGAGCTTGCGGATGATCTGCTCCGCTGTGTGTCTGGTGCGTTTCATGGTGGAGTCCCCGGCCCAGTCTGGCCGGATGAGGACTCTCATTCACCCTGGACCGGTTTCCGGGGTCCACGTCAACGTCTTCTGATGTCCATCTGCAATCAGGGCTCACGGGCCGGGCTGACCCCCAGCGCATCCAGTAATTGATTGGTACGCCGCGTGAGGGTGCGCACTTCCTTGAGGGTTTCCAGGAGGGCGGGCTCAGTCACCCGCAGCACCCGCAGGCTTTCTTCTCCTGTTTTCGACACCTGCTGGCTCGCCTCACCGAGATGCTCGCCGGTGCGGGCGTAGACCGCCAAGGTTTGGCGGGTGGCGGAGCCGGTCAAGGTGGCCTCCTTCTCCACCCGTTCACCCAGCTGCTTGACTTTTTTCATGGTGCGTTTGAAGCCTGCAATCGCCACCGGCAACTGCTGCCCAGCCAGCGAGGCGGTGCTCTCCAAGGTTCGGTTGAGCTTCACCCGGGTCTCGCCGAGATCTTTGAGCAACTGGGCCACATCGGCGCCCTGTTTGAAGGCCACCCGTCGATCGCCGGTGGGTGGAGTGGTGCCTGCTGGGGTCACATCGGCACTCAGCCCCACCTGGCTTGGGCCGATCAGACCCTCCTGGTAGCTCCAGGCACTCGTGCGCGGACCAATCAGGCGCCGATAGGTCTCCGCGATCCGCAGCTCCACGCTCACCTGGCCATCGCCCTCGAGCTTCACCCGCTCTACCCGGCCAACCCGGTAGCCCGCCAGGGTGACATGCACCCCCGGCCAGAGACCACTGGCGTCAGCCGTACGGAATCGGACCGTGAAGCTGTTCTGGAGCCAGGCCTGTTGGTTCCAGGCCACCACCAGGAACCACCCACCCAGCAAAACGCCCCCCACCAGGGGCAGCCAGCCAAGGGCTCCGGATGGATCGAACCATCGCCGCGGCTGCACCTCACTCATCCCGGACCGACCAAGGGCAGTGGCAGGATCGCGAACCACAGGGCCTCAAACCCGATCACGGCAAGGAAACAGCAGACGATCGCATCGGAGATGCGTCGGGGCAGTTCATCAGCGTTCGCGAGCCGCTGGCTCCCTTGCCACTGGCACAAAGCGGCACTGGCGGCGGCGAACAGGCCCGTGCGAGCCACCGCGCCGCCAATGGTCTCCGGAGTCAGCAAGGCCAGCAAAGGGGGGATCTGGGCTGCTGGTTCGGGGTTGCTGGTGGCCAGCACGCCGACCACAAGCGTGGCGCCCACGAAGTAAGGCAGCAGAAGGATGGCGCACCCCGCCGCAGATCCGATCCCGGCAGCCAGGTCCCGGAAGCGGAGGCGTCGTTCGACCAGGACCGCAGCACCCACCCGCGGGGCGGCCGAGGCGCTGATCCAGATCAGATTCACGCTCACCGGAGCAAAGATCTCGAGCGACGCTCGCATCAGGGTTTCGAGGCTGGCATTGGTGCCCAGGTCAAGACGGTCAATCATCAGATGGATGAGGCCTGCCCCCAAGGCCCCGCCCACTAGCAAGGTGAGAGGCACGGTGGCCTGCAGCTCCCGGCGGATCTCCCGCAGCATCGATTCAGCCCGAAGCCTCTGGGGAGGTTAGGTGCGGAGAGTCGGGGCGCCAGCCGCCAGGATCTCGTGGCCCACCTACATCCCAAGCAGCCTCGACGATCCGGGAACCCACCATCAATCGAAGGGTTGGGGTCAGATCGGCCACCCATGGGCAGTTCGGCTTCTCAGCGCTCTACCAGCTGCGTTGAGATCAGCCAGAAGAGCCAGCCGGGTATGGGCTCACTCCTCTTCTTCGGTTGCTCCAGCCGGGATAAGGCGGATCACTTTCCGCCCCAGCTTGATGTCGAACTCATCGCCTGGCTTGAGGTCGAGTAGGGCGGAGTAGGCCTTGCCGATCAAGAGGTTGCCGTTCCCCTGGACCGTGGCCACGTAGCTGAGCTTCCGGCCACCTTTGCCGACCTTGCCGCCGCCATCACCAAGGCTGACGCCCTTGGCCTCCAGCAGCGCTTCGTAAAAGGCGGTGAAGTTCAGGCGCTCGGTGCCGTCCTTCTTGGTGGAGACGTAACCAGCGGCCCGCACCAGGTCGGATTTGGAGACATCACCGAGGTCCTTGACCTTGGCCAGCAGTTCAGATCCAACGAGAGCCATCAAAGGGTCCAGCTATTTCCTGCAACTTACCAACTCAGCTGAACGTGTCCAGTTGAAGAAGGTGCTTTTCACCACAGCTTCATACTCAGCCACATTCGACTGGCGGAGTGATCAACCTCTAGCCCCTTCACGGCTTGACGGCTTTCGCACCATTGCATTGGGCGTTCTTCTGGATGCCAGTTTCCTTGTTGGAGCGACAGACGTACTGAATGCTTTTGTCGCCCTTCTCGACCTTCTGCCAGTAGAAACCGCCCGGGCTGGGCTTGCCGTCCGCTAACACCTTGGCCTGAACAGGTGTCGCTGCAGCGACCAGGCCCAGAAGGGCGACAGAAGCCAGAGTGAGACGGTGCATCAGGAAGGGAGGCAACCTCCGGATTCTGGCTGCTGACTCTGCCACTGCCAGCAAGCTGGCCCATTGTTCATGGACAGTCATTTCGATGGGGCTGCGCCATCAGTAGTTGTCGCCATATTTGACATCTGTGGATGCATTCATGAGCTCAACGGTCGTTTGATATCCCTGTGCCACCGTCACTTCGTGCTGAGCTGCGATATCTTGAAGCGATTCAAAGTCAAATTTTGGAGCGGTAATCCAGCTGAAACCCTTGCCGAAGGTGTTGTCTGGATTCACCACATACCAGTGGCAGGCCGTGTCGGGCACGGAAACGGAGCATTTGGTCCAGTCGTTATCCCATTGGGGAACTTGGACGAACGTCAGTGCCGCAAAGAGAAAACCAAAGAAGGCCCTGAACATGGGTGTGTATAAAATCTTCACAATTCTAGCATTGATTCCGTTGTTGGCCGTTTTTGCTCCCTGTCTGCCCAAAGCCACCGCCGACGGCGAACTGAAAACTCAGGCGGCGGGCTGATCCCGGGGCTGAACTGGTTGCGATCTCCTCAGCCCGGTGGTCTGCAATAGCCCACGTCCCCCTCGAGCGGGGGCTGGCAGGCGGGCCTGAGCGGAACGAAGATTTGATTGCGGGTCACTTCGTTCACCCAGGTGGAATTGCCATTGGGGAATAGCTGTTGCCACCAGCTTCCACGGTTGCGATCGGTGTAGAGCGCACGGGGGCCGTCATCCAGTCCGAGGCGCCGGAGCCGTTTGCGGTCGCTATCGGTCGCTTCGCGTACAAACCGGAGTCGGGTCACCACCCCATCGGCCCAACGGATGGTGGAACCGTTCAACCCCCCGCAGGCCAGGGGCTTTTCGTTGTAGGCGCAGTCGTAAGCGAAGGCGCCGCTTCTGGGCAATTGGCAGGCGTTGGCATCGAACCGCCGGAGGCATTGCTGCAGCGGGGTGGGCTGCTGAGCCGCTGCTGGCAGGGTGCCGCTGGCCAACAGCAGCGCCGCTGCCAGAACCCTTTTGATCACCATCAACCACCTGCCTGCGGATACCCCATACCTACCTAGCGAGCTGGGCTGGTTCGGCGGCAGGATGACGCCCCTCCAACGTGAACAGACAAAGGCATCTCACAGACGCTTTCCGGCATCGGCGGTCTGGCCCGTATCCGTATCCGCGTTCACGACATGGACCGATCGGCCCGGAACCCGTCGCGATCCTCACTCACCCCAGCGGAGTGGAAATCAATCTGATCCCCAATGCGCCGACAGCTGCAGAGGCCAACGTCCTGATGGACGGCCCCGACAAACCGGCGGGTCTTACCCACTTCGGCCTGCTCTGCGCCGACCTGAACCTGGCGATCGAAGAACTGCACCAGCGGCGCTGAAGCGATGCCCTGTTCGGGGCCGGGGGCGGGGTGAGGAAACGTGAAGCCGCTCCGAGTCGAGCGAACGGCCGTCACATTGTGGGCACGGGACGACTCCATCCTTGCCTTTCCTGCCCATGAAGGCGCCATTGACCGTGCGAGAGGTAGAGCGGCTTGATGCCCTTCGCGACTACCGGATCCTCGACACCCTGGATGAAACGGCGTACGACGATCTGGTGGCTCTGGCGGCCCAGATCTGCGACGTTCCCATCGCCTTGATCAGTCTGGTCGACAGCAACAGGCAGTGGTTCAAAGCGAAAGTTGGCCTGGAGGCCCGCGAAACCAGCCGAGACATCTCCTTCTGCGCCCACGCCATCCTCAACGACGACATCCTGGTGGTCCAGGACGCCCTGGCCGATTCACGCTTCGCCACCAACCCCCTGGTCACCTGCGCCCCCAACATCCGCTTCTATGCCGGCATGCCGTTGCTTACGCCGGCGGGCCTGCCCTTGGGCACCCTCTGTGTGATCGACCATGAGCCCAGGGAGCTCAACACCGACCAGATCAGGGCCCTAGAGAGCCTGGCCCGCCAGGTGGTGACCCAGATGGAACTGCGGCGAGTGTCTGCCCGTTTGGCTCTGGCCTTGGAGAAAATCGCTCTGATCGAGGGGCTGATCCCCATCTGTTCCTACTGCAAGGCGATTCGCAACGACGCCGGCTACTGGTCGAGCGTGGAGGCCTTCATCAAGCAGCATGCCGATGTGGCCTTCACCCATGGGGTGTGCGAGGCCTGCGTTGAGAAGCACTTTCCCGAGGTGGCCGAGGTGATGCTTCAGCAGGACGCCGGCGCGTAACGACGTTTCTGCAGTCCTGAGCCGATGCCTCCATCGGCAGCTGTAACCGTTCACTCCAGCAACCCTGCTGGCAGCTACTGGGGCGCTGCAGGGGCAGGGATGCCGCCCGGCGGCTTGCTTTGCAGCAGCTTCTTGACGTTGGCCACCACGTCGGCGGGGATCAGCTTGGGGCACTTCTCCACCGCACCGATCACGGCTGAGGTGGCGGAGCCGCTGCGCAGCTCCTTGATCGTCAGCGCCTTCGATCCGAGCGACTTGATCTTCGAGCCATGCTTGGCCTTGAGCACCTGGGCAACCGTCTCCGCAGCGACTGGCACGGCCTTGTCGAAGGGAACCCCGGCCGCCCGTGCGACGCAGATATTCAGGGCCGCAAAACGGCCGTAGAAGTTCATGTCCTCCTTGCTGGCAGGGGCCGCCCCTGCAGGACCCACGACCGTGAGCAACGGAAGGCTGAGCAGAACCGGCAGCAGCAGAGGCCGGCAGCTTCGGGACAGGGTCACGGGAAAGCATGGAGATCAAACCCATGCTGATGGACGGTGCGGCCCTTCACCCTTCGTCAGATCTTGGCTTCAGCCCGCCAACGCTCGCCGGAGAGGGCCTTGGCTTCGCATAGAACCCCCGTGGGTTCCACCCGGCAGCTGCCATCGGCGGGCCAGGCCTTCGGCAGCCCCTCGGCCAGCCCACGGCCATCGAAGGCGCGCTCGCTCACGCTGCTGACGGTGGTTTGCACGCCAATCGAGGGTTTGCAGAGGGCATCCCGGCAGCGCAGAGCTTTTTCGCCCTTGGCCAACGTCCCCACGAAGGTGAGCTGGTTGCTGCTGTCCCGTTGGGGGCCGTTGGCGATGAAACGCACCGAGAGCACGTCCTCTTGCACCTGATCCACCTGCACCTTCCCGCAGCGGCCGGCGGAACCGCCCTCGAGGTTGCGTTCGCAGCTGCGGACGCTCCACTGCCAGCGCCCGAAGCCTTCAACGCCATCACCTGCGAAGGATGCGCCCTGGGGCACGAAGCCAACGAGCAGCAGGGCGAATCCCATCAGGCTCAGGGTGAACCGGAGGGCGGGGGAGATGACGGGGTGGTTGGGCACGCTGCGACAGCCGTTGGTGGGCATCGTGCAGGGGGCAGCCGGCGATTCCATTGTGGAGCTCCACTGCGGACGTCAGTAGCCCCCATCGGCGACGCAGATCCCCTGGCAGCGGATGCCATTGAGGGCCGTGCGGCCGCAGTGAACGCAGAGGATGGGGTCAACCGGATGGGAAGCCGCCATGGATGAGGCCACCTCAGCCACCTCAGCGGGGTCCCCTGGGACCCTGGCTTCGGGCGAACCGGGCATTGGTGTGGGTACCTGGGCCTGGGGCAACCGCTTCCTCTGGGGCTAAGAGCCAGAACGCCATGATCCCATCCTTCGCGCCACCTTCGAGCGGGCGGTGGAGCTGGGCCTCCGCTTCTTTGACACCGCCGACTCCTACGGCACCGGGGACCTGGCAGGTCGCAGTGAAACCCTGCTGGGCGTCTTCGCCGCCGACCTTCCGCCAGCAGGGCGCCAAGAACTGACCCTGGCCACGAAATTGGCGCCCTTCCCCTGGCGGCTGGGTCGCCAGGGTTTTGACGCCGCCTTCGCCGCCTCGCGCCAACGGCTGCAGGGGCGCCTGGATCGGGTGCAGCTGCACTGGAGCACGGCCCGTTACGCACCCTGGCAGGAGGGCCCGCTGCTGGATGGGCTCGCCCAGCTGGTCCGCTCCCATGCTGTTGCCGGCGTGGGGCTCTCCAACTTCGGTCCCCGGCGGCTGAGCTGGGCCCACGGGCGCCTGATGCGTCAGGGGGTGCGCCTGGAGAGCTTGCAGGTTCAGTTGTCCCTGCTTTCTCCTGGGCCGGTCCAGCCCGGTGGCGTCGCAGAGGTCTGCCGGGAGCTCGGGGTGCAACTGATCGCCTACAGCCCCTTTGCCTTGGGGTTGCTCACCGAGGGTCCTGGTGCCACTAGGCCGTTGCCGTCAGGTCCCCGGGGGCTGCTGTTCCGTCGGCTGCGCCCGCGCATCCAAGGGCTGTTGCAGGAACTGGATCGCATTGCCACGGGCCACGGGGCCACCCCGGCCCAGGTGGCCCTGAACTGGTGCCGCAGCCATGGGGCCATGCCCATTCCCGGGCTGCGCACGCTGGCCCAGGCGGAGGCAGCTGCTGCTGCCCTGACCTGGCGGCTTCCCGATTCAGAGCGGGAGAGGCTTGACGCCTTCACCGTTGCCCAGGGGGTGACAGTGCCCGCCAACCCCTTTCAAAGCGCCTGATCGGGACCCGGAGTGCTCCGTCAGACCGCCAGCCTCGGGGGATCGGGGGTGAGGACCACGGGCAGGGTCTCCCGCCGCACGGGAGGTTCTGGGGGATGGCGGAGCAGGGCCATCCCCTGGGAGGCATGGTCGTTGCCTAGACCGTCGGAATCTCCGTCGATACCCAGCGGCGCTTGCTGGGCGTCGCAGACGTTAAGGGCTTCCTGCAGCAGGGAATCGAACGTGTCCCCCGGAAGCCGATGGCGGGCAATTTCGAGAAACGCCTGGGGGAGTGATCCCCCGGTGGCGGTCCGCAGGCTGGGGTTGCTGCGTCGTTGCTCCAGCTCGGAATCGACCGAACGGATGAACCGCTCGGTCACGTCCCGTTTGGTGGAGGCCCGGATCTTGGTTTCCTGGTCGGCCGGCGAGAGGGTCAGGGGCTCTTCCAGCTCCTGGAGCCTTCGGTTCAGGCTTTCGAGCACCTCATGGGCTTCCTTGCCCACATTGACCAGCTGACCATCGGAAAGCCGAGGCAGGTCGGCAACGAACACCTTGCCGTGGTCGCGCAGGGTGAGAAAGGTGGGGCGGATGGTGCTTCGGCTAACGGGGCCGAGGGCTTCACGGGGGCGCAGGGGCCGGTTTGGAGGCAGGGGGCCAGCGGAACTGCGCCGCCGGGTGAGGCGACCGGGGGAAGAATTAGTCAACGTCAAGACACGAACCTACGAAGGAATGAAGCGGATCTGGCTACGGCAACGATGGGCTCGGTAGCCCATGGGATGGAATTCTAGGGTAAAAATATTTAATGTACGCCGCTCAGGGAGTCTACGGGCTTGCTTGGAGCAGGCCGATGGGGAATCCGACAGCCATTGCCGGTCCGTGGCCACCATTCCCTGGGGAAGAACAGCCGGCTCCGGGCAAATGGGCGGCGGGTCAGCGCGGCAGCCCCATCAGGGGGAGATCACCCTCCGCGGCCCCCTCGACGCTGCCGATCTGCCAGCCCGCGTGGCCGCTGGCCTGAATGGTGGCCAGGGCCGCCTCCTCGGCCTCGACCGGCACCACCAGACAGAACCCCACCCCCAGGTTGAAGGTGTTCCAGAGATCGGTCTCCGGGATACTGCCGTTCTCCTGCAGCCAGTGGAACAGGGCGGGCCGCTCCCAGCTGGTGGGGTCGATGCGGGCTTTGAGGCCCTTGGGCAGGCAGCGGGGCAGGTTCTCCGGTAGGCCCCCACCGGTGATGTGGGCCATGCCACGGACTGGAACGGCAGCGGCAAGAAGCTCCTTGACCAGGTTGCCGTAGAGGCGCGTGGGGGTGAGCAGGGCCTCCAGCACCGTTTGGCCGCTCCCGGGAAGAGGGGTGGAGGCATCGCAGCCGCTGGCTTCAAGGATGCGGCGAACGAGGCTGAAGCCGTTGCTGTGGACGCCGCTGCTGGCCACCGCCAGGATCCGGTCACCGGCCCTGATCCTCTGGCCGTCAATCAGCTCATCCTCCTCGACCACGGCCACGCAGAAGCCGGCCAGGTCGTAGCGGCCGGGGGCATAGAAACCCGGCATCTCCGCCGTTTCCCCCCCCAGCAGCGCACAACCGCTCTGGCGGCACCCGTCGGCAATGCCCTCCACCACGGCCGCCATGGCCTCCGGGGTGAGCTTGCCGGTGGCGATGTAGTCGAGGAAGAACAGCGGTTCGGCCCCGCTGGTGATGACGTCGTTGACGCACATGGCCACCAGATCGATGCCGACGGCATGGTGCTGGCCATGGGCTTGGGCCAGTTCCAGCTTGGTGCCTACCCCATCGGTGCCGGCCACCAGCAGGGGGCGGCGCAGGCCAGGGGGCAGGCGGCAGAGC
>Ga0194061_1001843_pt1 | contig 11961 bp, 14 predicted proteins | sample SepL2221m_MetaG_FD_163423 | JGI IMG/M metagenome (GOLD analysis project Ga0194061, IMG submission 163423) | Anoxic zone freshwater microbial communities from boreal shield lake in IISD Experimental Lakes Area, Ontario, Canada - Sep2016-L224-21m | ecosystem: Environmental > Aquatic > Freshwater >...
AAAGTAAATAGCGAATGTAATAAGTGGTGGAGCAATCAAAGATAGGCACGCCAATAAAACTAAGTCGAGTGCTTTTTGCAATCGCCTTGCAATTATCAATGCCAGAAAGGCGATGGCAGCAAATACCAGAGTGGTGGTTCGAAAAGTTGAAGTTAAAGTTCCAGCCCAATCGGCGATGGATGGATTGATGCGTTCAAGTGCGCGAAGGGCGCGATGATCGGTGAGAGGAAGTACAACAGGTAGAAAGCCGGCTGGTAGCGCATAAATTAAACCGATCAAAAATTTGTTGCGTTTTTTCTTCTCAGCATCGCGCCATTCATTGAAGTAGGCAGCATCACCGAAACCAAAGTGAAGTGAACTCATAAGAACGACAATTTGAAAACCGATTCGGTTCCAGTTCGCAATTGCTAAACCTGCCGCGATTGCAACAAGTACATAGATCACAATAAAAGCAATGAACTTTGCCCGAGGTTCTTTGGGGAGAGTTATCAAGTGGTCGATCGCACCATGTGGGATCCCGGCGGCCAGTGCTATTAGGGCAACCACAAGTTGGGCTGAAAGAGCCGTGGAGATATTAAATATATTTAGAATCGCAAAGATGAGAGTTGCAAGGATGGCGGCCCGGCGCGAGAAGCGATGCGCCCACGAATATACTTGCGAAAGTGCTTGATTCACGAGGCAAGGGTATGTGAATTTAAGCGGGAGTGGGAGAAGATTGGCTGTGGCTCATTTTCATTATTTTTTCGTCCTAGCCTTTATTGGCCTCTGCGCCGTGGGAGTAAACCTGGGATTTCGAATTCGTATCGCCTCGAAATTGCAACAATTTCTCTTAGTCGATGCCCTAATTATTGTTCTTTACTTAAGTTGGGATATCTGGGCGGTATTTAAAAAGAGTTGGTACTTCGACCCCAACCAGATAATTGGCCTACAGCTTTTCGGTCGGCTACCGATTGAAGAAATACTTTTCTTTGTAATTGTTCCTCTTATGGGCGTGCTTACTTATTCAGCACTGCTGAAATTAACGGGCTGGGGCGCTACGGAAGAAGCCCGATGATTTACTCGGACATTGCACTCGATGCCGTAATGGTTGCAGTGCTGCTTGATCTCTTCATTGTTAGATCAAAGATGATGACTCGGGGAATTTTCTGGCTAACTTACGGGCTAATTTTGCCCTTCCAACTTCTTACAAATTGGTGGCTCACTGCAAACAAAATAGTGATGTACTCAGAGGCCGAAATAATTGGCCGCAGAATTGCTGGCGCACCGGTAGAAGATCTTCTCTTTGGCTTTTCATTGATCTTACTTACGTTATCGCTTTGGGAATTCTTTAGCCATAAAAAATTAAGCAAGCAAAACTAATTTACTTATTTACTTATTTACCAGGGAACTACTTTACGATCTTCCCAAAGCAAGCCAGTCTGATCTGTTTGCGGATTGAATTCTCGAGTCGCGAGCCAAACTGCAGTCTCGGCGCCTTCTTCAACAGAGCGCGGAGCATCTGGCCCACCCATATCGGTTCTTGTGTGATTCGGACATACTGCATCAACGAGTAACCCTCTAGAGCCTAAATTTGTTTCATGAGCAAAGTTGCGAACTAAAGCATTCACTCCGGCTTTGGAAATTCGATATGGCGCCAGACCGCCAGTATTACCAGGACCAGACATCCGGCCCAAGCAGGCTGAAAAAATAACGATACGACCGCTTCGACGCTCGGCCATTTCCGGTGCAACGGTATTAAGTGCAACAAATACTGAATCCAAATTAATCGTTAAGACCCGCCGCCATTCTTCGATATTTGTTCGAAGAGTTTTCGACATTTTTTCACTCATTACGCCATGAGCAAGAATGAGAATGTCAGGAGCGCCGAAAGTTGCTACTGCTTCCAGCAGGACTTCGCGGGAACTTTCCAGATTCGAGAAATCCACGATTCGATAATTGCCATTTAACTTAGCGGCCGCGGCTTGTAATTTTGCGCCATCGGTCGCGAAGAGAACTACCTCAACGCCAGCTTTGTTGAGGGCTTCGGCAGTAGCCAAACCCAAGCCCCTGGAGCCGCCAGTTACGAATGCTAAAGTCATAAGAAATTGTAAGTTAGTAAGGAAAAAAGCGCCTGCTAAAGTTGCGGCATGCTCGGTGGAATCAATAATGAACTCTTCTTTCAAGGTTTCGGTGGCTACTTTGTCATCATTATCTTTATCTTCTTCTTACGCTGGATTTCACCTGCCAAGAAGGATCCCATCGCGGCAGCTAGACGCCGCGAAGTTAAGCGATCACTTCGAGCGCTTAAGAGAAAATAAGCCTCGCTTTGGGCGCCTAAACGAGCAACTCACAGCCAATTTTGAGCACCGAAGCCAGAATTGGAATACCAAACCACCTGAAATTGTTTAAACTTATGATCGCAAGCTAACGCTTGCAACCTAGCTAAACCTGAAAAAGGAGAACAATGGAAAGCTCTAACCCGGTATTTAAGCGCACCTCAACTGAGATTGCGTTACGTGGCAATACAACAGTCGTGCCATCAACTGCCGAACTAGACAATCTTTATAACGCCCCTGCCGCATCTTCAATTCGCACTGGTCGTATGACCATCGATGATGTCGTTGCCCGCACCGCAATGTTGTTCGTGGTTCTTGTAACCGCCGGAGCACTTGCATGGAAGGCAAATCTTTCAATGGGATTTGCAATGATCGGAATGATTGGTGCATTGGTTCTTGGCTTGGTTCTAACAATGAGCAAGAAAGTTAAGCCATGGGCCGCGCTTGCATATGCTGGCCTAGAAGGTTTGGCACTTGGTGCAATTAGCCATGTTTATGAGGCCACATATCCTGGAATTATCTCGCAAGCTTTAATTGGAACTGTTGCAGCATTTGCCGGCGTTCTCTTTGCTTACAAGAGCAAGCGAGTTCGCGTTACTCCTAAATTTACTCGCGTAATGATGGGCGCACTCATCGGTTACATGATCCTTGGTTTTGGATCGATGATCGCGGGCATGTTCGGTGTTGGTCACGGATATGGACTCTATGGCGTATCTGGTCTTGGCTTACTTCTAGCCGTTGGTGGCGTTGGACTTGCATCATTCTTTTTGATTATGGATTTTGATCAGATCGAGAAGATGGTTGCCGCTGGTGTGCCACACGAAGAATCATGGCGTGCTGGATTTGGCTTGATGGTAACTGTTGTCTGGTTATACCTAGAGATAGTTCGTTTACTATCTATTCTGCGTGATCGCTAAGAGTTATCTCTTTTAACTTCCGCGTTTCCGGCATCTTTGCTGACAGGAGCAGTGTTAATGAAAACACTGCTCCTGTTGCTATGAATGCTGGCTTATAAGAATGTGCATCAACTAACCAACCAAGAACAACTGGGCTCACGATATTTCCAAAGTCGCCCGCCATCTGCCAGAGCGCAATAACTCGGCCACCTTTACCACCAAAGACATCGCCAACTACTGCGGATGCTGCAGTGCCTTCAAAGGCGCCACCAATTCCAAAGAAGATCATTGCCAGAATGTAGAACCACCAGTTTGATGCAACCAGAATTGTGGCAACACCAGATAGCAGAACGAAAGATCCAACAAGGAGTGCAAATTTGCGACCCCGGAAATCTGAAATTTTACCTACGTAGATAAGTGCAATGCCCTGCACGATGGCAGAGACGGTAAAGCCATAACCAAGAATTGAAGTACTTGCACGGAGTGAATCTTTTGCAAAGAGTGGCAAAATAGAATTTCGCAGACCAAAGAGCACCCAGTTAGTTAAAAATGAAATCGCCATCGCAGCCACATATGGATAAATCTTTAGCGCTTCTTTTAAAGTTACCCGGTCGGCAGGATCTTGCTTGTTATGGATCGACTTACCAAGGCGTTTTTCATGCAAAAAGAAGGTTGTTGTGAATGATGCAAAGAGCAAGGTAACTGCATAAACAAAGAAGGGCACTCGAAGGGAAATCATCGAGAGCAAGCCACCAAATGCTGGACCTGCGATGCCGCCGATCAGAAATCCGCCGTTGTAAACCGATTGGGCGCGACCACGAACACTGTCATCAACTGATCGCATGAGCAGCGCACCGGCAGATACCGAAAACATAACGGATCCAATTCCGCCGATCGCACGAAATATCAAGAGCTGCCAATAAGTTTGGGCTAGCCCAGCGGTGAGTGATGAGACCGAAACTATTACTAAACCAATTGCTTGCACATTTCGCTCACCAAACTTATCGATGAGCTTTCCAGCAGGTAATCCGAAGGCAAACCGGGCAAAGGCAAAAGCCGAGATGATGGCGCCGATGGCTGCATTATTTACATGGAATGTTTTTGCGAAGAGTGGAATTGCAGGAATGATCATTCCGTAGCCCAACGCCACAAAAAAAGCCACTACCGAAAGAACATAAACTTCCTTCGGCAGTGACTTGTTAAGCGATATTTTTTTACGCAAGTGCCTCGCCGGCAGCCTCTTCTTTCGCAGCGTGGTGCGCAGCACCGGAGCGAAGTGGAGTTTCACGAAGCATCAGCGCGAGCAAGAAACCAAGAGTTGTGACTGGCGCTGCTGCGAGGAATACAACGTGGAATGACTGAACGAATGAGTGGTAAATACTTGCTTGCAGTTCTGGGGTAAAGGTTTTTATAACTGCAGTGTTGTTCTTTAGTGCGGCAAATTTTTCTGGAGTTGCTCCAGCCAAGGCCGCAGGGTTATTCGCGGCAAGTTTTGCAACACCAAGAGGTAGGTAATGTGCCAATCGGTTGGCATAGATAGTTCCAAAGATTGTTACACCGATCGTTCCGCCAACTGAGCGGAAGAAGGTGTTGGCACTTGTTGCAACGCCCATATCTTTGAATTCAACTGCATTCTGAAGTGCGATAACAATGGTCTGCATTGAGAGACCAAGGCCAGCACCAATCATTATTGCAAAGATAGAAAGCCTCCAGAATGGTGTGGTCTCACTAAGAGTTGAGAGTCCAATGATTCCGAAGGTCATAAGGACAAGGCCCATAATTGGATAGCGCTTGTAATGCCCATGCTTGCTAATAAGTTTTCCACTTAGGATCGACATCGAAACGATTCCAAGCATGAAAGGGATCAATTTAAGGCCAGATATTGTTGCAGAGTTACCCTTAACTGTTTGCAGGTAGAGCGGCAACATAACAATTGCACCGAACATACCGGCACCGATTACGAAGGCAAGTGCTGATGTAAGTGCAACTGTGTGATTCTTGAAAAGTGTGAGCGGCAAAATTGGTTCTGGCGCACGACTTTCTTGAACCAAGAAAGCGATAGTCAAAATAATTGCGATTGCAAGTGATGTCACGGTCTTTGAATCAGCCCAACCATTTTGTGGACCATATACCGAGATTCCCAATAGAAGAGCTGTAACTGCTGTTACAAGAAGCAGAGCGCCGAAGTAATCAATCTTGTGTTCGCGCTTTACCTTAGGAATATGTAGTGAAGCAGTAGTAATAATTAGTGCGGCAATACCAAATGGCAAGTTGATGTAGAAGATCCAGCGCCAGCCAACAATTCCGAAGATGTGGGCGTGGTCTGAGAAGAATCCACCAAGTAGTGGGCCAGCAACTGAAGAAAGTCCCCAAACACCACCGAAGTAACCTTGATACTTACCGCGTTCGCGTGGTGAAACGATGTCACCGATAATTACGAAGGTAAGCGCCATTAAGCCGCCAGCGCCAAGACCTTGCAAACCACGGAAAATAATTAGTTGAGACATATTCTGCGAAGCGCCAGCAGCAAATGAACCAATTAAGAAAGTAACAATTGCGAATTGAAATACCGGACGTCGACCGTAAAGGTCGGAAATTTTTCCGTACAAAGGCGTTGATGCAGTTGAAGTAAGAAGGTATGCAGTAACTACCCAGGTGTAGTGGGAGAGGCCGTTGAAGTCTTCGACGATGCGCTTTAGCGCAGTGGAGACAATTGTCTGATCAAGAGCCGCGAGCAGCATTCCGACCATAAGGCCAGAGAGCACGAACATGATCTCTTTATGAGTCAGTGGGGCAGAGGGATCCTTCTTAGTTTCTTTAGACATGAAAACCTTTCATTATTATTACAGTTTAGCTGCCGAGAAAATCTGGCCAACTAGCCCTACTAATCAAGGAAAAACTCCTTGAAACTTCAACCATCAGTTTACTACGGCTATTCCCGAGATTCGTGCCCATAAGTGTTTTCCTCTTAGAAAGTGGTCACATATCGAGATGTGATCCATTATTGTGAGGTTTATGAAGAGCATCATCGCCCAAGGCTTAGTTAAGACTTATCGAAATGGTGAAGTCCGCGCGCTTGATGGTTTAGATCTAGATGTTGAAGAAGGAACCGTTCTTGGCCTGCTTGGACCAAATGGTTCCGGAAAAACGACCACAGTCCGCGTTCTCGCAACACTTCTTACGCCAGATGAAGGTTCGGCAAGTGTTGGTGGCGTTGATGTTCTTAAACATCCAGATCAAGTTCGCAACATGATCGGATTATCAGGTCAGTACGCGGCGCTCGATGAAACGCTAACTGGTTGGGATAACTTAACAATGTTTGGCCGGCTTTATCACTTAAGTGCAAGTGCAACCAAGGCCCGGGCTACTGAATTACTTGAGAAATTTTCGCTTACTGAAGCTGCACGTCGGCCAATTAAAACTTATTCCGGTGGCATGCGCAGGCGTCTTGACTTGGCTGCATCACTAATTATCAAACCAAAAGTGCTTTTTTTAGATGAGCCAACAACTGGACTCGACCCTCGTGGTCGCCAGGAAATGTGGCAGGTAATTGATGAACTCGTTAAAGGCGGTGTAACTCTTTTACTTACGACGCAATATTTAGAAGAGGCCGATCAGCTTGCAGATTCCATCGCAGTTATTGATGCCGGAAAAGTTATTGCACGTGGTACATCTGATGAATTAAAGAATCAAGTTGGTGGCGAGCGGTTAGAAATTACAGTAGATGCTTCACACTTAACGCGAGCAGTCGAATTAGTTAGACAAGTTTCTGGCGTGGAACCAATTGTTGATACCGGCCTTCGCCGAATTTCAGCGCCAGTCAATAACGGTAGTAATTCCCTGGTCCAAGTACTGCGCCTATTGGATGAAGCAAAAATTCACCCACTTGATATTGGATTAAAGCGGCCATCGCTGGATGATGTATTTATTTCGCTAACTGGACATGTTGCTGAAATTGAAGCCGAAGTAGTTACTGGAAAGAAGAAACGCAAATGAAACAAGCCATTGGAGATTTCCTAGTAATTACCAAGCGGCAATTGCTTCAGATGATTCGTATCCCAGAAGTCCTTATCTTTGCGACTATCCAGCCCGCCATGTTTGTGCTCTTGTTCCGCTACGTATTCGGTGGCGCAATTAACTCTGGCGTATCCGGTGGTTATGTTCAATTATTGATGCCCGGCATCTTCGTGCAAACCGTTGCGTTTACGCTGGCAGCAACTGCAGTTGGCCTAACCGCAGATATGCAGAAGGGTTTGATCGATCGATTTAGATCTCTTCCAATCGCGCGCTCTGCTGTCGTCATAGGTCGCACAGTTGGTGACACACTTCAAAATATTGTGACTCTTGTTGTAATGGGCCTAGTTGGTTTCGCAGTTGGCTGGCGGCCAAGCAGTGGCCCAGTAAAGATTTTCTTAGCATTCTTATTTCTACTTGCCTTTGGTTACTCAATGTCTTGGATCGGAATCTTGATTGGGTTATCCGTACGTGAAGAACGAGTAGCCCAGAGCTTGGTTTTCCTGACGGTCTTTCCGCTAACCTTCTTATCAAACGCCTTTGCTCCAACAACTGGTATGCCGAAAATTCTTCAATATTTTGCCGAGTGGAATCCAGTTTCAACGATGGTTGCTGCTTGCCGTGAATTATTTGGAACCAAGAACATCTTTGGCGCCACAGCTACTTCTTGGCCCAGCCAGCACCCAGTAGCAATGTCGTTGATTTATATGGTCCTTTTAGTTGTTGTGTTTGCACCGATTAGCGTGCGCAAGTATGTGAAGGTCAGCGCTAAATAATCTAAATAATCTAAATAATCTAAATAATCTAAATAATCTAAATAATCTAAATAATCTAGAAGAAGTTCTGGGCTTCTAGAATTGCAACGTTGATTGCCTTGCCATTAGGCGCTTGATAAGTCACAGTCTCGCCAACTTTGGCACCAAGTACAGCAGCACCAAGTGGGGATTTTTCACTGTAGATATCGACATCGCCACTATCGATTTCACGTGAGCCAAGCAGGAATTTCATCTCATCGCCCGCGATATCTACGGTGATTAACATGCCAAGTCCGACAACACCTGATTCCCCAGCTGGTGGGTTTCCAATGTGTGCATGTTCCAAAATATGTTTTAACTGACGGATACGACCTTCAATTTTTCCTTGTTCATCGCGAGCGGCGTGATAGCCACCGTTTTCCTTTAGATCTCCTTCGGCGCGTGCCGCTTCAATCTTTTTGACAACATCGGCGCGAATTGGACCTTCTAATTCCTTTAGTTCAGCGCTAAGCCGATCAGCCGCTTCTTGGGTTAACCAAGTTTGCGTCTCATCTGGTCTCGTATTGTTCTTGCGCTCCATAAGGGCAGGAGTTTACTTACAACGCCCCGCATCCATCAATTCCCGCATTAACTGCGAGCAATCTGGTGGGAATTTGGACGATTCGCGTTTGCGATGGGGCACCGGCAGGGAATTGGTCCATCAATTCACCAACCACGATTGCGTCGTAGTCATGGGCGATGAGTCGGCATTGATGCGCCCGTGCCAAAGTTTTAAATGTAATCGAATATCTAACTTCAATGCTCTTTGCATCGATCGCCTTAAAGGAAATTAGATTTGCTCGAACTTCTGGCCGCGAAAAATGATTTGCACTCCATGCCAACCAAGTGCCACCGATCAATGTGATTAGAACAGCTGAAACCAACCATGATGGAAATCGCTTCTCCGTTATGCCATAACGCTCCCGCAACCTTGGGTCGTTAGTACGAGATTCAGACACGCCTTCAGTCTACAATCAGCGCATGTCCGATGACGCCAGCGTGAATGTGGGTATTGCTGGGTCTATTACCGTCGCGGTTCTATGCCTAGCAACGGTCTTCTTACTTCGCAGTTTCTACCGCAGATATAAGCGAATGGCTGATCGTGACCCAAATCTAAAACCTGTCATACCTGATGAAGATAACTAAAAGCCTCTTCCCAAAGTTCGCACAAGTTATTGCGGCACTTCTAATCTCACTAATTTTTGTTGAACTCGGTATTTGGCAACTTCATCGGGCACAAGATGTTCAAGTAGCAAACAGAACGCTGCCAGATAAACCCCAGATTTCATTATCCAAAATTTCAAGAGCTGGAATTAATTTACCGCCAGCTGCCGCTAACAGAATTGTTAGATTTCGTGGCCACTATGTAAATACCTATTCCGCACCCAACCAAAGCATTGGCGTTGGCGGTGCTAATAAAAAAGTTTCACTGGAAGTTCGACTTTTAAAACTTCGAAGCGGTGGCGCAATTTTAGTTGTACGTGGCCCCGAGGAACTTAAGTCACAAGCTATTATTGACGAAGTTGTTGTGACGGGTCGGCTCTATCCTCGTCAAAATGTTGATTCAGTAATTCCAAGTTCTGCTGGTTCATCAATTCTTTCGCGAATAGATCCTGCCCTGGTCGCCGGTAAAACAGAACTTACGCTCTTTGATGGTTATGTTGTTGCTCGCACCGAAAATACTAGTTACGGCCAAGCGATAATTCAGGATCGCATTCCATCACCACAATTAAAATCTAAAGCCGCCGGTTACTACTGGCAACACATCACGTATGTCTTTATTTGGTGGCTACTCGCCCTTATGGTTCTGCTGACCCCGTTCTATAATCGGATGAAAGATCGCCCGGCAGGCGGGTGGAAGCTTCCAGCCTCTGGAGTTACTGGGGATATCAAGGATTTGGAGGATAAGGTAGGCGCATGAGCAACGCTAATGATTCAACAAATAACGCTAATGGTGCCTATCTAAAGTCACTTCATTCTTCGATGATGCGCTTTCGAGTAATGGCAGTTTGGTGCGGGGTAATGTCCTTACTTCTCTGGTTTGTTAACGTGCCCACCCATTATTTATTTTTAAAATCTACCCATCACTACTTCACTTGGATTGCCTTAGTTCACGGCTTCACCTATCCAATATATGTATTAGCCGCCTTCTTTTATTGCCTCAAAGCACGCAAATCCCTAAACGCAACGATCCTATTTATCCTTGCCGGAACATTGCCAATTGCTTCATTTGTTGCCGAGCGCAGAGCATTAAAAGATTTTCAAGCCCTTCAAGCAAAATAAGTTTTAAATGGTGGGCTTGAATATGATCAAAAAACCTATCAAGGCGCTGATAAAGGCCGCGGTCTATCCACTTTATGAAGCACGAATTTTTTCACAATTAGATTTTTCACAAACCCCACACCACATCGGAGTCATCTTGGATGGCAACCGACGCTGGTCAAAGGAGAACCCGGCGGATGACGGAGATATTTCAACGATCCGTGGTCATAAAGCAGGCGCCGATAAAATTATTGATCTTTTGGATTGGTGTGAGGAAGCCCAAGTTAAAGTTCTAACTATTTGGCTGCTTTCAAATCAAAACCTAGCCAGACCAGCCCACGAGTTGGAACCGCTGCTAGAAATAATTGGTGAGAGCGTTTCAAATCTTGCAGCGCGAAAACGTTGGGAAATACGGCCGCTTGGTTCAATGGAATTGTTGCCGCCAAAATTGCAAGAGCTGCTATCAAGTGCAGCGAAGGTAACAAAAGGTATTCCTGGAGTTGTCGTAAATGTTGCGATTGGTTATGGCGGGCGAAGTGAGATTGCTGATGCCGTGAAAGCACTCATAGTTGCGGGCGGCGCCGATGGAAAGAGCGCGGCCGAGATTGCAGCTGGCGTAAACGTTGATGAAATAAGTCGCTATCTATACACGGCCGGAATCCCAGACCCCGACTTGGTAATTCGGACATCTGGCGAGCAGCGACTTGGTGGATTTTTGTTGTGGCAAAGCGCCCATTCCGAGTTCTACTTTTGTGAGGCGTATTGGCCAGACTTTAGAAGGATAGATTTCTTGCGAGCCATTAGGGCTTACTCAAAGCGCCATCGCCGCTTTGGGGCCTGAAAACTGGGCCGATCCTAAAAAGTTAGGTTAACAAGATTTAATATTTTGATTTAGCGTGTCGCGTGATCCTTTGCCACAACTGGATTTACCTTTTAGCCACTACCAAAAAAACTACATAGATTTACTGGTGTCCAACCTGATGTGTAATGGCGCCAAAAAGGACTTGTCCAACTAACGAGAATGTGAGTAATTCTTGACCAATTCGTCGCGGAAAGAAAATAAGCAACGAAAGACATATGTCCTAGACACCAGCGTTTTGCTGGCGGATCCTGCTGCTCTGACCAGGTTTGCCGAGCACGAAGTAATCATTCCGATAACTGTCATCGGAGAGTTAGAAACCAAGCGCGATCATCCCGAACTGGGCTATTTTGCCCGAGCCGCCCTTCGCACCCTTGATGATCTGCGGATAAATAATGGTCGGCTAGATCAACCTATAAATTTAAATGACTTGGGTGGAACCTTAAAAGTAGAGTTAAATCATTCTGATCCATCCACGCTGCCAGCTGGTTTCCTGCGTGATGGCTCGAATGATTCAAGAATATTGGCCATCGCTAGAAACTTAATGGCCGAGAGCCGCGAGGTAATCCTTGTTACTAAAGATTTGCCACTTCGCGTTAAAGCATCATCGGTTGGTGTTGATTCTGAGGAGTATCGCGCTGAACTTGCGCTGACCAGTGGTTGGACTGGCATGGCTGAGGCGAGCGCCCCTTCCTCTCTGATAGATGCGTTGTATGAGTCCAACAAAGTTGCCAGCGATATCGCAAAAGATTTTCCTTGCCATACCGGAGTTGTTCTACATTCCGAAAAGGGAAGTGCGTTGGCCAGAGTCACACCTGACA